>Ga0208299_1002689_pt1 | contig 11768 bp, 3 predicted proteins | sample 15_taG_FD_184089 | JGI IMG/M metagenome (GOLD analysis project Ga0208299, IMG submission 184089) | Marine viral communities from the Subarctic Pacific Ocean - 15_ETSP_OMZ_AT15312 metaG (SPAdes) (version 2) | ecosystem: Environmental > Aquatic > Marine > Oceanic | place: Pacific Ocean | collected...
TTTGCACTCTGGGGGTGTTGTTACTGTCATTGTTATATAATCACTTATTTATTCGAATTTGTAAATTTAACGAGCGGTTTTATTATCTAGTCCTTGTTCTTGTTCATATTATAATCTTCTACGTTTTTTTGAATTGTTTACTTTAGAAGGTTATTTTCATTCTAGTATCACTGTTACTAGTTTTTTTCTTTTTACTTTTTTTATCTTCAGTTTCAATGCCAAGTTGATAAGGTGTCCAACCACCAAACATATGAGCTCTTTGCCACATTTCGTAATCATCACTCAAAGCGTGTTTTATATTAAAAGCATTTTGATGCCAACCGTGAAGAGGAGCGTTAGTAATAGCTTCTATGGTTAATAAAGCCGCTTCTAAAGATGGATTACCTAATTCAAATTTAAATTCATCTTGTTTTCTAATTTTAGCCCATTTCATTTTATCACCAGCTCTATCTAATTTACTGAACTTAGAACCAATTGGTGGTGATATGTTTAATAAAGCTTCGCCAACCTCACTATAATCTGCACTAAACCCTGGTTTTTTACTTTGCTTTGCATATTGTATTGTAGCGTTTTTTAACGCCGATAAAACTGCTCCCGGTACCCCAAAACCTCTTAAGAATGAATCGGTAGTAGAGCCTAACGCATATGTTTTTGCTCTTTCAACTGTTTTTTCAGGCACATCTTCATCGTTTAACATTAGGGCAAACATTGCTGATTGTAGCCCAGCGAATAAAGCTATTTGAGCACCCATATAATAAGTTATCCTCCCCATTTTTTCTCCTAACTCTACCTTATTTTTGTATCTACCTTTTGATATATCTAGTATGTCTTTCATACCGGCTCTATTCATCTGCATTGGAGTATTAGCGAATGGTAATATAAATCTACCCACTAAAGATGTTTGTTGTTTAGACAATAAATCTGCTCTTGATGACTGTTGCGTTCTTTCTGATAATACTTGAAAATCTAACCAAGCTTGTTTTTCAGCTTCTTTAGTTTTCACACCTTGCTTTTCATACATTTTAATTCTATTTCTGTAAAACGTAGCACCACCAAATGATATTGCAAAACTATCTGCCATTTTAGTTGGCAAGTAACCATGTTTAAGAACTTTAGCAATTATTGATTGTATAGGATTTTTTGATCCAGCAGCGGCAGAAGCAATCTCAGCTTCAGTTACGTTCATTGCTAGACCATCTCTTCTTTGCTTTAACATGTCAGAATTCATAATATATTTGAAATCCTTTGCAAATTGTTTTACATTCCCCATCGCCTTAGCAGCTGCAATTGGGTTATTTTCTCTCATGTTGAGGAAGTTAATTGTAGATATTGTCTGTAAAGCTGCAGATCTAGTGTTAAAATTCATAATACTACCAATAGATCCATTCAAGTAGTTCATCATCATAGCGCTACCCCTATCCATTTTTAAAGATCTAGTTCTACCAGTTTCCATACGATCAAACATGTCTTCAATATTCTCTCTCCATTCAGTACCTAACTTAGATTCCATCTTATTTAGATTCTCTTCAGTAAACAATTCATTCTTTACATCTATCCACTCTTGAAGATATTGTTTTCTACTAACACCTCTATTTATATTAGTAACCTCTCCAGCCATTGTTTCTGCCCACCAGTTTTGCCCTGGTTCTTTTAAACCTTTTTCTTGTTTAGTTATTCTAGCAAATTGCTCTGCATAAGCTTGTAGCCTCGGATTGTTTTGAACATGCTCAACTAATTTAGCTTCTGTTGTCTTTGCTAAATCTGGAATTTTATAACCAGCTTTATTCCAAAGATAAACCCTCATCGCCATGTCGTTGGTAAATGTAGTTCCTTCTACTTCTTTTGAAATCTCCTTAACAACATCTTTATTCTGTTTACGAAGATTCATATAATCGTTTTTAGCAGATTGTCTAGCTGTATTATAATCTCTTATACCTCTTTCAAATGGAATTACAAACTCTTCTTTAAACCATTTTTTGTTTTCTATACCTTTCTTACCCTTACCATATAAAGGTTCAATAAGAAGCTCTAAATCAGCAGCACTATCTCTCATGAATACTCTTCTACGCTTAATATCTTTACCTCTAACTTTAGCTTCAGCTTTTGAAAATACTTTTTCAGAACCTATATCTAAAGAGTGTTCCATTATATTGTTAATATCTTTAAATAAGTTTTTACTAGCTAATGCTTGTTGAACTTTAGATTTAATATCTAATTGGTTTAAAACATTCCTAACAGCTTTAACATTAGATAAAGCATCGTCAACAAAGTACATATCGTTATATCCTTCAGCAAATTTTTCTAACATCCACATTGCCTTTGCTTCACCAGTACTATTACCTAATCCAGTAATATTTTTTAATGGTATATTTACACCTTTTGATTTTAACCAAGCGTGTATTGCTGGTGCAGCTTCTTGCATTCTAGCTGTAAGAACAAAAACATTCTTGTTTCCATATTTAACTATTTGATTTTTTAACTTTTGCATTAAAGGTCCTTCGATACCGCCCTTAACATTAACAAAATCTTTAAAATCAAATTTATATCCTTGTTCGGCTAATTTAGGACCTTCTAATGGAAATTTTTCAGAATTTATTTTTATAGATTCTTTACCCTTAGTTGCTGTAACGAATTCTTTACCTTTTTCTCTTAGTGTTTCATCAAAATCAAAAGTACTCATACCTCTAGATTCTTTTTTCTTATCTCTACCTAATCTAATAGCGTTGTCAATAATTTTAATTCTTCTTTCTTTCTCGCCTCTAGTAAGATCTTTAGAAGCAAAACCAATTTCAGCTAATTGCTTAGTAAGATTTTTATCTATTAATTTGTGTTGTTTTTGTAATTCTTTAAACTTTTTAGAACCAACTTCTTTTTCAAATTTTAACAGAATATCTTGAAGTAACGTTCTTTTGAATCCACTGTCTACAGATTTAAATTGTTTTAGGATTTCAGGGTTTAGTAATGCCATTCTATATAGACCAGCCGTATTTGTTGTTCCACCTAAATTATCCACTATATCTAATAAATCTTTTATAGATGTTATTCCTAAAAAGTCAGATGTTGCTTCTTTTCCAGCTTTTTTAAATGTACCAGACGCAACTAAATTAGCAGTTTGGATAGATTGAGTAACCATAGCTTTTAAATGCTCTAGTTTTATTTTTTCACCAGTAATTTTACCTTCTGGAAATAATACATATCTAACGGGTACCAATTGCCTAGAACCTAAGCGCATATTTGTATTGCTTCTAGCAACGTTATACATCCACTCCATTCTATCTAACTTCTCCTGTTTATTTTTCCCTGCTTCTATAAACTCTTGTTTTGTAGCTTCAACAGCAAAGTAAATATCTTCTTTAGTTCTATTATCTAATTCAGAGAAATGTTTTTCTGCTATTTCTAATTGCTTTTTAATATTACCACCAGCTTCAGCTATTTTTCTTTGACCTGCCTCCTGAGTAGACGCTGATTTAAATTTAATTTCAATACCTTTCCAAAGATCACTAACGTTTTCGCCCAAAACCTCTAAAGCTCTTTCTCTACCCCTGGTAAAAGGTTGGTTTATTATAGGACTACCATCTCTAGAATCCATTGTAAAACCTTGAAAATCACCTTCGATTTCGCGCACTTTTTTACCTGTTACCGCATCTATTGCAGGATCAAATTTTGCGTATCTACCTTCTTTTTCTTGTGTAACTCTTTGGTGTAATCCTATCAGTTGATCAAAGAAAGTTAAACTTTTTTCAAAACCCTTCGGTAACATCTTAGCAAACTCAACGGATAAATCAACATGTTTGTTTAATCTTTCAACCTCTACAAATACATTTCCTTTAGATTCAGTGTAAAAAGCTTTTGGCTTCAAAGCTTTCATATCTTTGGTGGTTATACCGTCTGGTAATTCACCCTTAAAGTTGTCCCAATAAGTGTTAAAATCACCCATGAATTTAGTAGCCGTAGTTTTACCTTTCAAACCTTCAACTTCAACAGCTGACCATAACGCAGCGGTTTTGGAATTAAAAAACTCGTGATCTTTAAATCTATCTAAAAAGTCTCTGTATTTTTTCTCTACAAGTAGCTTGTTTCCCAACGCATAATTTAATAATATATCTTGTGTTTTTTCAAGAGGAATATCAAAAGCTTCTCTAAATTCTTTTATCATTTTACTAGCTAAAGCTTCATTTCTACCAGAACCTGTTTCTGATAAAGCAGCTTGAGTAAATCTACCCTTACCAGTTTTCATCATTGATTGAACTGCTGTCCATTGTGCTTCTAGCTTTATATATTCTTTTATAGCTGAGTCATATTTAGTTCCAGGTAAAAAGTTTCCATTAGCATCAATACCAACAGCATCTAGTATTTCTTGGATAGTTATATCTTTTCTTCTTGTTACAGGCGCTTTACCCGCTGCTGTTTTACCTTCAGCAAATTTCCCTCTTCCACCTGGAAAATTATATAAAAACGCCCAAGAAGTATTAGCTATACCAGTAGCTGTACCACTAATAGTTTCACCATCTGGCAAAGATCTTCTCCAACTATTAACAGTTTGTAGTATACGGTTTCTAGCTTTTTTACGCATTGGGTCAGTAAGCGTTTGTATAGCCAACATTCTTTTTAATGGTATACCGTATTTATCGGCTATAATTTCTAGAACTTTAGGTAATCGCCCTACTGGAGTTACATCAGCTTCTTTAGTTGGAGCAAAAAGTTTAGGTTTACCAGTCTTTGTGTCTATTATTATATTACCCTCTTTATCTTTTCTAGTTATTTTCTTTACACCAACAACTTCTTTTTTAACACCTTTATATGTAGGTTTTTCTACATCTATATTAATATCAGCTTCTACTACGGCTTTATCTATATCTTTAGTATACTTTTCTTTTTCTTTTTCAGTTTTGAAACTATCCTTAATCATATCCACATACTGCTGTGGGCCTTCTTTCTTTTCTCTAGCTTTTCTACCAGGTATTATTATTTCTGTTTCTAGTTTCTCCATTCTAGGATCAACTGGTGCTTCAAGTTGTATTTGTGCACCTTCTTCAGTTATTTTATCTATAGATATAGCTCTTTCTTTACCAACTTCTTTACCTTTCAGATACTCTTCCATTACTCTAGTCTTCTCCCAAGGTATTGCAATTTCAGTCATATATCCAGATAAACTACCACCACCTTTTTCTGGTTTAAAATTTTGGAGAAGTCGTGTTTGTAAATTATTTTTTACTTTTTCAATAAAACTTGGAAAAGCTTCTGGTGGTATACCCCTAGCTGTTAAACCAAATAAGATGCCTCCTTTACCGGTTTTTGGATCACCTTTTGCGTGGTCATATATACCATTAGGACCTAATATTTTCTCGTAAACACTTATAAAATCTTCTGATCTTTGAAATTCAGCAGCGTTTTTATATTTTTTATTTCCTTCAGCGTCAAAGAGATGTTTATCAACGGTGTATAAAGGTGTTTCTTTTTTCTTACCACCAATTAATATTTCTGATTCTTTTTTATTATCTAAGAAAACTTCTTTTTGTCTATTTAGATTTTTTGAACTGTAACCTTCTTCTACAGCTTTATCTAAATTCTTTCTTTGGTTTTCAACAAACTCTATACCAAGAAAATCAAACTCTTCTAAGTCAGCGAGTCTAGCCATTTTAGCTTGGAAACCTAAACCTCTTCTAGCATCATGAGATAATCTACCTATAAATTCTACAAATTGTCTTACGTTTCTAATCTTAGGTTTTACACCTATAGATTCTTCCATTATAGAAAGCATTTCTTGTTTTGCTTCTTTAAAAAATGTTGGTGCTACTTTTTGATAGTATATTTTTGGGTCTGTTAACAGTTCAAACATATAGGCTAAAAATTCTCTATTGGCTTCTGATTTACCCGCCTTAGTTCTCATATCTTTACCACTAGCACTTTTACCATAAGCATCTCTAATAAACTCACCAAGAGGAGTTCCATCGTAAGCTGAAAAATCAAACTTTTCAAAAAGTTTAGCCATGCTTTGGGTAAACTGTACTTCAGCCTCTGGATTCTTCTTGAAATAAGACTCCATACCAACGTGACCTGTTTCGTGCATAAGTTTTTCTGGAGTAAACTTACTCTTTAAAAATAGTATAGTTCCAGCTTTACCAGCTTTACTTTCAATATATTTAGCCTCAGCTTGACCAGCAAGTCTAGGATCTTTAGGATTCTCGGTCCACTCTATATTAAAACCTTCAAAATCTTTGTGTACAGACTTTATTGTTTCGTTTACAGGATCCATGTATCTTTTTTGCACATTAGCTTCAAAGTTTTCACTTTTAGGATCAAGTTCTATAGCCGTGCTCTCAACCATAGCCATTTGATGTAAAGCTTGTTTTGCATTATTTAAAGCCTCCCATTTAGTTTGTTGCTGTCTACTCATCATTTCATAACCTTCCGGACGAGTACGAATCATGTTACCTTCTGCATCTACAGTAAAAGCAGTTTCTAAAGCTCTACCAACACCTTCTTTACCAAGTTGACCAGTTGGGTTTTTCATTAACTCATCCATTTTAGTATCAAGTTCTTCTACAGCTTGAAATTTACGCCTAGTTGACATGAAATCAGTTTTCTTAACATGTGTTGCTCCAGCAATACTAAATACTAAAGATTCTACAATTAAATCTTTAAATTCTAAATCACCATAATGCTGATCAAATGTAGCTTGAAAATCTTTATTACCTAATAAATCTTGTATACCGGTCTCTAAGTTAAAAGCTAGTTGAGCTGAAGTAGCGCCTACTGGACCACCTTTTACAACTTTTTGAAAGAATGGATCCATCCATTTAAATCGTTTTTTAAACGGTGTAGCGCCCCTTGTCAATTGGCCACCAGCATAAAAACCAGCACCAGCGCCAGGATCAAATCCAGCTGTGAACATTTTACCCTCCTCAATCATACCCATCATAACATGATATTGGGCTTTCTTCCAACCACCAGCTTTCCTCATTCCAGCTAACACTCTTGCCGCACCCGTAGCTGTCATAGTTGCCCCCGTGGCCGCAGATATAATACCAAGTTCTATAAGCATAGGAACAAAATGTCCAAAACCCTCACCGACTTCTTCTACAAAACTTCTTTCTATAGCTTTCATTTGTTCTGGAGTAAAGCCTAATTCATCAACTTGTCCTTTTGCTATTTCTTCTTTATGAAATTCGTTATATGTAGTTCCAAGTTTTTGATATTCTTCAAGTAAAGCGGATTCTGAAGCACCCTTTTTTCCCATAGACATTATTTGATCAGCTTTGTAAGGGTGTGTCCCAAGTCTAGTCATAATAGCTTTTCCACTAGTCTCAACTACTTGCTTAACAAACCCACCGTGATCAAACGATGCTGGGTCTTGATTTGCATAAGTTATTTTATGTAGTAATTCTAGTTCCCCTCTATTTCTATATATAGCGGATTCATAGTTTAACAATTTCTTTCTATCTTCTTCGTTTATATCAATATCATTTAAAACACCAGATAAGCCACTAAAATCTCTACCATCGTAACCAATATCAAATAGCTTTTTAAGAGGAACATTTACGTTAGTACTAAGATCATCTCCAACATTAACACCTGCTTCTTTTAATTTGTTATAAAGCTGTGGATTCCTAGTTCTAGCAAATTGTAAATTAACCGTTTCTGTATTGCCAGTAGCCCATAATTGTTGTAAGTTGTAAGCTTTAGCTTTATATAATGACTCATGCGCTTCAAAATCGGTTAACTTAGGGTTGTTGTTTTTTTGCTCTTGAAGTTGTGTAGATAAGGTTCCATTTAAATTCTTTTTAGCTTCATCTATTTTATCTTGACGATACTTCGTGGTTTCATTATCCATATAAGAACTAGCGAGTTTTTCATCAATAACAGTTTTTGTTGTTAACCCTTCTCTTCCGACAATCTCAGTTCTCGAAGCTATCTTCTGTATATCTTTTTTATAATCATTTATTTCTTTTGTTAATGCCTTAATTTCATCAGCATCTCCATCTCTAGCTTGTAGTTCTCTTAATTGTTTTTGTTTAGGTCTTATTAAATCATTTAACTTTTCTATCGCTTGTTCTTTATCGTTTAAACTGCTTTCACGAATATTAGATTTTATATTTTGGAAAATATCCTTATCTAAAGTGGTTGCGCCAACCTTATTCTCAGCATCATCTCTTTCTTTGTCTTCAGCTGTTATTTTATTTAACGCGGTTTGAAACAAACCATCACCACCTTTACCAACTATATCCATAAAAGCTCTTTTTTCTAAACCTGGATATTTTTCTTGCATTACTGAAAACACTTGATCATGTACTTGATTTAACTCGTTCTCATAAGTCATAGGATCTTCAGCATAATTTTGAAGTGTTTCAAGCTCATTAGATAACAAAGAACTAAATACATTTCTATATTCGGAAGTAACATCAGCTGTTATTTCCTCCATTTTTTCTAAATCAACTTTTTCGTATATAGGTACTTCCACTGGACCACCTCCTACTGGTGATGTTTGTATTTCTGTTCCAGTTACAAGTTCGGGATATCTATTAGGTAGAAGACCTGTTTTATTTTGTATTTCTTTTGCTCTTTCCGGCGCGTCTTCATCAGTTGTACCATACGTTTCTAATAAATAGCTTTTCTTTCCTTCTATTCCCTTTCTTTTTTCTTCTTCTACTCTTTTATCAATTTCAGGATCTTTATACGATGCTAGTTCTTCAGCGGTTAGTTCAGGTGTTTCACCTATTATTTCTGGTATAACAATTCCTTGTTGTGTAGTTCTATCTTGTACGGAGGTTTGAAATTCTGGTAAATCTAAAGAACCATCGTCTGATTCGGAAGTCTTTTCCACAAGACCTTTGGTTTTCATTTCTTCTAAAAAAGAATCAAAGTCCATATTTTTTCTAGAAGCAGCAAATTCTAGATCTTGCAGTGTAAGAGACTGTCCATCAAGTTCAAACATATTAAATTATTTTATTATTATCCACCTAGTTTTTGATCAATTAGTTTTTGTTTCTTTATTTCCGCGAGAAGTTTATCTTTATCACCAGGAGTTTTCAAATTAAACGTCATTCCATTATAACCTACCATCCATTTATTTCCAGCGTCTTCTTGTGTAAAACCACCACCGAATGTAGTGTTTAGTGTAGATACGGCAAACTTTTCACTACTTCCACTTGCGCCACTTGCTGCGTTATTCCACAACTTAGCAACTGTTAACTCTTGATCCTTAGGCATTGTGTAAGTACCAGAGGCCGCAGCACCAGAAAATTGTTTGAAATTCTGATCGTTTAGTATATTATACGTTTGTTTGTCTCCAGCATCTACATTTAAAGCATTTTGTATGTTTTCTAACATTTGATTTCCAGATATTTCAGTTTGATCTTGACTGTTTACCCAAGCCCCTGTTTCTGTGTTTCTATTATATTCTACACCAGGATCACCTAACGTCATCTTTCCACTATTAAGCATGTTCCAATAGTTATTTATTTGTCTTCCTTTAACGGTTGATCCTTTTGGTCCGTAATAAGAGTCTGCAGAAAACGGTGTTTTTGTTGGAGTATTTAATTCTAAATTAGCTTTTCTCACTCTTTCCCATTCAGCGGTTCCTGGGATTTTCCATTTTGGTGTTTCAGTTTCTTTCTTAATCTGACTTATATCATAAGCTTTTTTGCCGGACATGTTTGTAATAGCTGTAGCAATAACTTCTTTATATAAGTCGTCATTATTCATTATTTCTTTAGCTAATTTAACTGCGTTTGTAGACGTTACATAAGAAGCATCTTCCGTTGTTCCAGATGTTCCATCTTTATCTACGTCTAAAGTTTTTAAAATATCAAATAGTTCTATGGTTAAAGGATTATCTTTCCCAGCTTTACCCATTAACATGTGTTCTACACTATATTTCATGCCGTTGGCTGCTTTGCTACCTGCGTTAGCTATGTCATCCGAACTATTTAGTCTGGCTAAAATATCATTATAAAGATCATCACGAAAACCAGGAATAGTACCGTCTTCTGAGTCTTCGTATGGTTGATTATTCTCGTTTTTTGCCGCTTTGTTTATAAGCGCGTTTATATCAGTATTTACAGTACTATCTTTTCTACCTATTTTACGTTGTAATTCACTAAAAGACATTTTAGTATTAGTATCTGGGTCTGTATATACTATATCCCCTTTTTTAGGATCATACGAGGGTTTTGTTTCGTCGGTGTTATTGTTCCAATCATTAACTATTTTTATTAATAACTTTCGCTCATTACTACCAGGTTTTGTTAAAAGATTGTTAGTAACACCAAGATCTATTACGTTTTCCATTCCTTCTTTATGGTTTTTAGATAACTCGGAATAATTTTTAAATTTACTCCATAGTTTTCTTTTTTCTAAATCCGTAGTAGCTGCTTTTAACTCATCTTTAAAATCAATCATTACTTGAGAATCTACTTCCGCTAACGCATCCCATGTTTGTGTATTATCACTTAGATCTTCCAAGCCTTCTTTCAATTCTTTTTGTTCATTTCTATCTTCTTCCCCTAAATTTTCGAATATAGTGCTCATGCCTTCTTGGAAGGTTTTAAAAGCTTTTTCTCTTTTAGTGTATACGTCGCTAAGATCCTTTTGTACATTAGATTGACCCTCTTTAAACGCAGCTGATACTAAAGTTGTATCTGCTTTACCCATTAAACTTCCCCCTGTTGCCATAATTTTATTTTTTATTTATTGAAATTTAAGATCTTTCCACTCTACATCTTTTAATGATTTACCAAAAGATTTAAAAGCATCTGCTTGCATTTGATTTGCAGAAGCTCGGGCTTGTTGAGTGTTTAAAACTGACTGTTGATATGCTTCGTTTGCTCCAGCAGTTTGACCATATTGCATGCCTAATAAAGTTGCTTGTCTTGAAGATTCAGCTTGTTGAACCATTGCTTCCCCAGCTCTTTCTTGCATATCTATAGCGCTAACTCCTTTTGCTCTAGCTAATTCATTAGCAATTTCTTGTTGTTGTAATCCCGCTGATATTCTTTGAGCTTGTAACTGCCCTTGGTTAGCTAATGTCTGAGCTAAACCAGCAATACCACTACCACCAGCTGCACCGCGAAGTTGTCCTAATATATCAGCTCTTTGTTGTGCCCCTTGTTCTGCTTGAAATTCAGCGGCTCCTGTAGCTACTCTTAAATCCTCGAAAGGATTTTCCATATCAGCATAGGGATTTGAAAATTCAATTTGCCTAAACTCATCTTTTTGTTTTTCTAAAAGAGCTTGTTGTTCTTTTTGAAACTTTAATATTTCCGCTTGTTGTCTTCTAGCTGCTCTTCTTTGTCTTTTACCTCCCATAATACTGCTACCAAGACTTATCGCTTGTAGTGCTATTGCAGGTCCTATAGCTAGGTTTAAGTTAGGGTTGCTAGGTATTAAATTTTCTAGTAAATAACTAACAAAAGCTAAAAAAGTTAAAAACAATAATTGCTTTTTATCGATATACAATTGTAGTAACGTTGCTTTTATTTTTTCCATATTTTTATATTGATATTATTGCGTAATTATTTTTTGATATATTATATTTTAGTTCTTCACATCTTTTTATAATGCCATTACTATTTGTTACAGCCCAAACATCTAAACAACCGACTTCTTTAGCCATTTGTTTACATGTAATTATTAATTCTAATATAATATTAAATCTATCTTTTGATATATATTTTGGATCAGATATTAAATTATCTATATAACCCATTTTTGAATTTGTTAAATATAAGTAAGCGGCTGCTATTGGTTTATCTTTTTCAACTATCAAA
>Ga0208299_1002690_pt1 | contig 11765 bp, 11 predicted proteins | sample 15_taG_FD_184089 | JGI IMG/M metagenome (GOLD analysis project Ga0208299, IMG submission 184089) | Marine viral communities from the Subarctic Pacific Ocean - 15_ETSP_OMZ_AT15312 metaG (SPAdes) (version 2) | ecosystem: Environmental > Aquatic > Marine > Oceanic | place: Pacific Ocean | collected...
GTAGTCCTGAGTTTGATTCTGTTATTCAAAACCAAGCATTACTCAATACTGACATTCATCACATTATTAAAGTGATTAAGGGTCTGATAATTCAAGTTCAATATCTAACTAATGAAGTTGAAAAAGGGAAGGTTAAAAAACAAGACAATATTTCACAAGACAATTTACAAATAGGATAACTATGACTACTGAAAGATGGCATTTAAGCAAAACAATATCACTATCACATATTGCTACTACAGCAACAATGATTATTTTAATGGTGTTATATGTAACTGATATTGAACGAGATGTCGCTGTACTTCAATCTCAACAAATGGCTACTGAAAAGAACTTCGATACCATCGAAATGAAATTAGAAAAGATTATTGATTTGGTTTTGGATATAGATAAGAAATGAATACAGTTATCTTAATAATTGTCGCACAAATAGTAATAACTGTTTTAACAGGAGGTTAGTATGATAGGTTTCTTAACAAATATAGCTCCAATAGCTTTAGGCTTTGTTGCTAAGTTGTTTGCTTTAAAAAGCCAAGCAGCACAAGAGAACCAGAAGCTAATGATTCAATCACTTCAAGTTAGAAATGATTCTATTAATATGGCAAGGGATAGAGCAGACAAAGAGAGCCCTATGGCTGCTTTAAATAGAAGAGTTATTATATTTGTTATCTTGGCTTTAGTTATATTTACACAGGTAGCCCCTGTATTTTTTGATGTACCTACAGTTGTGCCTACAGTTGTAAAGGGTGCTAGTATATTAGGCTTCCAATTAACTCCAGATGTGGTAGAATATGTTACCGTAGAAGGGATGTTGAAGCTTGATGAAATATTTAGATGGGCAACAATGATAATCGAATTCTACTTTGGAGCACAACTAGCAAAAGGTAGGTAACAATGAAAAGGGCGATAGTTATACCCGACCAGCATTTTCCGATACATGATGAGAGTGCAGTAAAGGTCGTATTAAAGGCGATAGAATTTGTTAAACCAGACATATTTATTAATCTGGGAGATGTTGGAGAGTGGGAATCTGTATCTGGACATAGGTACAAGAGGCGAAAAAGACCACCATTAGAGTACCAACTACCAGAAATAGATAAAGAAATTAAGGCTGTCAACAAACAGATAGATAGGTTTGATAAGGCATTAGATAAGGCTAAATGCAATACTAGATACATTCTTGCAGGAAACCACGATGAATGGCTTGATGCGTTTGTAGAAGAGAATCCATATCTTGACCAGTACACATTTAGAAATGCGTGTAAGTGGGATGAAAGAGGATATAAGTATCATAAGTATAATGAGGTTTTAACTATTGGTAAGTTGTCTTTTACGCATGGAGCGTATACAACTACCACTCATGCTAAAACGCATTTGGAGAGATACGGTACAAATATTATGTACGGACACACACATGATGTTTCAAGGTTTTCATCCACAAGATTATTAGATGGAAATATAAGTGCTTGGTCAATGGGTTGTTTAAAAGATATGTCGGCAGAAAACAACACATGGTTAAGGGGCAGGCTACATAATTGGAATCATGCTTTTGGAATTGTAACTTTTTTTGATAATGGAAATTTTCAAGTAGAAGTGATAGATATTGTAAAAGGTAGGGGTTCGGTATGGGGAAAAATAATTAAAGGATAAGATATGACATTTAGAGAATTAATAAATCAAGTGCTTATAAGGCTGAGAGAAGATACTATATCTAGTGATTGGTCTGGTGATATAAACGACTCTTCTACAATTTCAGCATATCAAAAAACTATAGGTGCTTTGGTTAATGACTCAAAACGAGGCGTTGAGGAAAGACACGATTGGTTAAATCTTAGAGAAACTGTTGATATTACAACTGTAAATGGAACTAAAAATTATAACCTAAGTTCTGGTCAAGAGATAAAAATTATAGATGCTATTAATAACACTTCTGGGATGCACTTAAACCAAGTAAGTAGAGTATATATTAACACAGTAAAATATCCTACAGATGATACTGGTGAGCCTTTGTACTATGCCTTTAATGGTAGTGATACTTCTAATAATTTAAAAGTAGATTTATCCCCAGTTCCTACATCTGCTCAGACAATCTCGTTTGATATTGTAAAGTATCAAGATGATTTAGCTACAGCTAGTACAGTATTAAAAGTTCCATCTAAGCCAGTTATACTTGGAGCATGGGCTAGAGCAATAGCAGAGCGTGGTGAAGATGGTGGAACACAATCTAGTTTAATGGCTGTTGAGGCATTAGAATCTCTTAAACAAGCTATTATATTAGATAGTGGAAATGCTCAATACGAATCAGATTGGTTTATAAATGAGAACCATTCTCAAACAACAGTTAATTTTAGATAATGGCAAAACAATTATCATATTTACCTTTGCTAAACTTTGGGGTTAATGGATTAAATACACAACATAATCCATCAACACTAGACCCCTCTTATCTTACTTCTGCTGATAATGTAGTAATGAGAGAGTCTGGTAGAATATCTTTTAGAAAAGGTTTAAAACAAAAAGTAGTTCCTACTGGCACAGCTATAGGTTCTATGGTGGAGCATAATGATTCTGGTACTAATAAAATATTTGCTAGTTATGGTACTTCTATTTATACAGTTGATTTTACATCTCCTAATACTGCTTTTCCTAGCAGTGGTGCTGATGTTAAGCATACCGTGGCTAATAGTTCGGGTGATTGGCAATTTATAAACTTTAATAATAGATTACATTGTTTACATACAGGAGTTCTACCACAAAGATATGATGGTTCTTTAGGTTCGGGTGCAAAATGGACAGCACACGCAACTGACCCAGCATCTATAAGTACGCTATTTGACCCTAGCTGTGGTATGGGTGCATACGGAAAGTTGTGGGTAGGGGGCGTTACGGAAGCCCCAGATGTGGTTTATTACTCTGTTCTACTAGATGGTGATGATTGGACTGGTACTGGTTCTGGAAATATAGATTTAAAAACTGTATGGGGCACAGATGAGATTGTAGCAATAGCACCATTCTACGGACAGTTGGTTATTTTTGGTAAAAACAATATTGTAGTATATGACAACCCAGAGTCTGGTGGAACACTAGCACTTAATGAAGTTATTAAAGGTGTGGGTTGTGTTTCTAGGGATAGTGTACAAGCTATTGCAGATGATTTAGTTTTCTTATCTGAAACAGGTTTAAGGTCATTGGCTCGTACAACAGAAAAAGATAAACTACCTATGCAGGATTTATCTCTGTCTATTAAAGATACCTTAATAAGAAATATAAGCAATAGTACAAATGTTAAATCAGTTTACTTAGAGAATGAAGGCATATATATTATGACCTTTACTGATAAAAATATTACTTATGTTTTTGATTTTAAACACGCAACACCACAGCAAGTTCCTAGAGTAACTACTTGGTCATTTACAAATGATAGAGAACCAGCTAGTATGATAAATACAGAGTTATATAGTGGGTTATTAGTTGGTCAAAAAGATGGGAGCATTGCAGGATATGAAGGATATTTTGATGTGGATTTGGCTTGGGTTGATTCGGCAGCTAGTTATACTAATGCTGCTATTACTGCTGATGTATCTAGTATATGGATTAGAATGGGGGAAAACATTTCCGCTTCTTTATTAAAGAAAATGATTTTAGTATTAGAAGGTGGCTCTGGTGCTACTCTAGGTTTACAATGGTATAAAGATTTTAGTATAACCCCATCTACTACAACACAGATATCATTAAATCCTATAACAACAGGCACAGTAGCCTTGTGGGGTGCATCAACTTCATTATGGGGTGATGTAAAATATACACCCATATATGGATTACAGGAGTATCAAACTGCCCTAACAGGTAGTGCGAAACATTTAAAGCTGAATTTAAGTATTGTTAGTAATGGTTATGATGCTTCTATTCAAGATTTGGCAATAATTTCAAAACAAGGGAAAATACGATGAGTGATTATACTTTAGCAGTCAATTGGTCAGGAAAAGATGCTCTCTCAGATAGTGATTCTGCGAAAGTTATATCTGGTTCAGACTTTAATACTGAATTTACAACAGTAAGAACAGCAGTTAATTCTAAGGCAGACTTAAACGGAGATGCTGGAGAGGATTTTCTTATAGATAATAGTACAATAGCAGGGAATGTTACTATAGGTGGTACACTTGCTGTAACTGGAATACCCACAATACCAACTGCTGCTACTTCAACAAATACAACACAAGCAGCTAGTACAGCAATGGTACAAGCAGCTATTGATGCAGATGTAACAACACACGCAGCACTTAGGTCGAGTTCGAGTGTTTATGGACACGCTAAGATTTATACATCTGGTGGAGATTTATACATAGTAACTACATAATATGGGCGATATATACTTTAATGGTACTGCGTTAGCCTCTGAGAAAAAGGTTAAGTTTAATGGTACTGATATGTCAAATGTGTATTTTAATGGCACAAAGATTTGGACATACTACTCAGAAACCGCACAAGCCTTTACAAGCTCCAGTACATATACTTTAGACCCTGCTGAGACTTCTGTCCAGTACAAACTTTCTGGTGGAGGAGGCGGTGGCGGTGGAGCGTCAGGCTATACAGGAGCAACTGCTGGTAGTGCAGGTGGCGATACTATCCTTAAAGTTTTAGCTGCTGATGGTAGTGTAAGGCAAACAATAGCAACTGCCTCTGGTGGTGCTGGTGGTCAATATGGTGGTGGTAATAGAACTGGTGCTTCTGATTTTTCAATACCGAGTGGTTGGGCAAATCCTCCGTGGTCTAGTACAGTTTCAGATGGTGGATTAGGCGCACAGGGTAGTGGTGAGGGCAATCCAAGTGGAACAGGCGGTACAGCAGGTAGCACAACTTCAGGAACATATACAATAAATGCCGATGGTAACGACCATTCATTACAAATCACTATCGGTGGTGGTGGTGGAAATGGTGGTGCTGGAGAAGCGGGTCAATACGCACAATCAGGAAATAGTGGTGGTGCTTGGTTACTATATGTAATCAGTTAATTAATTAGGAGATAGAAATGGCAGGTTACGGAAAAGTAGATTTGGGCACTAAGGCTGGAAAAGAAGCCTATGGAAAGGCTTATGCCCATCAAAAGCGTATAGCATTTCCAAGTAAAGGCGCTTTTGCCACAAAAGGTAGACAAAATCTTGGTGTAAGTAAGGCAGAATGGGAAGCTGCTAATAAAAAGAAAGGTGGCTTTGGTTTTCCCTTAGGTGGCTTTGGTGGTGGTGGTGGTGACGATGTTGTGGGCTTTGCTTGGGATGATTATGACAGGCAAATTGCACTAATGGATAAAGCTGCTGAAATGGGAGCAGGTTATTCTAGTGATAATACTCTTGGCACTACTGATATAGATTACGAAAACAAAATGATAACTGAGAAGTTATCACCAGAATTACAAGCACAATATGACACCTTACTTAAACAAAGTGGTGGTGCTGGTGGTAGAATAGCTGCTATGGATGGCGACCCATATGCTATGCAGATGTATTTGTATAATCAAAATAAAGACCTTCGTCAAGGTGAGGCTGATGATTTAAGAAATGCAACATTGGAATCCTTAAAGGCAAAGGGAATGTTGGGCTCTACTGGTGGTGCAGATTTATTTGGAAGTGTAGAAGATTCTATTGCACAGGCAGATACACTCGCATTTAATGATGCGTTTGCACAATCACAATCATTATATGATATGGAAAGAGCAAGACAGACAGGTGATATAAGCACAGCTATGGCAATGGGTTTAAAACAAATTCCATACATACAGGCAGGTACAGCACAAGGTCAAGCAATACCAATTGAAAATATAGCAGGAATTAGTGGTGCTTCAAGAAATATATTTGGACAACAAGCAGCACAAAGCATGGGTAAGGCTAAACGGAAAAAAGGCATATGGGATTCCTTGCTAGGAGATGGTGGTTTGCTTGGTGGGCTTTTTGGATAGGAGATAATTAATGGCATATGAAGATTACACAGGAATGTTTGGAGATAAGTATACTACAGCAGCAATGCTAGATGATAGTCGTGTTTCAGAAGCACATAGCATGGGTCAGCTTTCAAGTTATGGTATGGGTCAAGCAAGTGCATTCTATCAAGCTGCTATGGGTAGTCCATTTGCAGCAGCAATGATGCAGAAACAACATCCATTAATGCAGAAACAAAATATGCTTGACGAGATAAGAAGAAAGCATCCTAATCCAGATACAGCAGAAGAATTACACGCATTAGCAAATGACTTAATGGAGCATTTTCCTGAATATGCTATCAAGGTTAAAGAGGCTGCAATTGAGGCAACGAATAAAGCACTAAAAGATAATATAGCAACTAAAGACCAGATTTCCGTTATTGGAAATCATCTTACATTAGGTCAAAATAGCGACCCAATGATTGATGCGTTTCTTAGTGGAATAAATGAAGATTGGGATGATTTAACATTCACAGAAAAAGAACCTTTTAGAAAAACAATTAGAGGGAAATTTGGTCAAATAATAAAAGGCTATGAACATTGGCTAACAACACAAAATTTGTCGCCAGATGATGTTAATGATATGGTGTTTACTCCAGAAGGAAATCAAAAAAATACAGGGATGTTTAAAAGATATCTTGAAAATATAAAAGATAAGAATCCATTTGCAGCACACCTACATAGTCAAAATGTACAAATATTAAATAAAATGGTTAATGGTGGTGGTGTACAGAATAAGACTAATGGCTCTATGAGTAGTGATGGTAGTGTTATTAAAGTAGATGATGGAAAAAGCACAGTTTACTTTGAATCAACCATAAATGAGAATGAGAAACAAACATCAGAAATGAGTCAAAATGAATATCTAAAAGAATCAAATAAAGCCAGTATGGAATTAATGGATGGATTAGATAAAATCTGGTGGTCAATGGTTAATGTTTCTGGAGCAGGAATTATGGAACGATATCTATCTCCAACAGAATTAAAAGAAGAGCAGAAAGAAGATGATGTTCAAGCATGGATAAGAAGAGAAGCATTTAATCATTTCAAAGGACTTCCAAAAGAAAGGTTTGAGGCTTTTCAAGCAGACCCAAATGGGTATTATAGAAAATATATTCTATTAGATGAAGGCAAAATTCGAGAGAATACAGAAAATGAAGTAATTAAACTCTGGGCATTATAAATGAGTCAAAGATATGTAGAAGGTGTTGGTTTATTAACCATAGATGATGGTCTGTCTGAGGAAGAGATACAGGCAAATATAGATTATCACCTTTCTATTACACCTAAATATAAAAAAGCTACATTTGCTGATGGCTTTAATGATACACAATCTATGATATATAGATGGTGGCAGAAACTTACAGACCAAGACAATGAAAGGGGTAGATGGTTTGAGGGGCAAACAAAAGAATGGGCTCAAAATATTGGCTATTATGATTCAATAGCTTTAGAAAAATATTATTCTGAAATTGCAAATGTAAGAGCATTATCATCTACAGAAGAAGCTGATAGACTGGGCAATCGTCAAATTATGGCAGAGTTTCAAGAAGATATGCACCATGTTTATGAGAAAAAAAATGGTGATGTTACTGATGTACAAAAAAAATATGGTTATACTCCAGAAGATATTGGTGTAATAGATGGAATAATGGCTATGGTTCAAAATCCTTCTGCTACATTAGGTGCTTTTGCAGGTATGATTGTAAAAGACCCAGAGATGTTGTTAATAAATTTTCTAAGAATACCTAGTGCTGTAGCTAGGGGTTCTGATATGGCAAGAAAAACCATTACACAAGCTACTAGAATAAAGCCTAAATATGTTCAAAGAATGGAGAGCATTATAGGTAACAAGAGAGCAGTAGCTATGGCAGGTAGGGGTGCAGAGGGTGCTGTCTATGGTGGAGTATATGAGGCGTTACATGATTTAACATTCAAAGGAAAAATAGACCCTAATAATCTTAAAAGAGGTATTGCTTTAGGTACTTTATTAGGAACAGCTTTTGGTGCTGTTACTAAAACAACCTCTAATAGTTGGTTTGTTGATAGAGTGGGTTCTAAAAATGCAGAAAGAAAATGGACTCATGTTAATGAACCTGCACCAAAAAGAAAGCCAAGTATTTTTGACCCAAATAAAGTTCCTAAAAATCCAAAGCCTAGTCCATTTAGACCAGTACCAAAAGATGCTGAATTGCCAGAAGGATTAACACATCAACAAAGGTATGAGTTTTGGAAACTAAAAGCATTAGAACATGGAACTAAAGAGGGCGAGGGTTCAAATGTTCCAAGAGAGAGATTTGAAGCAAGAGTTGAAAATACTGTTAAGAAAATGCTTAAACAGAAAAATCCAGATGGCAGTAGATTATTTACAGAGTTAGAGGCAAGAGGTTTGGCTGCTCGTCATCATGCTGAAGTTGTTATTGGAAAACAAAATGCAAAAGAATGGGGCAAGATAGATTTCAATCGCACAACACATCCTTCTAAAAATAGAAAGTGGGGTCAGAAAGAAGAAATTGATATTGGTAGAAGAAATACAGAGCGACCAGATTATGAACCCCCGATTAAAGGGTATGACAAAATTTTACCAGAGGTTGATATTACCAAAGGTCTTGCTAAGACACCTTCAATGGGTAAGATTGCTAAAGCAGGTGCTATTGGAGCAGTAGCAGGTGGATTACTTGCCGAAGATGAAAAGGGTTTAATGGCACTTGTTGGTGCATTAACATTTGGATTGGCTAGAGGTACTGTGTTAAAAGGTATCAATGTTGAAATAGCGAAGATGAAACAGCATGGGCATAAAATTGCTGATACAGGTAAGCTACTTGAAGAGGGGATGGAAAGAGAAGCTACTATGGTTGGTAGGATGATACAAAAAATTGTACAAAATCCTAAACAGCAATTTGAATTTTTAAACCATGTAGAGAGTTTTAGCAAAATTAATAAAGAAAAATTTATCAAAGAATATGGAAAGGAATATTACGAAACAGTACAGGCTTTTCATAATACTATGGAAAAATTCTGGAAAATGGCTAATGAATTAAATGTATTAAAAGATGAATCACACATTAGAGATTATGTTACCCATATATTTGGTAAAGAAATATCTGCAAAAGAGATGGGTAAATTAAATGAAGCATTTAATGAGTTAGGAAAATCTAAGAAATTTAACTTTGCACATCAAAGAAAAATCTTTAAAACAATTGAAGAGATTGCAGAAGGAAGGAATATTGTATTTGACCCAGTTAAAATTCTTGCAGGATATACTCAAACCTTATCAAAGGTGATGGCAGGAAAACATATTGTCAGAGAGTTGGGTACAGTTGGCATGAGATTTGGAAACAAAACATTGGGTCTTGCAGTAGATATAAGAAACAAAGCACAGGTAAAATTAGCCAAAGAACATGGATATAAAGAAAGTGAAATGCCTGCTCTTAAAGGTAAATTACTACATCCATTAATTAAAAGAGCATTAGAAGATTACTATGCACCCGATATAGGAAGCACAGGGTTGATTCATAAAGCATCTATATTAAATAATGCAATGAAAAGGGTTATATTATCTATGTCATTATTCCATGCACAAGCATTAGTATTGTCTGGAATTTATGCAGGTGGTTTAACACATATGTATACAAAGCAGGGCAAACAAACAAGAAAAATAGTTAAAGAATTTTTAGATGCAAAGTGGGATATGACTTCTATTGTTCGTGATGGCAAGGGAAATATTATTCAAGCACGAAATTTAGATGGAAAGCTAGTAGACCTTAAAGGTGATTTTGTACACGCACAGTTGTTAAAAGAAATAGTAGATGCTAGACTGGGTATTGGAAATGCAAAGACAAATGAACTTGTCAATGCAGGTTATAGAACAGTTAAACAATTTTTAGATACAAGATTAAAGCCACTTGGAAAGTTTCAAGATAAGATAGATAAAATTACATGGGATGGAATACATGACCATGCTAAGATGTTTACTTATCTTACAATGAAACAAAGACTAATGAGTGGACAGGCTAGAGGGCTAGGTAGGCTTGTAAAAACAGAAGAAGGTACTTTAAAAATACCAGAAGCAGAGGCATCACAAATGGCTTCTCAATTTGCAAATGATGCTTTTGGTGGGCAGAACTTTAATAAGTTAAGCCTACAATGGGAGCAGTTAGCAATAGAAAATGCCAATAATCCAAAGGGTGTATTTTATCAATGGGCTTCATTAGTAGCTACACCGACCAGAAAGGGTTTAACAAACTGGTTGTTATTATCGCCAGACTGGACTATATCTAATATTAATATTGGATTCAAAGGTGTGGGTATGACCAAGAATCTTGCTACTAAAGTTATGCAAGGTAGAAAATTAACTGCAAAAGAAGTAGGTGAGTGGAATATGTACATGGGATATATGTTTAGAGCAGGTGTTTCTACTTCTATGTTTGCTTATTTCTTGCACTCAATCTTTTCAGAGGATGATAAAGAATTTGATTTACAGGATTTTTGGATGACAGGTAGACTTGATTTAGGAAATGGCGAAGAGATGGTTGTATCTAAACAGATTGCAGAACCAATGCACTGGCTAACAAATCCTATGCACGAAGGATTAAACAAAGGTGCAGCTTTACCTAAGGCTGCTTTAGAATTACTAACTGGAAAACAATGGGTATCACTCAAACATGGCGGTACTTTAACTGGTCCGAAATTTGATAAGACAAGTGCTAGAGATTGGGCAAGTTGGGTTGGAAATAAGGTTACACCTATTTCTATCAATCCATTTAAACAAGCAATGTTAGATGAAGATATACCAGCAGGGTATAAGATGTTTGAAAAGGCAGTATTAGGATTCGGTGGATTCCCTAAATATGGAAAACCCGAAAAGAAAAAATTAAGAATATATTAGGAGAAGTAAAATGAACCCAAATGAACAAAGATTAGCAGAGTTACAAGCTGAAATTGAAAAGAAGAAAGCTGAGATGGCAGCAATAAAGGCTGATGACCAAAAAGTTAAAGCTGATGAAATGGCTGCAGCAAACGCTGAACCAACAGAAGAGCAAATGGCTCTTCTACAAGGAAGAGGATTAACAGGCAACAGAGATGCTGATGGTAATTTAGTAACAGAAAGTGAAGTAGCAGAAAAACCAACAATGCAAGAAGTTGTAGATGGTCTAAAACTTATTGGCTTACCAACTGAAGGTTTAGATAGAGAGTTTTCTGATGGTTCTATAAAAGCAAAGAAAATTTTAATTGACGCATCACAATTAGTAGGTGGCAAAAAAGCATTGGTTTCTTCACCAGAATTTCAAGAAGCGTTTGGTAACGCTTATGATATGATTGGCGACCCTTTAAAAGTAGTTATACAAGGAGATGAGGCTAATCGAATTGATGAAGCTGCTGATAAAAAAATTAAAGAAGAATTCCACGATATGGATTTTGATTATCGTAAAGATGCAGACTCTGATAAAAGGAGAATGACAAGCATTGACCCTAGTGGTCGAGCAGGGAATGAAGAGTTTGAGCCCTCTAAAAAAACCGATGGTTTTGAAAATGAGGGTGGCTTTATGAGTGTTAATGAAAAGGATGACTTCTGGAAAACACAAGAAGGGCATGATAAAGCACTTGAAATGTATGGTCGTAAACCAGCATGGATTAAAGAACCCACAATGATATGGAATCCAAAAGAGCAGAAGTATGAAAAGATTAAGGATGAAGATAAAGAAGAGTTTGAAGATTTATCTACCCCTGCTATGTCTGCTGATATTAAAAAACTCTTTGGCTAGTATGGATATAGAGGATATTAGAGCCT
>Ga0208299_1002691_pt1 | contig 11763 bp, 16 predicted proteins | sample 15_taG_FD_184089 | JGI IMG/M metagenome (GOLD analysis project Ga0208299, IMG submission 184089) | Marine viral communities from the Subarctic Pacific Ocean - 15_ETSP_OMZ_AT15312 metaG (SPAdes) (version 2) | ecosystem: Environmental > Aquatic > Marine > Oceanic | place: Pacific Ocean | collected...
TTTTTATGTTATGAATTACAATAAGTTGTAACTCCCTTTCAAATTGTGGTTAGTTACAACCCCCTATTTTTATGTTATGAATTACAATAAGTTGTAACTCCCTTTCAAATTGTGGTTAGTTACAACATGATGGAAGCGGTAATCAGAATCACGGCAGTTGTAACTCCCTTTCAAATTGTGGTTAGTTACAACCAAATTGCTATGATTAGCAATAAATTAAGGTTGTAACTCCCTTTCAAATTGTGGTTAGTTACAACTATGTGAAGAGAAACGAAAGCTCGAACTCAGTTGTAACTCCCTTTCAAATTGTGGTTAGTTACAACTGTAAATCTTTAAACCTCTTATTGATAACCACTTATCGTATTTGTAACTAATGTTTTAAGGGATTGGCGAGTGGATAAATCCCTCACCCTTCGGACATACAACTGCCCGTTAATTCTATCAATATTCATAAATTGATAGTGATAAATCTAATTCTTTTCATCTTTCTTTCGTTTGAAATATTCACAATCTGATTTCTTTGTAACAAACTTTTCACTTTTGGCAATATTCATCGAAGCATTCCAATCAGCATTGATGATTTTATTTTCACCCTTTTTATCTTTATTGGAACAATCAACATTTTTACATAGAAACTCTGATTGTTTTAATCTTTGTCCTTCTTCATAATGATTACAGAATGAACACATTTGGCTCGTATGGTATGGGTCGATAAATACGACTTCCATTCCTTCTCTTTCTGCTTTGTATTGTAATTGAGTTTGTAACTCATAATAACTCCAATTTCTTAAAACAAAACTATTCGTTTCATCTTCTCCGTAACCTTCTAAAAATTCCAATTTGATTGTAGATGCTAAATTATCTTTGGCAAACTTCACAATTCTATTCGTTAAGGTATGGTTGTATGTTTTGACGAAGTTTCTTTCTTTGGTTTTAAGCCTATCAAATGCTTTTAGTTTTTTTCCTCTTCCTTTACCGCCTTTCGTAAGAGTTAAACTTCTTTGTAATCTTCTTTTCCTACTTTGTAGTTGAGTTCTTACTCTAATGAAATCATTATAACTTCCAATAAATAACCTTTCGTCACCCACATTTAATGAACATACTGCGGGGATGCTTAAACCCAAATCAACGCCAACAGATACTTCATCATTTAATTGGTTTTCTTCTTTGGGTATATCAACAACCAATAGTAGAAATATTTTACCTTTTTTGAGTTGTATTGAACTATCCCCAACTTTGTAATCACCTTTTAATATTCTTTCTACAATTATTTGATTATTACTTTTATCTCTGCCAAAATGAAGGGTGAATTCAATATTATTCACCCATTTCAAACATATTTCATCATCAACCTTTTTTAACTTTAATGATAGTTTCATAAATGGAATTGGCATTCCTTTACGATATGTTCTTAAACTTCTTTTACCTAACCTAACATCAAATATTTCATTACTATAATTTTTAGTAACCATATCGTTTAGGGAGGCTGAGATATGAGATGGTAGAGTAGGGAATTCTTTTCTGATTAACTGATATGTGGTGTTCTTTTCACTAGTGGTATAAAACTCTTCCGCCATCTTCCTCGCTTCTGTGGAGAGTTGGTTTATTTGACGGTATAGTTTGTTTCTATTTTCTTTTAGTTTATCCTTTTTAGTATCGTCCTTTTCATCTTTTAACTTTTCATTTAGTTTATCTATATCTCTTTCAATCTTTTCTCTTTTAACAGATAATTCTTCATCCGTTAAAACTATTCTATCTGTGAATGTTTGATTGAAGAGTTGATTAGTGACGATAAGATTGGCGGATTTGAAAACCATATGTTCGTAATCTCTTATGGTTCTCCATATCTCATTACGAAGGTTTTTATCGTCTTCTTTTACCCAAAGTTCTATTTTCCGAGTGATATACATAATTAGTGAAATTACATCAAATTAAATTGATTTGTAAATAAAGAAGGTCTAAACAATCCTTCTTTTATTTTGTTTAAGGTATAAATCTTTGCTAATTTTTACAATGAGAAATGATATTCCAACCAAACCTCTTCTTTATAATGATTTAGAAACCAACATCACATTCGGCGAACTACAAGAAATGTCCTATGATGATTGTGCCAGTTTTGTGGATAGGATGAGAAATGAATTATTAGAATTATGGAATGATGGAATTCCACCATATGTTGGAATTGAAATGAAGGAAATCATTTCAAGATTTAAGAAACTGAATGAATACGATATAAGTGAATTTTATGTAGAAGATGAACTATACAATGATTACGATGGGTTCATCAGAAACTTTACCAAGATGGCAACACCGGTAAATCAATTCTTTCCAGCAATTCTGAAATCAAGGATAAATGGTTATAGTATTTATGATTATTTATCAAACGAAAACTTGTGGTCTGATTTCAGATATACGATAGTCCAAAAAGTTCGGTTTGATAAAATGTTTTCATATAGTTCTTATCTTGTAAATACCGCCCCAGGGAGCGATGAAGAATTCTTTTTGGATTGGTATAACTCATCAGATAAACAATTTTGGTTTGAAGATTACAATTTCAACCAAATGAACGAAAAACTTGGACGAGTGAGGCTACCATCTGATTTTGTAAAAAACACCCTTAAACAGACGAAATATCGGGGAATACATACAAATAATCGTAAGGGGTTCAATCAAGATGGAGATGAAACCCACTACACAATTAGATACTATGAAAAAGACCAAAGATTATTTCCAAAGATGTTTCAAGTTTTAAGATTGGGGCTAGGGCAAGTTGCCACCAATTTTGCACCTCTTACCGCTCGCTGGATTTATGAAAAATACTTGAAGGGTATATCGTCACAATTGAAATATAAAGTTTTTGATAGTTCTGCTGGATGGGGTGGTCGGTTGTTGGGTTCTTTGTGTTCTAAATATCCTATCCATTATATCGGTCAAGATGTTAATAATTCTAATAAAGGGTGTTATGAATCAATTGGTGATTTCTACAACAAACATACTGATGGAAAGAACACATTTGAAATACACTATGAAGGTAGTGAAGTAATACATCATAATAAGGACTTTATGAAAAATCACGAAAACGATGTTGATTTGGTATTTACATCACCGCCTTATTTTAATCGTGAGATTTATTCAGAAGACAAAGAACAATCAGCAATCAAGTTCAATCAGTATGAAGATTGGTTAGATGGTTTTTTGATGCCTACTTTGAAAACAATGTATGAACTATTAAAACCTAATCGTTTTTGTTTGATTAACATATCAGACATAAAGGTTGGTGAAAATCAATTTCATCCATTAGAACAAGATACAATTTCATTAGCAATAAAAAATGGATTTCAGTATATTGGGAAACTTGGTATGGTGATGACGAGAATGGTTGGATTAAATCCTGCTGATGGGAAAAATTATTGGTTTGATATGAAAACCAAAAAAACATATAAAACAGAACCAATTTTGATTTTTCTTTCCAAAAAAGAAGAATGAAATATTTTTCAATCAAATCTATGATTTTAACGAAGGAGTTTAGATGCCAGATTATATTGTAGAAATGAAGGTTTCTATGTTGAAACCAAATCCGATAAATGAAACTATTTATGATAACAATGAAAAAGCATTAACGGATTTGAAACACAGCATTGAATTCAATGGTCTGTTAGAACCACTTGTTATTACTCGTTCAAACTTGGTTATCAGCGGTCATCGTAGGTTGGAAGCACTTAAACAAATTGGTTTTGAAACTTGTGATTGTAGAATTTCTACATATGAAAATGATATTATTGCCACGATTGAATTAAACAGATATAGAAAGAAAACCCAAAACGAAATTGTTAGGGAAGCCGAGATATTAAAAACTGAATACAAGAAATTGATAAAACTTGGAAGGCCATTAAAGGGTGAGGTTAGAACTAAAAAGTCATCATCAATTGTAGATATAAGTAATGCTCTTGGAGTTTCAACAACCAAGTTGAAAAAACTATTATCCATCAAGAATTATGAACCATCACTATTAAAAGATATTGACTTGGGTTTGTTAAGCGTTGAAAAAGCCTATCAGAAAGTAAGGGTTAAATATATTATTGGTAAAGAAGACCAAACCTATTCAAACCACAAGTTCAAATCCCAAATGAAAAGATTGTTGAAAAACTATAACCCACCGATTGATATTGTTTATGATTTAATCAACGAACATTACCCAAAGGTTGAATAAAACTTAAATCTCATTATAAGGAAGATGAACTTTTCAGAGAGGAAACCCTATTAGATAATCCCAACTTGATTTGGTAATTCGTCCTTCAAATCAATATTAAATCTTGTCTTTGGTCGTTGGCATTTCTTTGGAAAAATCTCACCCATGTTTTTTTATAATATTGCTTGATATACCTTTGATGGTAAGTGATAAGTTTTCTTTACACACCAAACCTCACAAACAGAACACAAGTATAGTTCAACAAACTCCACATACTTGTGGTTTCCATTCTTATGTATTTGTCTAACAATGTGCCATTTTCCATCACCATTATATCTGTTTTGAATTGAAACCACTTTCAAATATTTATCCTTATGTAAATCAGACATATATCTAGTTGGGTTAAAATGGTGGTTGTTGTGTTTGTTGTATTTACACAAAGTAAATGTCTTATCTACATCTTCTTTTTTGACTTTGGTAGCACAGTACTCCCAAAACGAAATTGGTAATTCGTCAAAATATTCATATTGGTATTTATTCATATAATTAAAACCTCTGATGGTGGATATGCTTACTCCACCCACTTTGATAAATGTGGCAATTCAAGAACATCTTGGGGAAACAAGTTCCCCCAAGATATTTACTGATTTATTTTAATAATGTATCATTTGAAAACATTTATATGAACCCCACATAATTATTAAATCACAATGCTATTTGAAATCAGCAATCAAAGAGATTGTCTTTACTTATATAAGTATATGTTAGGACTAGCAAAGAGACCATCTTTGTTGAACTATATTAAGAAAGTTAGGTGGTTTCAAATCAACGACCATATTTATACATATAAACACAAACCACTAAACACTTGGAGTAAAAATGACTTACAAAACAAAAGAACAATTTATTAGAGATTACACGATAGGCAGATTAGGATTGGTTGATTACATAAAGAACCTTGAAACGAAAGGTTTGAAGGATAATGATATACAAGCAGAACTATTAAAAAATCAGATTGTTAAGACGCCTAGAACTCTTGTTGATAGTTGGAGATTTTATAATTCTGTTAGAAATATGATTGCTTGGTAGAATGGATACTGAATTAGAGCAAGATTATTTAAATAAAGAGAAATACTCTGATAAACAAATTGAAGAATTACGAGAGAAACAATACTATCTCTATCGTGGATATCTAAATGACTTCAGACAATTATTCCATAATCAAATTGATGATGTGGAGTTTGAAACAATATTTGAAAAACTGATGAAAGGTTTCTTACAATACAGAATATTAGATAATGTAAATAATAAAAGATATTTCCAAGAGAGTTGGAAACCTTATGTAGATAAAGAAGGGAATATTAAAGATGAACATATTGATTTCTCAAGTGAGACTTATTGTAGTTCATCATTAACACACGATGAGAATGAATATGAAACCGATACAGAAAATATTAAGTGATTTAGTCAAACATATCAAAAACGAAGAACCAACAGATGATTATTCTGAACCAAATAAATACAATTATAATAGAATGGACTTTGTGAAGAATAACTTATCTAAACGAGATAATCTATACGAAATTGGATTAGAAAATTTGAGAGTTCTTGTTTATCAGTTAAGCCTCTTTAATAAGCATATATTATCTGATGAAACTAAATATGGATTGTTGCCAGAAAGGAAAGATAAGAAATTGATGGAGTGATAGACACTTTATCAAATAGTAGAGTAATCAAATTACCACCCACCTTGTTGAGACATTTGTTAATCTTGTTTTATAATGATAATTCTGAATATTAAAGTGTAATTGTAGTCATATAAGATATTCTATTTCATTAACACATACACACCTTGTTAATCAATCTTTCCATACATCACCACCATAATCAGTTTTGATGATTGCTCTTGAATCTGATTTGTTGATTTAATTAAGACTTCTTAATCTCCGATTACTTGTTTTCTATATTGATATGGACTTTTAATTGGAAAAAAATCCTTTGATAGCATCATCCATTTTTTCAGTTATTTTTTTTATTTCTTTTTCACTACTACTTTCAAAATCAAAAATACCTAATCCCCACAATGTCACTATAATAGTTAAACCTAATAGACTGAATTTGATAATTTTAGAATTATTTTTCGTTTTATTTGTTTTATCATAATAATGTTCAAGCCTTATTCTGCTTTTATCTTGTTCTACATTATTTAATTTAAGCTTTTCCCAAACATCAGTATCCGTTTCTATCATTTTAAAAACTTCACTAATATTAGTAAAACCTAAAGATTCTAAATGGTCTCCTAATTCGGATAAACCCTGTGTTGACAATGTATCTTTTAACTTTGCCATTTTTATTTTTCAAGTACACAAATTTTACGGCCTGGCATTGAAGAAGCAGCATGCAAAGTTTGGAAAAATATTAATTTATATCCTTCTTTATATTTCTCTTCCAAGAATTGGTATAGCTCTACTTTGTACTTTTCTAAAATTAATTCAACGAAAATTAACTTTTCTCCATAGAATACTTCTAAATTGCCTATTTTTTCTAATTTATCAACTTGGTCTGAACCGAAAATACCCATAATTAACTCCTCATATTTAATTCAAAACAAAACTCATTTCACCATCACCACTATAATCTCCTGTTATCCAATCAAAGAAATACCACGAAAGAGTCAATTCACAGATTATTAGAAGTTATTCTTCTTCACTTGAAATTTTATCTGAAACTAATATTTTATCTTGTTTATCTAAATCAAAAAGGAAATCAATCATCTTGGTGAGACAAAATAGAGAAAACATTGTTATAACATATGTAATTGTGGTAGCTATCATTACATTTCCTGACATCTCTCTCTCTACTTTTGGTAAATCAAAATATTGTACTAATGAATATATAAAAAATCCAGTATAGACAAGCATAAATAAATATGCGAGTCCTTTATAAATTTCTAATACTTTATATTTTATAGATAAACCGGTATCTGATACATTCTCCGATTTTGTAGATTCCTTCAATAAATTTTTAATTTTATCCGAAAAATAATAAAACCCAAAACCGAATATCAACGAGATAGATGTATAAATATAATAATCGAAATACAAGAAAAGGTATGCTTCTAGAACTATGTATAATATAATAGTTACTGACAAACCAAAAACGATTGAATATATCATCTTATTATTATTCATAACATTCTCCAATTAAAGATTACCCAAATCTACAACCCCACCCAAAGTTTCTACAATGGGGACATTTAAGTATTTTTGGGTGTTTTCATTAAGTATTTTTACCCTATTTTGGACAGTAGTGGTATAAATAATAATCTTTTCATCATAAACTCCTTCAGTAACCCAAATCTAATGATTATTTAATATACAGAATTGTAAGAGTTTTTTTGAAAAACACGTTCTTTCCATTCTTGTTTGGTTTCATTACTTCGTATAAAGTTCCAGCAGTCCAAATAAGTTAGTCCATCCCAACAATCATATCTTTCTTCATAAGTGGGATGTTTGGGATTATTTTTACAATATTTGCCTGTTAGTGTTCCAACACCATCCTTACATATACTACATTTATCATTTTTCATTTTACTATGAACATCGTTGTATCACACATATCTACACTACACCCAAGAATCATCATTAAAAGAATTATCCAAGACATACTTGATTAAACATTCTCTTTGAAATTAAAGTGTCATATTTATGATTGCTTGTAATTGAACCATAAGACATTTCACCTATATAAAACTTATTCTTTAAAATTGATTTAACGTTCCAACTTTTGAAAGGAGAGCCATTGTAAGTGAAGTTTCTATCCTTTAATAGTTTCAACATCGTTTGTGTTTTCTTGGTCTTGGTGATGTTTCTTTTATTTAATTGGTTCATTTTCTTAAAGATGTATGAAACAATCTTGCCATCCATCTCATCCAATACTATCTCACCATCTTTCTTTTTATATCCAAAAGGCAACCTTCCACCAAAACCCCTTTCACCATTTTGAACTTTTGTGGTCCTCCCACTTTTCATTCTGTCGGTAATAAGCTCTTTTTCAAAACTAGCTATTGATGCCATAATTCCAAACATCATCTCACCCTCTTTTCTGCTTGAACGAATACCTTCACTAACACTTATCAGTTCAACATTGTGATTTTTAAGAAACTCGTAAAACTTGGCAAAATGTATCATTGAACGAAATGCTCTTGAGATATTCCACACTAATACAATTTCAACCTTACCTTCTTTTATGTGTTCTTTAAGTGTTTCAATCCCATCTCTTGTTTCTAATCCACCACTACATACATCAGTAATGGTTTTGATTAGGTTTAGGTCATTTAATGTGGCGTATTGGGAAAGTTTTTCTGTTTGGAACTGAATGCCTGTTCCACCTTTTTCTTCAGTTTGTCCTATCGTGCTAACACGAACAAGAGCAATTGTTTTATTTAGAATTTCAGTCATCATTTAACTCCTTACATCACCAATGATTTTACATCACCATTTTACATCACTTTTATAGGGAAAATTATATTAAAAAATGTGGTTTATCTTCGTAGTACATCACCATTACATCACCACTAATATTTCTATTGTTCTTCTCTATAACCATATCACAACAATAAATTACGAATGATATACTATACCAAACAAGTATTACAGCCCTCGTCGTGAAAATGCTTTTATAGAATAATACATCACTATTTACATCACTTTTATCTTGTATATTCCAATTATTCTATTTAAATTTAGGTAGAACAACACACACAAAAATGACCCTTTCAACAACAGAAAAAAAGAAGCTAACTGAATTTCGTAAATGGGTAAAAACTCAACGAAGAAGGTATAGATTAAGCACATATCCTAAATTCAGTTTTGGTGTTGATGGAAGAACAAAAAAAATACTTTATAGGTATTCAGTAAATGAAATTATTGGGTATGATAAAGATAAAGATGAACCTATCACAACTCGTAAAAAATTGAATGGATATACCTCAATTCCATTGAATGAATATAAACTGATAAATGTTCGTGGAATTTTTAATAAAGTAAAAAAGAATGTAGCAAGATTTGATAGGGTAGTTCAAAGTGATAGTAAATCTTTACCACATTGGATAGAAGAATATGTATCAGTTGAAATTCGTAATGGTATTAAACTTTCAAATAATTCCAGAACAAGTGATAGGTTATGTTTAACAAATTATATGGAATGGTTGAAGGAAAATAGACCATCCCATTTAGATATTTATAGACATATTGATGATGGAAAGAAAGTATTTGAGGAGTATTTAATTTATCTATCTAAATCAACAACAAGATTTGGAAAACCACCATCAAAAAACACAATAGCAAATACATACAGGAGAGTGAAAGGTTTCTTTAATTGGTTGAGTGAAAATGATAGTTCATTTTCATATAATATGTTGAAACTGAAAGGATGGGGGCAAGAACGGAACCCAGATAAACTACCACCAGCCACATCTCTTAAAGATATGAAAAAATTGATAAGGTGGATGGATGAAAATGTAGAGAATAAATATGAACGACACTTCATTCCTGTTTTAAGAATGTTATTGATTACGGGCTGTAGAATTAGTGAAGTAGTGGGAATGAAAATTAAAGATGTTGACGTAGATAAGAGAGTATATGAATTTTTTAGTAAAGGAAGTTGGAGAACAATTAAACTTGATAGTGATACTTTGTGGAGAGATTTAGAGTATTGGATTTTTGATAAAAAAGGAAAAGTAAGAACTGATAAAGAATATGTTTTTCATTGTGAGTATTGGAGAAAACCAAATAATTCAAATGGTGCAGGTGGTGGTGTAAAGATAGTGTTAGATAAACATATTTCAAGAAGTGGTGTTGCTCATAAATTCAAAAAAGTAATAATTGAATTAGGATTAAATCCAAAACTAACACCACATAGTTGTCGTAGAGGCTTCATAACTTATATGTTAGAAAAGACGAATGGAAATGTTCCACTTATAGCATCAATTTCGGGACATAAATCGTGGGAAATGGTTTATAGATATAATAGACAGAGATTACCAAAAGAAAGAACAACAATAGATTTAGGTGAAGTATTAAAAGGAGATTAGAATGAAACGACCAACACAATATGATTTATTAAAATCGTTTATGGATTATTTACGAGACGAACAGGATTTAACATTGTTAGGCAATTCTGTTTTCAAAGATAGTTCAAGGTGGGTAAAAGTTCCACCAAGAAAGGGTGATAAAGTTTCTATCAATATTTTCTTTGAAGGTAAAGTTCCTAACGATAATCAAGAAGATTTGATGATAAATGATTTTTTACAAACCTATGGAGAAGATTAAATTCACTCTCGTGAAAATATATGCCAGTGTAGCTCAGGGGTAGAGCAGTTCTCTCGTAAAGAACAGGCCGTTGGTTCAATTCCAATCACTGGCTCAAACAAAATTGGGGATGATTTTCATCCCCTTTTTTATTACTATTCAAGTTAATGGTATTAAATATTAACCAAAACTGATAGGTTGTAGATTGAATAAAATATTCAACGAAGATTGTAGAGAAACCTTAAAAAGAGATATTCAATATGATTATGTTATTACATCACCACCCGATTTTGATGAGTTGAATTATCATCCAATTAAGGATGAAAAGAAATATTATAAGTTTTTGAACGAGGTTTTATCCGAATTAAATCCCACCAACAAATCAATTACGATTGTTGTTAGCAATAGAAAATATCAAAGAAAAACAATCAGAAAGAATGTGGAAATTGCCAGTTTGATGATTGACCTTGGATATTCATTATTATCAGAGAAAATATGGATTAAGACAGATAAGATAGATTTATATAGATATAGTTTTTCGTATGTGATGAGTTTTGGAAAAAAAGGTTTTAAGTCAAAGAGGTCAAATGGTTTTATGTCTGATGTATGGTATCACCCATTACCACTCAAAGGAACTAATTTTTTCAGTAAAGAAATGGTTAAAAGATGTATTGAAAACTATACAGATGTTGGTGATGTGGTTTATGATTGTTTTATGGGAAGAGGAACAACCGCTGATGCCTGTTTAGATTTGGATAGAAAATACATAGGGAGTGAAACCAATATTTTATTATGTGAATTATTTGATACGCAACATTAGGAATTATATAAAATGAAGAACCGAGACATCAAAGAAGCAGAAATCAAGAAACACAATCCCACCCTTTTAGCCAAAGTAAAGAATGGTGATTTAACACTACAAGAAGCATACAACATTATGATGAGTGAGGTGATGAATGTAAAGGAGATGAAGGGAAAGGGGACAAGGTCTAACAAGATTTCATTTGAAGAAGAGGTTGAGATTATACAAAAAAGATATAAGCCCACCCTTGATGATTGGATAGAACAATTAAAAAAACAGTTCCCATTTACATATCAAAATCATCTTAAAGAGTAATAAATACAAGGGAAATGATATGTAACTCCCTTTCAAATTGTGGTTAGTTACAACCCCCTATTTTTATGTTATGAATTACAATAAGTTGTAACTCCCTTTCAAATTGTGGTTAGTTACAACATGATGGAAGCGGTAATCAGAATCAC
>Ga0208299_1002692_pt1 | contig 11758 bp, 15 predicted proteins | sample 15_taG_FD_184089 | JGI IMG/M metagenome (GOLD analysis project Ga0208299, IMG submission 184089) | Marine viral communities from the Subarctic Pacific Ocean - 15_ETSP_OMZ_AT15312 metaG (SPAdes) (version 2) | ecosystem: Environmental > Aquatic > Marine > Oceanic | place: Pacific Ocean | collected...
ATGTGCAAAATAGAAACTAAAGTTACTAACGTCGCCTATAGACCCGGCTTTTTTACCCTTAAAGGTAGCTCCATGTGATTCACATACATCTTCTATTAAAAAGAGATCGTTTTCTCTACATATCTGTAAAAGCTCGTCTGTAAGGCCATTTAAACCTAAAACGTGAGTTAAAAATATAGCTTTAGTTTTTGGTGTGATTGCTTGCTTTAATTTTTTAATATCAAAACTTAAATTTGTAAGATTAATGTCTACAAAAACCGGGTTGTGACCGGTGTTAACGATACTAGCAACATCTGAAACCCATGTAAGCGGTGGTACAATAACTTCACAACAACCGTATTTGTAGTGCAATAGTTGCATAGTCGCATAGTTTGCACTCGAACCGGAGTTTACAAATACACTATGCTTTACACCTAACCATTCAGACCATTTTTTTTCAAACTCTTCTATCTTTGGACCGTTAGTAAGTCTAGGAATAGGGTCTTGCTGTAAAAACTTTACTAACTCGTCAACATCGTTACGAGTTATATTATCTGACATTAATGGTATGTTATAATTCATTTTTCGCTATAATAATCTCCCCATTCTACTAAAATTGTTGATTTACCGTCTTCACGCCCTAGGGCTTTTGTGTAAGCAGGGTAAATATCTTCTGGTTCATCTAAACGAATTACTTCTACGTTGTTACACATACTAGTAAATGCTTTAGTATAATCACCTGTATGTTGATGGTGTGGGTGTAGAGGCCTAACAGAGCCAATACCTGTTCTAATAATAGCCTTTGTTTTAAACTTCGATATTATTGGAAATTTATCCAAATGATTTACAATTTGATTTGTGCCTAATAATAAAAAATTCCACCTTGGAAAAATACTCACGGGTATTTTACCTGCAAGTGCGAGGCCATTCGTTATACCCATTTGCAAATCTTCGCAGACCGGTAGTTCTAGCTTCTTTTCACTTGATACATCTTTAAGTGTATTTGACATTGCTGTACCAGCACAATCTACAGCTTGACCGATAAACAAAGTATCAGAATGAAATGCTAGCATCTCCATAGATCGTTTTAATTCATCAAAGTATTTCATAATTAAAATTGTACTCGTTGACCAGCGCCCGCATGCGGCCATTTAGTTTCGTATTTATAATGATAAACATATTCATCATTAATTCCATCGTAAGGATGGTCTTTTGTATTCCAAGTTTCTTTTGTATCTGTACAAACCGACTTACCATTATCTTCAATTATAAACTTAATAGGTAGCTCATGAGCTTTTGAATATCTCAAGCATTCATCAAAGGAGCCTGTAAGAGCAGTCATATCACCTACAAAGGAATAAACCTTATTATTACCACCGCTTCGTTTAATATCTAATGCTAATCCAACACTAATGGGTAAAATGCCTGTTACAATTGCAGAAGAAAAAATTCTATATTCCGGGAAGCTTAAAGAGATGGACCTACCAGCCATAATTTCAGCTTTGACCTGTTCTGGGGGCACCCCTTTAAGTAAACATTGATAGTGACTTCTCCAGGTACATAAAACCCAGTCATCTTTGTTAATATTTTTAAATATCTTAATACTCTCTTCTTCGTTACCTGAATATAGATGAACAGGAGCCTTAATTTTTGAATTATTAAACTCTTTAGCTATATCTTCTTCAAAATTTATTAAGTCTTCTTTAGTCATTATTTAAATTTAATTTAATGTTTAGGGCTTGTTGTGATATTAAATTAAAAAACGATTTACAGTTTCTAATTTCTGGAAATTTCCCGGAAAATGTATTGAAGTTATAGTCCGGCATCCCTGCACCCCATTGCGGTAATTCTTGTTCTTTTGCAGGGGTTGTATCTTGTTTTCTTATATAAAAATTTTTTATTCTAGTTGTTATTTTTATATTATGTCTTAAGGCTAGCACAGCACCTAATATTGTAAAATATGCATCAATATTTGCCATCCAAAATTGCCCAGAAATTATATTAAATAATTTTTTCGAGAAAATAGGACAATATTCGCCAATATATTGATTTAAATTAGACCATAATATAGTTTTTTGACCAGTAATAATTTCATCAAGCTCGTTCTGAGTTACATAATTAAAGTCACACCAATTATTAAGTGGCATAAGGTCATCTTGCGTTGTGCGACGCGGTGGCATGCCATCTGGGTTGGTAGAGACTGTTGACCCAGAGATAATAATATCCGGTGCCTTTACCTCACCTTCACCAGCTGGGGGATTGGATATAATAGTAGTTGGGCTTGAGACAGTTTCCGAGCAAGGACCAATAATAAGCATCCCTTTATTTACTTTAAGAGAGAAGTTGTATAAATTTAGTATGTTTGTGACCCAGTTAGTTTTTGTAAAAATAAAATCATCTGCTATGTTCATGAACATAACAGATTCATAACCTGCCAGAGTACCTAGGTAGCTTAGTACGTTATGTAAATCTCCTCGACCTTCACCTCTCTTATAAATATAGATTCGTACATGTACCCCTTTATAATTTCTGTGTAATTCATAATATTTTCCTTTATGTATTACTTTAAACGTGTTTATTATTTCATCTGGAATTGAAGTATCATCTAAATCCATTTTAATTAGTAATTCTAATCGTGTTCGCTCTTCTTCTGTTGTTGTATCAATAATCGATTCTAAGCATCTAAATAAATTACACGTTGGATTATCTTTAAATCTTGAACTAAAAATTATAGACATTATAGTATTTCCTATCTCTGGCTTCTTATACATTTCACCCAGAGCTTTTGTACGTAATAATGTATCAATATCAGACATTATTTGTATAACCTCCTATTAAGTTTTACCTTTGTCATTTTTTCAATATTATCTACTTGCTTCTGCCCGTATTTTCCCCGTACAAGATTCAGAAAGGGTTCGTAACTATGATATTCATTATATGCGTCGTCTCTAAATTTTAAAATCTCAGCTGCTGTACATTTATCTGTTCGCGATGGTAGAGTATCGTAACCGAAGAAAGAATAACCTTCATACGTTGCGGGTAACTGATATCCTTTATCGATCGCATCTCTATATAATTGGCTCCCTGGTAATGGCATTGCTGCATACGCATTCCACCCCATAGTACATAAATTTTTACTAAGTTGTAATGTTTTTTGCATGGATTCCTGGGTATCGCCAGGTAATCCAAAGATATAATTACCCATTACATTAATATCTGCATCATGTATCTGTTTAACAACCTTTTCTATATCAACTTCCTCAAATTTACCCTTGGCAACTTCTAATCTTACCGACTTTTCACCACTTTCTATGCCGAGTGCTAACCATTTAATACCGGCGGATCTGACTGTAGTTAAAAGATCCGGTCTTCGTATTGTATCAATCCTAGAATATGCCCACATTGTTAATTTATCAACATATGAACGTTCACTAAGGGCTAAACACAGGGGTTCGTAGTACTTTTTATTGAATAAAAACAATTCATCTGTAATTTTTATAGTATAAACGCCTAATTCTGCTAATTTATCAAATTCTTTAATAATAAACTCAGGAGACCAGTGTCTCATAAGGCTATAATTACCGGCAACACCAATTTCTTCATTATCATTGCGGTTTAGTATATTAATCATGCAAAAATTGCATCCAAACTGGCATCCTAGTGAAGTTTGAATAGCAGCATAGGGAGAACGCTTGGTTTCATCGTATTCTGCATGCCACATCGGGGCTCTATACAAGTCTAACGGTGCTTTGTCGTATGGTAGTAGATCCCACGCATATCCAGGTAGATCTACGTCCATTCTATCGCGAGGGACCACCTTTTCAGGGGGATTAAACGTTGGTTTACCGTCTTTTCGCCATACAATGCCGTTAATATCACCTAAATCGTTAATATCTATGTTTTTTAGGCTTAAAACATTTCTTAAAGAGTAAACACCCTCATTTGCAAATACAAAATCAATAGAAGGTTCATCTTTTAATGTTTTTATTGGGAGTGCTTGTACATGTGAGCCAATATAAGCTATAGGTGTCTTAATATTATGCTCTTTCAGGTAAGTGGATAGATATAATGCACCAGACATGTTAACCGTCCCGGCATTTACATTTTGACCATATACAACAAAGCATATAAGACGTGGGTTTAGCCGTTTAATACGCTCTAAAACATCTGAACCTGTTAATTGTTCGGCGTTTGCGTCGCATATACCAACTTTATACCCTATAGACCTGCATGATTCTGCAAGTAATAGCGACCATGTAGGTGGCTCAATGGCAGCATACTTATCAGCAAGGTCTTGATATATACCTTTACTATTACCCGGTGATATAAATAATACATCAATCATAAATTTGTAAACTCCCTATCTCTAAATGTTGTAATAAGTTGATAACCTTTAATTAATTCTCTAATTCCATCATCTAATGAAAATTTAGGAGACCATCCTAGACTTTCTAGTTTTTCATTAGAGACAATATAGTTACGCTTATCGAAATCTTCAGTAAATTCTTCTTCTATAATTACTAATTCTGGAATATATTGCTTAATACATTGAGCTAGTTCCAATTTGCTTAGATTAGCCGTAGATAATCCTACATTAAAGGGTTCTCCCACACACTTATCGTAATTTTCTATTACAAATAAGAAGGTATTGGCGATATCTCTTACATGAATATAGTTTCTCTTAAAGGATGATTGAAATAATACTAGTAGTTTATCCGTAACTGCACGGTATACAAAATCATTAACAAGAAGATCTAGTCTCATTCGTGGAGAGAGACCGAAAACTGTTGCTAGTCTTAATGCTACACCTGATCGATTACTATCCAGCACAGTTTCTTCTGCAAGACATTTTGTTTTTGCGTAATGTGAAAGAGGTTTAAATGGACTGTCTTCTGTAATAATATCTTCTGAAGAACCATATTGAGAATTTGTATTTGGAATTATTAATTGTTGGTTTTTTGATGTATTCCTTACAATTGCAGCAATTTGCGACAAATTGATCTCTGAAGCTAATTCTGGGTCCTTATCACACGCGGGCATTCCAACAATAGCAGCTAGAGGAATTATAATATCAAAATCTTTTAAATTTACTAATGATGTTAAAAATCTAACATCACCTTTAATAAATGTAAAGTCCTTGTTGTAACAATAGGAGGTTAAACTCTGTTGTTTATAGATAAGATTATCAACAACAGTAACTTTATACTTTTTATCAAGAAGTAAACCTACTAAAACACTTCCTAAATAACCTGCCCCTCCTGTAATTAATACTTTCATAAATTAACTGTCTCTACTTGATATTATAGCTTTGGTTAGATCAAATGGCCAATTGAAATCATACTTTTTATCGTGCCATTTAATGGTATATTGGCTGCTTACACCCCCGTAATGCTCTGTCATCTTATAGCTGAATAAACACTCATGACTAATGCAATAATGACCATTTACACAGTCTGCAGGTACTAATACTTGCTGTCTTGTTTTATTATCTAAGTAAAACTCTGCCCATTTTTTAGTTGATGGCTGTGCAACAACTAGGTATATCTCTCCATATAGACATGAGATAAGTTTCCATGTCTTATTATCTCCATGTAACCCTCGAAATACTCCCTGCCTTGATTTCGAAAACGTATCTAAAACAAAATCTTTATCTTTAAAATTAGTCTGAAGATATTCATCTTTTAAAACTGTCTTTTTAAATTGCAGACTATCATATGATTCGAAATTATGACCTCTTTCGTCTTCATATATATCGGGTGTTATTAGAGTTAACCCTCTAATACCTTTAACATTAAATTTTGTCATTTAAAATTTTACTCTACCTCTAATAATATCAAAAAGCATAATCCAATCGCAAATTTTTGCTTTAATAGGATGCTTAAAAGCAGCGGGTTTGTTTTTCTCGAAGAAAAAATGACCAGACCAAGCAAAAGGATACACAATAAACGGGGCTAGTAGTATTAGAAATGCAAAAAAAGCACTTAAAGAGTAAAATAGATAAGCTACCAATATTATGTATAATATCGTCATAGCTTGCCCCAGTACGTGTAACCGTCTACATATTTTATTTTGATGTAATGATAGGTAATGTTTATAATATTGTTTAAATTTCATTTGAATATATCCCAATTTTGTAGGTTTGATTTTAATTCTGCAGCCAAGCAGTCGGTTTTAAGATCGACTCTCTCTCCTAATTCTTTAGAGATTACGTTTTTAGCGGTATTTCTAACACCGTTAATTGAATGTGTTAGTTTTAATAATAAAGCCTCTTTGTCATCTGAATCACTTCTCACCTTACTTTCATTCTCCCAAATATATCTATTTGAAAGCATAACAATGCTAATCGCTCTTATAAGTTCAGCTGTAATGTTTACCTCTTTTTCTTTAATAATAGCATCTAAATCGTGCTTTATATCTTCAATCTCTTCATCATATGCTTCTTTATTATCAGGTATAAAGATAGATTTTAATTGGCAGATAGTCATTCTATCAATTAACTCTGCAAACGTGGGTAGGTATTTTCTATTCGCCATTTTTAATTTCTTTTAGTACTTGTGTGACGGATTGTATTGCTGCATCCGGGACGGAAGTTGGACCAACTCCGTGTTTATCTGTAAATCTTGCCCAAGCTTCTTTAATATTAGACTGCCAATCACCTCTCGGCCTAATGGCTGAACTTTCTTCTGAACATGCCTGCTCTTCAACGTAATCTAAGCTATTGCTAATATCTGGCCACCACCAATACGGAGGAGAGTATTTAAATTTTGCTATCTGATAGGAGTGATCTACATGCTCAAATGCATTTGTATACTCTTCATCAAACCCCCCGACCTTTTCTAGACAGTCTCTCGTGTAAAAACATACAGCTCCAACACAGTGTTGGTTTAAGGAGATTTTTACACTTCCGTAATCAATTATTGTACGCGGTACAGGTTTACCTCCACTAATACCGGCTTTATTTGCTGGACCGTGATAGGCAAACATAAAATGCTGAATACCAGTTTTCTTATAAGCTTTAATATACTCTTTAAAGAGGTTTTTCTTAAACAGCATATCATCTTCAACTAGAATAATATAGTCACAGCCTTTTTCTAATAAGTGTTTAATAGCTTTATTTTTAGCTTTACCTACCCCTTCACCGCCTTTTGTTTTTAGAACAGGAGCCTTTGCACCTTCTAGAGGTCCGTCGCCGTCGTTTACAACAACGATATAATTATACCACTTGTGATCTATAGACTCGCGACATTTTTTAAAAAACTCCGGTCTGTTACACGTAATAATACCAACACCTATTGTTTCGCTCATAACCCGAATCTCTTATATAGTTCTTTTTCTTGTTCTTCTTGATCTAGAGCAGATTTTTGTTGTGTTACGAGTTGCTCTAATTTATCAATGTCGCTAAATAATGACTCTTCATCCCCATACATTGCGCCTTCCGGTGTAACATACTGAGATATTAGATCAATACGATCTTGACCCTTGTTAGGTAGTTCAATTATACATGGTGAATCTCCCTTGGGAAAGAAAACATCCGATTCCGGGTTTTGTGTGTATTGCATATACAAAGAATGAAAAATATTATCTACCTCTTTAATAAAGTTTTTATCTGTATCTCTAAATCCATCATCCTGTATTGCCTGACTCTCATCAAATCTACATAAGAAAATAATGTCTAAAGATCTCATAGATTCTTTCATTAATTCAATTTGCTCCGACACATAGCTATTACTAAACCCCTTAACTTTCTTTTCATTACACCACATTGAATACGCGATGTTATCTAAAGGGCACCTATCAAATATTATATTACTATCCTTTTCAGCAGATTGAACCTGATCAATCATAAAATTAAGAATCTTTTCTTGCGTCTTTGTTGTTGTCTTAGAAGAATGAGGTAGATTATCTTCCTCTAAGATCTCTCTATAAGTCTTCTCTGGTGTTGTATAATTTTTCCAAGTGTATAAAAAACTTTTTACTAATGTAGTCTTACCACTATTACCAGTTCCTGAAAATGCAATTCTCATACTATAATATATATATTACTAAACCTTTAAAGCCAGATCCCAAAGCAAAAGGTGTAGTCTAGGTGAAAAGTTTACATTCATAGCTTTAGCATATTCTGCTACAGCAGGAGCTTTTTTAATATGTTCCTCTCTGCTACCACAACAGGGCATAAACCATACTCTATGCTTAGGTATATTAATTGTAGAATCGATATACTTACGCCATATCTCATCTATATCTTCTGCTTGTGCAATAACGAACTTAAATCCGGATCCAATATCTTTATGCCATCTTAAAACATCAGGTTTGTATGTCTTTTCTTCTGGATCCCCGTTTGTTGTTAATTTCGGTGAAGTAGTAAAAGTTGCTAGAAAGTCTGTTACCCATCTTTCATCAGGCTTTATTGTAGCATTAGTCTCAAAATCAATTACTGGATGAAAGTCATATTTATTAATAAGTGTATCTATAAACTTTAGTAATTGTTTTTGTTGCACCATGGGTTCTCCACCGGTAATTTTAAGTATTGCACCGTTTTTTAATTTATCAATTAGTTTATTCTCTTCAAAATATTCAAATATTTCGTTAAATGTCATTTTATTTTTAATAGACCACGAAATAAAAGAATCGCAACCATGTGGTGAGTCTTCAGAAGCAAAGCCTTTACATGTCAGATTACACATCGACAGTCTAAAAAATACTGAAGGCATTCCAACATATTCACCTTCTCCTTCGAGTGTGTAGAATGCCTTATCATCAGATACTAATAGAGTTTCCTTATCACAATCAACCATCTTACCAATTATATTATAAACAACCGGTAATTTCAACTAAATATTAATACATGAGTGTTAAATCTGCGCGTCTTCGCCGGGTGAGTTCTGATACTGAGCTTGCAGAATCTTTTGAACATAATTGGATGTTTAACTTTAAAATAAAAAGACCATTTTACTTTAACCCAAAACATCGACAGTTTTATGACTGTATTAAGAATCCTAAAACAAAAATGGGATTTGTTGACGGACCGGCTGGTAGTATGAAGACATACATCGCTATATATGCTGGTCTCGAGCTAATAAAACAAGAGAAATTTCAACGACTAGTTTATATTAGATCAGTAACTGAATCTGCGGAGAGAAGTCTAGGCTCTTTACCGGGGGAGATTGATGATAAATTTTCACCGTATTCGATCCCTCTTAAAGAAAAAATAACCGAAATTACTGATGCTGGTACATACGGTATGCTTAAGCAAAAAGGTGTTGTTGAGGCTATACCGGTTAACTTTGTTAGGGGATTAACTTTTAGTAAATCTTTAGTTGTTGTTGATGAAGCACAGAATTTATCTCGTAAGGAACTTACAACTATCTTAACGAGGTTTGGAAGAGATACAAAATATATTGTAATTGGTGACTGTAATCAAGCTGATGTAAATAAATCTGGTTATAAGGAAATATTTAACATGTTTAACTCCAGGCAATGCATTGATAACGATATATACTCGTTTGAATTTGGTAATTCAGAAATATCTAGAAGTAAAATACTTCGATTTATTTGCAAGGTATTAGGAGCTTAATCACCCCAGGTAGTACCTGCAAACCAATTTCCTTTACCTTGTGTTGGTTTTTGACCAACTGTCGCGCCTTGTTTAGGATTGGGCCCTGGAGCTGGCTGTGGTGACTCCGGCTGTTGTTGCTCCGGTACCTGGGTTGTTGTGCTTTCATCAGTAGCAGTCACTTCTGTTGCAACGCGTGCTTCTTCTTTAGAATATGAAGCATAATTATCTTCATGCTCTGTTACTTTGGCCTTTACAACAAAGCAGCGACCTTCAGAAGCTTCTTCAACAAATGTATCAGCTGTTTTAAAAACATATTCTGCGAACTTTTCAACACCCACACCGTGACCCATTATTCTAAGTTGGATAATTCCTTTACTATCTAGATCTTGAAAAGTTGCCAACTCCGGATCGTCACCAGCAACTACTACAGTATGGTCAAAGTGATTTCTTAAAGTTTGTTTAAGTGCATCTAAACCTCCGAAGTCAACACACCAATTTTTATCGTCTAATGTATTGCAACCAAATGTAAGTTCTGTTTTAAGTTGGTAGCCGTGAATAAATCTGCAATGACTATGATCTGCTTTCCATTGACGAAATGCTGTTGATCCTAGCTCAAACTGTTTTGATGAAGTATAAGCGCTCATGTATTATTATATTAATGGCTAGTATGTAAAAATCAACTAGTTGAGGGTAGGTTATAAGGATCTCCCTCGTCCCACTCTCGGATAATTAATTAGTCGCAAAGCAAAGTCAACTGCCTTAGTAGATCCTTTTGGCTTTCTTGTAGAATACCATCCATTTTTAAGAGATTTATTAAATTTAGTAACTCTTTATTAGAAAACACTCTATTATCACTTTTAACTTGATTTATTTTTGTAGGTATATTTTTAACCCAAGTATTATTACCCGTTGATTTAGCCAAACTCCTTACAAACTCTGTAACAGCTAATTTAGACATAAATTCATGACCCTTCATATTATTAGCTACAAATTGCTTTAAATTATCTTTAAAAGTAGACGAGGTAACTTGCGGCTCTTCCTTAGGTTCATCTGCAGACGGTTTTACTGATCTCTCTTCACCCTTCGGACCTCTAACAGTCTTATATGACTTATTTTCCTTGTCCCACTTTAATACTAAGGGCCTATCATATCTTTTACCCTCTATCTTAGCACCCTGACCATCATAATCTAATTCTGCTACATCTATTACCTTCACATCACCTTTTCCACGAGGCGTTCCTAACTTAATATAACCCAACTCCTCTATTGTGCTATCTAGCTCTGTCTCCGGAGTCTTTTGTTTTCCCTTTTCAGCTTCGTATCCAGCCTTTGCACCTTTAACAACATCACCTACTCCGGCTTTAACTCCTGCATCTGATGCACTCTTTAAAGCACCTCCTACTGCAGCAGCTCCTCTAGCCGCACTTGCAATGCTTTTTCTTAACAAAGAGCCGAATCCCTCATTTAAAAGCTCTTTTTGCGACAATCTACCCATAACAATATTTAGTCTTGATTATAAAAAATATAACATATAATAAGCTATATGGATCGTACAGTAACCAAATTACCTACAGCTAATGGTAATATGCCTCTAACAGGTGTGGAGAAAGAAAAAGTTATTGAAGATGCAGCAAAGGCCTATGAAAAATATTTAGATGCATTGAGAATCGATTGGAGGAACGATCCAAACAGTGATAATACACCTAAAAGAGTAGCAAAAGCCTTTGTAAATGACTTAGCTGCTGGTTGTTATAACGAACTTCCCAATGTTACAGCATTTCCTTCAGATGGATACGATGGAATGGTGTTTCAAGGTGGAATTCCTGTTAAATCCTTTTGTTCACACCACCATCTACCGTTTTCTGGTAGGGCTCACGTGGCTTATATACCATCTCCCAGCGGAAAGGTGATTGGTTTAAGTAAATTAAACAGAATTGTTGAGCATTACGCAAGAAGGCCTCAAATACAAGAAGGTCTTACAATTCAAATTCATAAAGCCATCGATGAAATCTGCGAAGGTAACAAAGGCGTTGCTGTTATGATTTCTGCTACACATACTTGTGCCTGTTTAAGAGGAATTAAGCACGATGGCTGTGAAATGAAGACAAGTAGATTAAGTTCTGACTTTTTAGATGATCCTGCTACTAGAAATGAGTTTTATCAGTTTGTTTCTGACTGGAGAGGTCAATGCATCTAATAAGATGCCTCTATTTCTTCATCAGC
>Ga0208299_1002693_pt1 | contig 11751 bp, 9 predicted proteins | sample 15_taG_FD_184089 | JGI IMG/M metagenome (GOLD analysis project Ga0208299, IMG submission 184089) | Marine viral communities from the Subarctic Pacific Ocean - 15_ETSP_OMZ_AT15312 metaG (SPAdes) (version 2) | ecosystem: Environmental > Aquatic > Marine > Oceanic | place: Pacific Ocean | collected...
AGCATAGGCTTGGAATAAGGACTGGGCGGTATCCACATCGTTTGTGGCTGAACCATCAAAGGTGTTACCGTACATTACCCAGCGGTACCCGTACGTTCCAATCTTGATTATACTTCCTGTGTCCGGTTGCAACTTCCAATCAGATTCAAGGGTAATCGTTTCCCCATTAAACGCGCTAATCAGTCGGCACTGCCCGACCCACCTGACTTGTCTAGTTTAGACGCAAGTTCCGTCTCGATATCGGTACCATTTATTGTGAGACCTACTGAAACTAAACTAATAGATCCATCTGCCGAAATAACAATATCATCACCAGAACCGGAATCCAAAACAGCTAATTCCTTAATCATATTAGTCACCACAATAGCCGAAACCCCGGAAGTTGGGGATTGATATGCGAATTCATTCAATGCTAGTGTAATGGCGGAATCCACTTGGCCTGCCGTTTGTCTAAGTGTAACATTCGTTTCTATTGTAGAAATTCTCCCTTCAACCTGTGAGGGATAAATAGTATCAGAATCGTCAATTGACACAGTTGTCTGTCTGCAATATGCGCTCATATTAACACATAGTAAAAATATCCAAATAATTTTTTTCATAATTATCCTCTATGTTATTCAACTTCCTGATTTTTCTGTATTACCTTTCCACCAATTCCCGCCATAAGGAATGGTGAAACTATCATGGTAATTTCCATCATTGGGATTTTTAAGTGCAACCCCGCTATAGCCAAATATGATGCTGTTACAATGCAAATAAACATCCCAACCCTCATAGATGAAGTTTTTCCGTTACTTTCTAATGTTCCATTCATGATTTATCCTTTATTATTATGACAATAAAACAGTTGCTGATTTAACACTACCGCCAATTCTTGCAAATATTTGTAAATTATTTCCAGAAATATTAAATCCGAATTGTCCATCTGTTAATAGTTGAGTGGTGGTGAGATCTTGCGCCGGAGGGTGAACGAATTGGCCGTTGTTCCACAATTGTACTACATTTGCATCCTTACCTATTTTTGTGGTGTATTCATTAGTATTGCTTACTCCTGAGCCAATTGCTGTGGTGTATCGAGCGGTGGCCTGAGCACCAACACCAATCGCAATCCCGTGTTGATTACCATTACAACTAGCACCCGAACCTATGGCTATAGATGACCCATCGTATTGTTGACCTATGCTAGTTGCACCCGAACCTATGGCTATCGTGTTGGACCCAACGGAGTTAGCCCTAGATCCAATCGCAATGCCACTTTCACTATAATCTCCACCATCATAACTGCAATATGCTAAATGGCCAATCGAAATAGCACTAGTGGTTTTATAGTTTCGGGCATCCACTCCAAACGCCATGCCCCTTTCACTAAAATAATTATGTGCATGACTACCAATCGCAATGCCGTGATCACTATAAGTATTATATGAACCAAAACCAATCGCATTGGAACTCGCACTAGAGAGATTATGTGCCTGACGACCAATCGCAGTGCCATCAGCACTTGTCTCATTATATGCACCACGACCAATCGCATTGGAATTCGCACTAGAGGTATTATATGCCTCATGACCAATCGCATTGGAATTCACACTAGAGTAATTATGTGCATGACGACCAATCGCAGTGGCTTGATTACTAGCGGTATTATATGCAGTAACACCAATCACATTGGATTCGGCACTATTTCTATTATTCGCACCATTACCCATCGCATTGGATTCGGCACTATAAATATTATGTGCAGTCCAACCAATCGCATTGGAATTCGGACTAGAGGTATTATATGGACCATTACCCATCGCAGTGGAATTCGCACTAGTAACATTTTTCGCACGACCCACCGAAACGGAATTCACACTAGAGGTATTATATGTATTATAACCAATCGCAGTGGATTTAACACTATCAACATTTTTTGACGCATACGTAACATACGGATTCGTATAACTAGACCCTATCACAACAGAATTGGCACTATTACTATTATATGAATCACGACCAATCGCAGTGGAATTATCACTAGTCTTATTATATGCATCTGTACCCACCGAAATGGAATTCGTACTAGTCTTATTATATGCACCAACACCCATCGCATTGGAATACCCACCATAGGTATTATTTGCACCATCACCCATCGCATTGGACTTCACACTATAGATATTATATGCACCAACACCCATCGCATTGGAATTACCACTATAGATATTATATGCATTATCACCCATCGCATTGGAATTCGGACTAGAGAGATTATATGCACGATCACCCATCGCATTGGAACCAGTACTAGAAATATTATGTGCACTAACACCAATCGCAGTGGCTTGATTACTAGCGGTATTATATGCACTATAACCAATAGCATTGGACTTAACACTAGTCTTATTATATGCACCATTACCCATCGCATTGGAATTAGCACTATTAGTAATATTATTTGCATCTGTACCCACCGAAATGGAATTCTCACTAGGTGCATCAGCAGACAATCCAATAGATATTGAACCATCCCCATATGCACTACTGCTATAACCAATTGCTAAGGACTGTTCACCTCCAGTATCAATATCATGACCAACAGCTACAGAGCCTTTTCCTGTCGATATATTCTGACCGATCTGAGAACCTATAGCTATAGAATTTTGCGATGCTACAATATTATCAACACCTACGGATACCGTATTTATTGAGCCTGCATACGTGGTGTGACCTATAGCTACACTATAAGAAGCCGTGGCATCATTGTCATAACCAATTGCTATAGCATGATCACCACTTGCTTTGTTGTCATAACCAATTGCTGTAGACCCATCACCACTTGCAACTCTAATCGCGAGTGATCTACCAGATTGCACGTCCAACGCAGATGAACCAACGGCATTGCCCGTCTTATCACCTCCGACTATACCTGCTCCTATAGTTTCCAGTTGTTCAGGTGATCCACCACCACCACCGGATTGTATAAGATCTAAATCTCCTATACCCCCAGTAAACATATATTCGGTCACATCACCGGCAATATAGTTTCCGGCATCGTCCTTAACTGCACTTGAAACGATGTAAACAACTAACCCGACTGAACGGTCATTTGTTCCTAATGCGGCAAGTGCCTCTGCGATATTTTCATACGGACCAGATCGTGCGTCTAATTGCTCTCTTGAGCTTGCTCTAAAGCCTGATAAAATTGGAATAGCCATAATTTCTCCTAATATATAAATGTAAAGTTTTGATTAATTGTTGTAACTGAGTTTGTTCTGTAGATCTTATACGGAATCGCTACATTTGATGTTCCAGTAATACTATAAGTATATACATCAAAGTTATCAGTATTATCTAGATTATTCCCATCCTTAATAAGTGTGAGATCTCCGTATGATGCTGGATATGCGAAATATAAATATTCATCAGTAGCGTCCATTCCAACAACTTTAGTACCTTTACGTGAAGTATCCTTTGTAAGAGCCTCTACACCACCTGTGCTATAGTCGTTTACGCTAGTTCCCCAGTAGAATGGATATACCCAATAAACGTTTCGTGTATATGTGTCACTACTAGAATTCAATCCATCAACACTTTCAGCGGAACATCTCCACCATTTAGATACTTCAGCTCCAGTGGTGTTGGTTATACTATAATCATCAGAATTAGAACCAGTTGCTGTATTTGAAAGTAAAGTTGTTCCATATGATTGGGATTGCAATTCATTTGAGGTTGGGGTTTTGTTAATAACCCAGTTAAATGTCAGCGTATACGGGGTTGCCGGTATATCGAATTCAAACACGGTACCTTCTGTAACTGTGAGTGCTGTAACGTCTATATCGACATATTCAAGTGCATCCAATCTTGCAACGTTCTGATCAACGTCACCACTTAGTGTAACTATGTCTGATGCATTTTGACTTATATTTGAAGTGTTCTGTTGAACTTGAGCCGAAAGGGATGCAAGATCAGAATCTGAAGTAATTGCAATCCATAAGTCTAAATTAGGGTTAAATGATTCAAATTCGCTACTGTCTGTATTGTAACGAAGAATTGGGAGACTCAATGCACTTGCACTGGTAGGGCGTTCTGCCTCTGTTCCCATTGGGATTGAAATACCGTCACTTCCCCCGATAGTTAGGGTGAATGGGACACTGCCACTAGGAATTTGATCGGTAATACTGCTTATATTATAACCAACCCCCACATTCTCAGTAAATGCTACTAAGTCAGTGTGAACAAATTGGTCATTTTCTTGTCTTAAAATTTTATCTGCCATAATATGCTCCTATACTATAAATACTTATCGTATTGGAAATTATATTATGGCAGATATTATCTACTTTTTACTGTGTAGGGGGTTGACCACCTGCTGGGGGTTGACCACCTGCTGGGGGTTGACCCCCTTGCTGTGCTTGATCTGCTCCCATTTCAGGTCCCGGACCAAAGTCTGGTGGAGTTTCTGGGGTGAAGGCTGAACCACCACCTCCTGCACCACCGCCCATGATATCCTGTTGAGCCTGATCCATCACATCTTGGTTGTCGTAGAAGTCTGGTCCTTCAGTTCTAAGCCTTTCAACTTCCCACTGAAGTTCAGCGTCTTTCCTCAACCATTCACGGTTTTCTGCCATCTGAGAATCCGAATATCCAAGGTAGTAACGTTGTGCATACGAGTTTGCAATACCTTCATTAGAAGACATGTTAGAATAGTTATCGAACTTGATTGAGAAGATCTGTTGCTCACGCATTACACCAAAACTGGTTGGAGTGTTAAATCTAATATCAATATCATCTTCACCCAACTCATACTGCTTCCAAAGTCCACGCAATTTAAGGTGAGTCATGAAGGAATTCTTCATACCCATTGCAAATGAACGCTGAATACGCATTACGAACTTAGCGAAACGAAGTTCTTCCCTTGTAATTTCTGTACCATCTTTAAACGGATCAGCAGAGTCCAAACGGGAAGTTGGGATCTTCAGAGACTTATAAAGCTTCTTAACGAAGTACATAAGGTCATCCAACTGTCCTAAGTTTTGTCCACCCTGTAGAGTGTCCACTTCTGTGCCGTTTTGTCCGTTTCTCTTAGGGAACCAGAACGCATCAAGCATGGATTGTGGGTTATACGAGTTTTGCATACCTTGTCCAGAGAAGTCAAACGTTTTCTTAGACCAATAGTTGTGCATTAGTCGTTTCATGTAAGATTCTGCTTCTGGAACGTTCATATTACCAACGTCAACTTTGAAAACAAGACGTTCTGGCGCACGAACTAGTCGGTAAATTACAATTGAGTCTTCAATAAGCGATAATTGCTTATAAGGTCTTCTTGCATTTTCAATATAAGGCAATCTGACTGTCTTATCAGCATTCCAAAGACCAGAGTGAATATATGTGACCTGATTTGGCTCCATAAACACGATTTGCTCTTTGTCAATGTTTTTTGCATCATCACTTAGAAGAGGTTTACGAAGTAAATACCCTTTAATAAGCCCATTCTGAACATTATCATAAATTGGGTTGATCAATTCGGTTGGAACAGTCATTACCCCAAGTACACCAAAATCTGCACGATTCTGGGAGATGATATTTTCAAAATAAAGCTCTCCATCAATGAGGAAGTGACGGAAATATTCCCAACCCTTATCCTCAAGCTTAAAGTATCGACAGAACTTAACCCATTCCTTCTGAATTTCGTTCTTTGTCTCTCTATTATATTCACCCTGTAAATTGAATTTTACAACGGTATTATCTTCCTCATTATACACGACACATTCGTCACAAATCTCGTCTATAGCGTCACTTAGCTCAGTATAAGCCGCCATTCTTCTATAGTCTTGAATTCTCTGAATCTTGTCTGTATCTAAAGACGAGTACATATACTCGTAGAAGTTCATGTTTTTAAACACTGAACCTAAAGCACCAGTTCCGCTGTTAGGCATTCCCGGTTGGCTATATGTTACAGACTGACTTAAAAGTCGGTCTTCCTGTTTTGTCGTTAAATCGGCAAATTCATTGTATTTCGGATTTAACCTCGAAATACTGTCCATGATATTTGACGAAAACGGCAACCTTGCAATCATTTCTGATCTAAATCTATTATTTTCTGCCATAATTTTTTTATCCTATAAGTATTTACATTCTGATCATGTACAATCAATATTAATTGATGAATTATATCACACCGATTATTCAAATGCAAATTTAATTATTCAAAAATAGGCTTGCTCCTGAATGAAAAATCTTGTGCATACCCATTAATTTCTTGATCTAACGATGGGGAATATACTCGTTGAGTAGCTCGATCCCATTTAGGATCAATAGACAATAATACAATTTCATCTTTCACACTTTCTACCGAATAATCATGACCAAATTGCGTCACAATATTCCCATACTGCCCAACACTCTGCAAAACCACAGATTCAAACTGGCGATGTCCACCATATACCGCTATTATATTGGGCTGTTTAAACACAAACTCTTTAAATTGAGTTCCACCACTACTTCTAGGTGGAGAAGTGATATCTGTTGTCCATGAATAATATGGATATGGATTAGTTCCAGAATCAAGATAACCAATTCCAGTAATACTATCACCGTATAAGTAATCATGTGAAAAGTATATAATACGAGAATCTGGGTTATCTTCCGCAATCTGATTACACCATGCCAGTACTTCTAGTCTTGGTAGGAATTCAACACCAATGAAAATATACTCAACACCACGAACCATTATTTTATACCAAACATTTTCAGATTTACCCTCTTCATATTGTCCACCATACCAAGACTTATCAGTAAATCTAGTATCTGGGAAATAATAGTTAAATGCTTCCAAATCATTCGGATGCCAAACAGAATCATATTCATGATTTCCTGCAATAATCAATAATGGCATATCTGCATCATCAATCTTATCCATAAGAGGTTTTACTCTATCATATTCAGGATCATCTGGATATACAGATACAAACCCCGTTCCATTATGATGTGTCAAATCTCCAATCTGTGCAACCATCTTAATATTTTCAGTTTCCTTATTGTCAATAATCCAATCAACCATGTCAACCAATCCATCAATCTTACCATCAGTATACGGTTCACTCACAAAGAACTGAACATCTGGAATAATTGCAACAGTAAAAGGAGCATTTTCTTCATCAGATGCAATTATAATCCTATCAAATTCCGTTGATAAATTATGAGTATGTGTAGTTTCTGCCATTATTCATTCCCCGATAAGTCTGCACTTGCATATGACTCCAAATCAACCCCAGTACCAACTCCAATGAAGTCTGTAGTGATTGTGTGGATTTCTCCAACTGAAGAATCGACCTTTTTAAACAACCAACCCTTAATAGTAAAGGAAGTGTCCACTCCAACTCTGTAATGCTCATTGGCATCAATATCAACTGGGTAGTTGTATGTCAATTGACCACCCCACTCAACTTCCGATCTTAATTCCCGATCAACATTCGGATGCTTCCAACTTAATATAATGTATGGGTCGAAATATGGAACGAAGTTACTCACCATCTGATCCATATCATTCTGATACTTACTCAACATTGAAATATTCATCGTAATATTAACAGGTATTGGTTGCAATGGAGTATTAGTCTCCTGATCCAGATATGTTGGGCCGTCAATCTTATTGAACACTCTAGTACTATCTCTAGAAACTGAACTAATCCAACAGCCAACCACTGGAAGTGAAATATGTTGCTGTTTATTCACCAACCAATGCAATACCCTACTCTTCGGTGCGTATGCAAAGCGAACAGAGATGTCCTTCTCGACCTCCTTATCCTCATTGTAGCGTTTTACGATACTATCATCCAACGCTCCAATAAATTGCGTAATTAAATCTTTTAATTCCCAATGGAATGTGTAATTTTTCATAATTAAAGTTCTCCTACTCTTGGTAGATCCTTTATCCTTTGTATATCATATCTTGGATCGCCATTCCTATCAGAAAGAATATTCATAGTATCTTGTATATCCGTTATTAACCCATCCGTGATAGAATCACCCACTGCTACTGCCTTACTATTATCCCCTTGTGGATATTTAAAACCACTATGAGCAGTATAACATCCCAAGAAAATTAATTCATCGCGTTGTAGCGCAAATAACGGTCTGCCAGAATCGCCAGTACGATCAAGATTATACGTCCCATCAAATCTAGTCCAATAGTGGACATCAGTATTATCACCCATACTACCAATCCTTCGCAAATCCTCAAGTTCACCCAATGAGAATATCCCTTCTTTAGAAGGAGATGCCCCATATGATGTATATTGGTATGGTACTTCCGTACTAAATACACTATTCTGGTATTCCTGATCAGTATAATAACCTTCAGGTAAGAACTTTACAGGGCTAATAGCATCACTAACATCCCTATCAAAATACATGATACATAAATCCCTCCCCACCCTTTCAAAGTCAATATTCCTTGGATTCTCAACATTATTATCCATATCCATGAATGGCACCACCGTATTCCCGTTCAACCACTTTGAATCCGCAAAGTCATCTCTAGTGTGATTTGCAGTTATTCCGTGTCGTGGTGATAATAGGGTAATGCAAGTTGCAAAGGTGTGATACCTACACATAACGGAGAAACTAGTAATATCCTTATGCTGATACCAACAATCTGGATTTCGGATTAACTCCTCGGCAGTAATATCCAACCAATATGGATATAAATAAAATCCACCATCAGGATGTTCATTTCTTCGGATAGCAATTTCATTGTTTGACCTATATCTATACATCGCCTTACGAGAATCATCAGGGGTTGGATCGTTCTTAATAATATTTATAGCCATATCAACATCAAATGGATTTTCAGCCCAAGGAAGTATAGTCGCTTGAGATGAATCCATTACCCAGAGCGGATGGCGATATCTTGCAGGACATGCATAATTAGGATATACTGAGGTAAATTTAAGATCATTATTATCAACCACCTCATATATTCTATCACCACCATCAGTTTTAAGTGGAAAATGTATAATATCACCCAAACGATCCGTGCCATATTTCAAATCTCCAAAATGCCCAGTAAATACATTTCCAACAGAGTTATAATCTGAACGCGGATAATCACTATGAACACTCTGATTAGAGAAACCAAAACTAAATGGCAAGTAAGAAGTACCTGTTAATGCATCCATGAACAGTTCACTATAAATATTAGCATCTACATAGTTCATACCCGCACTGCCAGAGATATAATCCAAAGTCTGCAACTCACCATTCATTGTTATGTCAACATACGGTTCAGATGGATTGAAAGTAATCCTCAATGTATATTCATTATCAATAGAGTCGTTATATACACTTCTACCTATGACAATTGGCGACGACATAGTTATCCCTGTCCCATATGTGAGTATATTCTCAGACGGATTGACGTTTATAGACCATGAGGTGTGTCCCTGTGCCATATTCTGAGAATAGTGACTAAACCCAAGGGATGTAGAATCATGCCCTTCGGTTGGAGCGAATGTAAATTCAAAATATCGGCTATGTTTATTGTACATATCATATTCCTTTCTAATCACCCAATCCTTCCATTTATCATAATCAAATTCGGGATGTAACTCATTCCATTCTTCCCTAGTGTACTCCTCACCAATAGTTATTGCAGTAAGATCCCAATACCATTTACACCAATACTTTTCATCACTCGGAGCGTCCATATCAAAATAGTTAAAATTAAGAACTTGATTTGGAAATGTGAAGAATCTTCTATACCGATCACGAATACCTTCCAACTCATCACCATCAAATAGTGGAATAAGGTCTGAATATGAGGTGCCTGATAGTGGATTTTCCACTGGATCTATAACATCTAATTTAGGATCTTTACTCCATGTTAGATCGTTCATTCCAAGTTTAGGAAGTATTGTGGTTCGGTAGTTTAGTGGTGTATTATCACGCTCATATAAACTTTTACCATAATGGTCAACTACATAGGAACCCTGAACATTAGAATCACCATAATCAGCATATTGATTGCTCGTAATTGAAACATCGCCATTAACCACAACCTCATCACCATATGTCTTTCTATTATTCAATGGATACGACAATTTCAACTCATCTGAACTCCCAAATATCATATCCTTAACAACGCCATAATACCCTTCCGTTGGGAATGAGAATAGATTGTTGTTATCTTCATACTTATTGAATAAATCAGCATATTTCGATAGGTGTAATGAGCTACTGGCATCACCTTCACTATAATTCATATTCACAAGAACATCATTAATGTAAACACTGTGACCTGACGGTGAATAATTCAATTTAACCTTTATATTTTCAGGCTGATCTTCAATGTGAAAGGTTCCTGATATATTAGACGCTTCAGGAGTAGAAATGTCATCCCTATATTCACGTTCGCTAAATTTACACAATGACGTACCGCTACACATCAACTCCAAACTTAGAACAAAGTTCTGATAATACCCTTCAGAGTTTTCATTATCACTAGCAAAACTATAACCCAATGGGTATAACTCGTTTGAATCGTAATTTGGAATAAGTTCAAGTTCAATATAACCGCTATCATAGAACCTCATAGTATCAACCACATTATATTTCAAATTATCAGACTGAACATCAAATCCTAATATGGTATTACCACCAAAAATTAAATTATAGGGGGATGCCTCACTATCAACATAAGACAGGCGATCATATTCTGTAAATTTGTTTCTAAAATCTTCGTACTTAGACATCTAAATCCTCATAATAATCTACACCAATAAAATCGGCATTCACTTCCAAGATTTGCCCAAGAGGAGCATCAACCTTTTTAAACAACCACCCTTTAATGGTAAATGAGGTATCAACCGCAACTCTATATGACTCATTGTTGCCGATATCAGTTGGGTAGTTATAATTCATCGCACCGCTCCATTCTACCTCAGAACGTATTTCCCTATCAACGTTCGGGTGCTTCCAACTTAATATAATGTATGGATCGAAATATGGTGCAAAATTGCAAACCATCTGATCCATATCATTTTGATATTTAGCTAAAAGTGAGACATTTACTGTAATATTAATAGGAACTGGTTGTAACGGGCTTGTGACCTCCTCATCCATATATACAGGTCCATCTATCTTATTAAAAACCCTCGCATTATCTCTAGAGATACCGCCAATCCAGACACTCATAACTGGAAGTTTAATATGTTGCTGTTTGTTTACTAGATAGTGCAACGTTCTGGTCTTGGGCATATATTTAACATTAAGCTCAATCTCTTTCTCCACATCCTTATTTTCATCATAACGCTTTAGGACGCAATCGTCCATAGCCTGAAGGAATTGAGTAATTAGATCCTTTATCTCCCAATGGAATGTATAATTTTTCATAAATTTCTCCTTTTAAGTACTTATCGGGAGAATCATCAAAACTATCATTTTAAAAACTGCTTTTTCTAAAATTTCTAAGTTCTAAAAATTAGTCACTTTGTGACTAAATTTTATAATTTAGAAATTTTACCATAATGACAGTTTAATGTCAAGTTTTTGGGCGATATTTCTCATTTTATTTTAAAAACTGTCAAAAATAGCTTATGTAACACATAGTAACACTAACTTTGACAATTTTGAGTAGGCACAAAAAAAAGTGGCAGTCCGAAAACTGCCACTATTGCTTATCGTATGTTACTAGAACATATGAATTACACTTTTAGCGTAATATCACACGAACCTCCTGCACAAGCTACGATATCTTTATGGATTGTG
>Ga0208299_1002697_pt1 | contig 11747 bp, 18 predicted proteins | sample 15_taG_FD_184089 | JGI IMG/M metagenome (GOLD analysis project Ga0208299, IMG submission 184089) | Marine viral communities from the Subarctic Pacific Ocean - 15_ETSP_OMZ_AT15312 metaG (SPAdes) (version 2) | ecosystem: Environmental > Aquatic > Marine > Oceanic | place: Pacific Ocean | collected...
TAATTTTAAGTATCTTATTTTCACTCAAACCGAACTTACTCGGTCTGTTCACTACATGTTTTATATGGTAATTATCAAAATCAGTAGTGGTGGTATGAATCTTATTCTTTAATGTCCAACCCTTGACAAATTTTTGTTTTGCTTCTTTGATATACTCTACTGCTTCTTTGAGTTTGATTTTTCTTTTCTTTTTCTTGTTCCAAGCGGCAATTAACTCTCTGGCATTTGCCATCCCTCTTGTCTTGAGTTTGAGTGTACCGTTAGATATTGCATCCATTGCGGCCGCAAGAAAACTGAATGGGTCATCGTGTTTATCGATGAGGTCAACTAGTACTGATGCTTCTGTGATGTATTGTTTAAATGATTTCATACATAAACCTTTGCGTGTCCTTCTTGGAGCAACATATCATTTAAAGAAGTATCGATGTGTTCTGGTAGAAATATAGTTCCCAATATTCTACCATATTTGCCTTTTTTATCCAATTCTGTTTTTATATAAAAGTCCTCAACCCCAGCAAACAATTCTTCTACTCTTTCTTTAGCGGCAAAGCCTTTTGCCTTTTCTTCTAAATCCTTAGTTCGTATTTCTGGAGTATTTATACCTTTTAATCTTACTCTTTCTTTCACAGTAATATTAAAGCCTAAATCAATAAAACAATCAATCGTATCTCCATCAATAATTCTATCCAGTCTGGCACTATATTCGTACATTACCTAGGCATCCTCTGTTGTTGCATCATCTGGTTGTTGTTATATTCGTCATCAATAAGTTCAAGTGAACCCTTCTCTGGTTTCTCAAATGGATTATCAACACCTTGGTCTAGATGTTTTAGTATCTCTGCGAGTCGTTCTTCAATCATGTCTACCTTTGGTGCAAGTACACTTTGCGTTGCTTTGATGTCGGTGAGGTTTGCATCGATTCTTTGGTCGATTGTCTGTACACCATTCCACAATTGTAATGCGGCACCCATGAATACAGATGCAACTAATACGGTTACCGCGTTCGATACTATTTTATTCCAGTCTAATTTCATACAAATATGTATGTCTATAGACCTTTATAGTGGTTATGGTACAATATATGTCCTAATGTTTGACCTGCCAAAATATCTATAGGATAGTGTACAGATGCTAATAGTCTAGAATTAGATATTTCATTATTAATTTCTGTAAGTGCCGTTTTATTAGAAGGATATTTCTCAGTCAAGTATAATGTAATAAACATTGCCTGTGAAGCATGTCCAGATGGATATGATGGTGTTCCAGATACTTTGCTTTCTTTATAATATTTGTTGGTTACAGCAATTCCAAATTTAGGTCCTAACTGGTGTGGTCTAGGTCTATTGAATTTAATCTTTTCTCTTAGCGTGACAGTTTCCACATTCTCCACCAATCCTTCTATTTCTTCTTTATTATATTCTAAATTATTATCATCCAAATATTCATAAAAAGAATTAATAAAATTATTATCATATTTCTTTATAGATTCTATATCTTCATCTGTCAATTTATTATTAATTTTTTCCAACAATTCTAGTTCTATTTCAGTTTTTGTACTAGTATTTTTAGGAGGATTAGGCAAAAATATATGATTTTCATCAATGTTGAATAATTTATCCACAGGTCTTTTGGAATTTTCTATAATATCTTCTGTAACTAAACCCCATGCAATATCCTCCACCAATATGTTTGGTTCAGATTCTTTGAATTGTTTAAAAGAAAGTACCATTTGTTTTCCATAATTATTTATGTAATTATACATCTATATTTTTGTATAAATAATGGCGAGGAGATTTAAATGATTATTGCTGGAATTGATTATAGTATGAATGGACCTTGTATATGTGTGTATCATGGTGTGGATGCCTATACAGGAGAAGATAGTGATATATTTTCTTTTGATAATTGTTCATTCTTCTACCTTACGGATGTTAAAAGATACGCCGGCACATTTTTGGGTAATATAAAAGGCGAATCTTTCAATATAGTAGGCAGTGAAGATGAAAGATATGATTGTATATCTGGATGGGCTTGTGATATTATCAAAAAATATAAATGCAGTCAAGTTGCACTTGAAGGGTATTCATATGGTTCAAAAGGAAAGATATTTCATATAGCAGAAAATACTGGAGTTTTAAAATATAAATTATATCAAAATGGAATTCCAGTAGATATCATTGCACCAACAACTGTTAAGAAATACGCCACAGGAAAAGGCAATGCAGATAAAGAAATGATGCACGAATCCTTTTTAGAAGAAACTGGGAAAGACCTTAAAGAACTAATCACTCCACTTAAAAGTAAAATATCAAATCCAGTTTCTGATATTGTAGATTCTTATTATATTTGTAAGTCGTTTTATGAAAGGCTTACTTCTTAGATTTTCCGTTACTTGAAAATGTTTTATATGTGATGTATAAAACTATAATAAGAAATGGAAGATATACAGTCCAAAACGATATTGTAGAAGGATTACTAATTTGTTCTATAGGGGTGTTTATAATATCCGCATCATTTTCAGGTTTGTTGAAATTTGTTAGAGGGACATTTCCATGTTTAAATGTTCCTCCAACCTTTACATAATCAGAACACGATGCCATTAACAAAAGAGGAATAATGTAAAACCATTTTTTCATCTGTAAGATTTCCCAACTGCTTGGCCAAAATAGAACCCAACAATAGTTAAAAGAATTTGTCTGTTTTGTTCAGTAAAGAGATATCCATAAACTTCGTGGAATGTAACTTTTTCCCCTCCACCAAATCCAAAGAATGTTCCTTCTAATTCTGTAATTTCTACTACTGTAGGAATGCCAAAGAACGGAAGAAGAAACGGGGCAAGTATTGTGCCAAATAAAATTGTAACTACAATTGTTCTACGAATAACTTTCCCTGCATCACTACCAACTCTAGCAATTGCGGCGTCATGACTTTTAATTGATTGCTTAGAAGCACCAATCATTCTTTCGTATAGTGCTTTTTGGTCTTGTCTTTTCTCTGCCCAATACTTGAATAAAAATCCAGTAAGACTACTTCCAATTAGTGTTAAAAATTCTGGTGTTAAAAATGATAACATTACTTTTCTCCTTTACTCGCCTTATAAAAATAAGACATCTCTCCCCTGCTATTTCTGACAATAACATCTTTTGAGGGATTTCTATGAATATATTTTTTTATTTTTGAACTAGAATCAGTATTCATGTTTAATGAGTTATTCCATCTTTCATGTTTTTCGCGACTAGGAGAAAAAGGATTAGAATAATTATCACTAACATCACTATCTTTCACATCAAAAATTGCCGAACCCGCAAAGGTTTCTGGCGCTTCCTCTATATCTTCACATAGTTTTTCTATTGAGGATTTAGTTACAATAATATTTCTACCACTGTTCATATGAATTGCTTCATATAAAGAAATACCCTCAAACGATTTAAATAATTTTGTATCTTCTCCAACTATAATTACATCACCTTCAGATATACATTCAAAATTTGGGGATATAATTTCTTGTGTTGTTATATAAACCCCTTCGGAAAGTTTATTGTCTGTAAAGGAATGTTCAAATATATCGTTTGAATCTTTTTGTATTCCTTCTTCTTTTAGGTAGTTTACAAGTTCCTGAAAATTTTGTTTACTGTTATTATCATTGCATGATTCTTTTAATAAAAATAATGCAGTAGCATAAGCACCCAATTTACTTTTAAGTCCTGGAACTTTCATCATAAGTTTTTTCATATTCCACACAAGAGTATGAATAATAGTGTATGCTTTCTTTTCTTCACCGGTCTTGAGTTGTTTTCTTTTCTTGAGAATCTTACCGTCTTTATCAATTATACCCAATTTAAACGCATCAGTATCTTTAAAATCTTGAGTTAAAATTTTGATAAATTTATAGGCAACAAAAAAATCAACTTGTTCTGATAATCGTTTTTGTGTCATTTATAGTTCCCTCAATCTATTTATAATATCTTGATTGAGTGGTATGTTTACTAAATCCACTTCTGGTACAATTTCTTCTTTTTCTGGTAAATAGTTTAAAAATACTAAAAATGTTTTTAATATAGAATGCATATCTTCTTCTATTCTATGAAATAAAATTCTGGATGTTGCATATACACCAAACACATTACAGAGTATAATTATATGGTTAAGAATAAGCCTCTCTCGAAGAATACCATTATTTTGATACTTCCGAAGGAGGCGTTTTATATATTTTATTCTATTTAAATCTTCTTGGAATTCTTCCATCCCAATACATTGAGGATTTTCATAATGTTTCATAGAAAACATGATAAATGTATTTTCATTCAGTTTCTCATATTTGTCCATTAATAAAGTATCCACAAAAAATTCAATCTTATTTTAAGTAACTGTTGATTTTAGTTTAAATAGATTGGTTTCACCGTCTAGACGAATATCAATTTTCATATTTAATCCTGTAGAACCATCGTCCTTGTCCCATTCGTCATATGGTGTATCACCTTTTTTACCAAAATCTGATGTTGCTTTTCTTAATTTTGTACTAAACGAACCAACACCACTTACTTCAGATTCTTCTGGAAGGTCAAAATCCAAATTTATAGTATTTAATTTAACTTTAAGGTTTGTTAGCGCACTATATGGATTCATATAGTTCTTACTATTTAATTCGTGCTGAATTGATGCCGATACTGCATTTTTAGTAGCAACATCAGATTTATTTACCTTTTGTGTGGGGTGATTCAATCCTGCGACTGGAGAAACCCATCCTGCTTGTTCTCTTATGTCTTTATATCGTTTCATCTTATCCGTTCCTACTTCGTTTAGCGAGTGCTTCCCAATCGCGAACATCTCCACTTGTTAAGGGTGCTTGAGATTTATATCCCACTTTAGTTGCATTGTTTAAATGTTTTTTATAAATTTCTCTTTCCCCTTCTACAGTTTTTGATGTTCTTGCTTCAACACCAGCGGCTTTTGCGGCATTTTGCATTTGTGTAGATAGGGAAGATTGTTGCTTTCCGCCAATAATATTTCCAATATCATTTAATAATGCCTGTGCTTCGGGTGATGTATCATTAAACGCATTTGGTGGTATAAATGATTGGTTAAGTTCTGGTCCTGGTTCACTCATTGTTCAAATCTCCTTTGTCTTATTTATATATATATGCAACTTTATAGTTACTACCAATCTCGGCCACCACGCCAAGGTTGTACCTAATCATACTTTATCCTCTTTGCCTGTTTCTTTCTCTTTTAAAGTTATCTTTTTCTCTTTGCTTTTCTTTTTCTTTTCTTGTTAAATCTAATTCTTTAGCAATATTTAACTCTCTGTCTTGTCGGGTTTGAATTTTTTCTTTTTCTTTTTTGTGTTTTTCTTTAACACGGTCTGTTTGAACCTGTTCTACCCATTGTCCAGGCGTCATCTTCTTATGGTATTTAGCAGTTCTTGTAGTTCCATCTTCTAATGGTTTGTCATTTTTTACTTTTCTAGAAAAACTTCTATTCTTTTCTTTCTTTTGTACTCGTAAATTCTTAAAATCATTATTTAATGGATTTCGGTCTTTGTGGTCTACATCATTACCATCACCCATTTTACAAAGACCTTTTGCTGTCATTATTCTTCTTGCTTTATTTCGACTACTTCGTTTTTCTCTTTGTTCTTGACTTCCCTGATAATTATCATATTCTGTTCTATAATTTCGTGCTTCTTCTACTTCTTTTAAGTTGTGAGTACCTTTTTTAAGTACACCACTCTTTTGTAGTTGTGCAGTAGCAATGGCATATGCTTTGTTTTTGCCCATTCCTTCTGCTTGAAGTTTCTTAACCAAGTTTTCTAATGCTTGTGGTTCAGTTAGGTATTGAACCTGTTCGTCTGTTTTTTCTTTTCCACCTTTAAGTGCGGCAATTCTTGCTCTCTCACCTTTTCGTATTCCAGGCAAAAGTTTTGCCGCAACTTTAGCAATCCTTGCTGGTGAATATTTTTTCTTCATTCGTTTTGTTACATTTTCTTTTTCTGAATGAGAAAGTTTTGCCCAGGACCTACCTTTAAGCATTTTATTTCTGAATCCCATGATGGCGGTTTTTTGTGATTTCTTTTTAAGGTCGCCAGCACCCTTCATTCGTCTTGCTTTGATTTTTCTTTTCGCAGCCCGGCGTTTAGCAGTTCGTTTCGCCGCTCTCGCCATTTTTCTACGAGATTGTATTGAAAGTTCAGTTAACATATTTTCAAACTTGTCATCAATGGATTCTTTCAACCCAAGTGCTTTTACCCAATGGTCTACACTTGCACTAATAATATTACTACTGATATTTCCATAAGAGATATCTTTAGGATTATTTGCTTTGGCCTTGGGTGCAACAACATCAAGCATCATCTTACGCAATTTATTGTCGATATTATCTGCTGATAACATAATGAAACGAGTCTTACCACCCTTTGAACGAACAGTAACTTTACCTTTTGTATATTTCTTTACTGCTTGCTTGACTTGCTTTGCAACTGCGGCGGTGTTGTCTTTCTTTTTCGATGCCTTCATCGCCGCATTCATTTGCTTTCTGGTTTTTGCATTTGCCTCTTTTTCCCACTTTTTCTTATTGGCTGCGTAATATGCGTCTTGGTCGTATGATGTTCCCCATTCATCCAGTTCAACGGATTCCTTAATGACATCAAGTTCAAGGACAGCACCCTTCACCAACTTTTTACGAAATTTGATATCTCCCTTGTGGAATCTACCAAATTTTTTTATTGTTTTGATAATGCCAATTTGACCAATTAAATTTTTACTTTCGATATCACCTTCATATTCATCCTCACCGACCCACTTTACTTTATCACCGACTTTAAAATCTCTGATACCTTCATTCAACTCTGCATCATAAGACGCTGCCAGTGGAATCCCCACCATCCTATTATATTTTCTAATTTTCTTCTTATTATCTTTTTTGCGTTTTCTCTCACTTCTACTAAACTTATCCATCTTTAGTTTTCTAAGAAGAGTTCGTTCGGCAAGAGTATCGCCAATTTCACCACTGAATGTTCCTGCATTTACTTCAAGAACAAACTTCGCTGGTTCGTTGGGAATGTGTGTATTTAAATCGTGTGGTTGCATCGTTTGAACATCGACAATCGTACCACTCTCGTTAATCCAAACAACATCCAAAGGAATGTATGTGTTCTTCATCCAGATTCCGTGGTAGTTTTCGTCTTCAAACACAAACAACATACCATCGTCATCAGACATGGACTTCTCGTACATCAATCCTCTTGCTCTGGTTTCGTTTGTATCTGCTAGTCGGACATTGAAAGTTTCGAGCCAAGGTTTCGCATCATGATCTCCCCACGGTAATTCTTCGTATTTATCATATCTTCTCCCAAATCTATCAACTTCGCCATCATCCCCATGGCACAATCCATCATCCCCCAACCATTGTTCATCTGGGCATTGGTTAGGTCCTACCTTTCCAGTGTCATCATCTTCTGGGTAGTGCCAAGTTTCACTTCCATCGGCATATTTACAAACAAAGACTCCACCATCAGCGGGAATGCATGAAATTGGGTCTTCATACCAATTATCTGGTGTGAATTCATGTTCAAGGTCGCCGGCCGCGCCCGGGCGCCATCCGTCTGTGACTCGTTCAGAAATATACTCTTCTTTCAATCCCATACCTTTTCGGATTGCTTTGAATAGTCCAAGTGATACTCTCTTTGATGTTTTATCGGGTACGCCGTTTAGAAATTGTTCGAACTCATCGTCTGCCACGGCCTTCCGCATCTTTGAACCAGACATTCCAACAACACCTTCAGCATCAGGGTCACGATGCCCCGCGGAGATAACTTCAAATGTATCGAAGTCATATCCGTCTTTGCCAACATATTTTTTCATCCCTTTTTGAAATTCTGATACTCTATCTCCGCCAACCATAAAATATACATTTTTATATCCTTCTTTGGATAAAGATTCTAAAACATTAAAGGGATTAACCGCTTTCTTGTCGTCTATAATATTGGCTTTTGGAAACATCTTTCGCATATATAATACTTTATCCTTGTGCGAAAGTGGATTCTGTTTTGCATCATGAGAATGACTAGGATAAATTCTATGTTCGGCACGCCTTTTGCGTGCCTCTTTTATTACTTTGTTAATGAGGAGTTGGTGCCCCGATGTTGGAGGTTGAAACCTACCAAATGTAAACACCACAGACTTGTTAGAAGCCTGTTCCAAAATGTTTACTCTTATATCTTTGTAAGATTTCATTTTCCCTGAGATATGACCACCCCCTGTGTTGTATCCACACCGGGGCTACCAACTCTCTTTTTCCAATCGGGTTAAGAATTAGACCAAGGTGCTTTTGAGTTTAACCATGTCCATAATGGTTTACCAAACAACGCACCTGCTATAAAGAGTACTGCTGAATAGCAGACTGTTCCTACTGTACTGTTTAAAAATTCTTGCATATCTAACTCTCCTTTATATAAAATTTAATCTTTAGATGAAGACTTTTTGGTTCTCTTCTTTGTCTTTGTCGCTGGTTTTGCAACTTCTACTGTAGCCTCGACAGGTTTTGCCTTAGATTGTCCTGTACGGTTATTTAAGACTGCTCTACCAAGTTTACTGTTGTCTGTTCTTGCCACTTCTGCTCTTGTTGCCATTTGAATTCTCCTTTTAACGGATTCAACAATATATATGCCTTGCTATCCTTTTACCCAATTCTTTGCCGCATTGAAATTTTGTCTAGAAAATTCTAATCTATCCACTAATTTAAGTGCTTTTGTACCATAACGGTCAATTGCCACATATCCTTCGGGTGCAGTAACATCAAATCCATCACCTTTCTTGATAAATGTTCCCATTGACTTGACTTTTTCTAATTTTCTAACAATTATAAGTTTTGCCTGTGCAAGAAGAGAGTGTAATTGGAAAACTTGTTCGATTCTGCTACCATAAGTGGATAAAAGTTTCATAGTTTTATCTTTACTGTGTTGTTTTTTCTTTTTTCCACCAGAAGATTTCAATTTATCAATTTGCCCTTGCAATTTTGCATCCATATACACACCAAACCCCTTGGCACTTCCTTCAGAAATACCCCCTCGAACATTTGCATTGATATAAATCTTAATTTCAGCGACAAGTGCCTTATTTTTTATAAATTCATTTGCGAATCTACCGTATTTCTTTGCAACCACATCAATTTTCTTTATAATTTTATCAATATTGGCAGTTTCTTTAGCGGTTAAGGTGGCACTACCAGAAACATCTTTCAAATATGCATCTTCAAACCACACAGATGAGGTTTTATTGAGTTTACTTACATCAACGCCAAACGAACCTTTCAATCCTGTCATTGTTGTTCCTGTATACTTTGTATGAAACACTATTCCCATTCTTGCATTAGAAATTTGTTTCGCCAATTTAGAATCCGAAGGAACTGCATAAGTGATAGTATTAGGAGTAAAGGTTATATGACTCACATCATTTATTGTTTCCGTTGACAAGTCTTCACTAGAGAACATCATATCACCCTGTATCACTCCCTTAATTCCAAGTTTAGGAAGATGATTCAATGCAACATGTAATTTATCTGCCAATCCACCATCGTGGTTTGTTCTGATATCATCATGTGTGTAGTTAATTTTGGGAGTCTTGTTAAAGACGCCCTTAGTACCAACAAAGAACTTTCCGTTCTCTGGATTTGTGCCACAAAATATTGCTGGCGCACCATCCCATTTTACTGTTACATTTACGCCACTTTTTGATTTTCCTCTAAGCATATTCGCAACAGACTTGAGAAAGTTTACTGCATCGTTTATACCTTTTGTTCCCTCATTGAATACCGAATCTTCAATGTGTTCCATATGAAGATTTTTAGATTCAGTTAGATACGACAAAAAGGATTTCATTTATTAATATCAGAGAGGCTTCAACTACCGAACATGGATGGGCCATCGCGCTTGGAGGCAAACCAGTCGGCTGCTGGTTGTGATTCTTGTGGCCCTTGTGGCCCTTCTGCTTTTTCTGGTGGAAACGGCCCGCCCCCGGGAAGTTTACAGACGCAAGTTCCAGCCATGCAACACTTTGGTGGTTGACCGTTTGGTGGACCAGAAGATATCTGTTCACCATCGCACCAATATTGCCAACAAACTTGTGCTGGTCTAACATTGGAGCCGGGAACACACACCGCCAATTGATAATAACAATCGCCGCCCATTTGCTGTTCACCGACTTGTTCGTTTATTGCTTGTATTAAGTATTTTTTAAAATTTGACATATTGTTTTATCCTATTAATTATCCTATTAATTATCCTATTACTCTAATATCCCTTTGTTTGGCAAGATTTCTTATCGTGTTTGTAAAATAAGTTTGATGTGGGGTTTTATCAATCATTTCTCCAGGATTTGCCAGAGAAAGTATACCTTTAGAATATAGTGCCATTGCTTTTCTGGCCCTTCCATTTATTAAATCTATTCTGATATCTTCTTTTGTAAAATCGCCATCCTCACTCGAAACAGTCATGATTTCATCACCAACAACATTGGGTCGACCTTCAAAGAAAGCATTAACAACTTCCATGTCGTATGGACTTGGAACATAAGAATCTGACGAAATGTTTATATTATCGAGTGATGAAACCGATTGTTCGTCTTCAAAATATTCTTTTAATGTAAAAATAGATTCGTTAAGGCTAGTGTATTGATTCTTGTTTATTCTCATAACACTATGTATAAAAAATCACGATGCAGGAATCGTGATAATGGAGGCGGCCGGAATCAAACCGGCGTCTTCGCAAGTTCCGACAAGCGGCATTCTTACGAATCGATTTCTATCTCGCCCCCATCGATATCATCATATAAACTATAATATACTTGGTCAATATCGTATTTTTCCTCTATATCACAAGAATCTGGTCCATTAAAGTGTTTCATTAAAAGTCTAGACTTATATTGTGCTTGTTTTCTATCCATTTCTAGTGGTATACTAATTCTTAATTCATACATTATTTTAATTCCTTTGGTAACGGTGCTTCATAGTAAATTTCTAATCCTAGTGCTTTTGCAGTATGCCATTCTGCTTTTGCACCACGACTTTTTTCAAATTCAGACATCATATACATTGCAGTACAATCTTCACATATAACAACTAAATCTCTCTTCAATGCATCCCGCATAAATTCACGGTCGTCATAATCTGTTGCAGGGTCAAAGTCCATATGACCGTTTGGCGGTTCACCTTCTTGTCTATCCATTTCAGCAGGATTGATAACTCTCCACCCTTGCTTCTTTAGAACTCTTGCTTGCCGGTCAAACGCAGGAAAATTTCCATCTTCATATCCACGCATAGGTCCTGCAATATAAATTGTAGGTTTTCTATTTTTCATTTATTGAACACCATCAGTTTTCCAGTCTTCAACCACGCCAGATTTAGTAAACAAATGTTCTTTATCAAACTCTGATGCTTTTCGTTCTTCACCACGAACGATTACAGTTTCGTCTACTGCTTTAGGAATCACAACATTACCAGATTCAATGCAACCAAGTAGTTTCTTACGAACTTCTTCCTGTCCTTCTTCTGTAGACATATCTGGTGTCTTGTCCCACCCTCTTTCGACATAAGGAACTTGGAATTCACTAATCACATATGAAAGTGAAAGTGCCTCTGCACTTGCCCAAGATACATCATATTCTTCATAGAGTTTATGAAACAACACAGTCATATACTGTGCCTTTGCTTCTGTCAGTTTTGGTTCTTCCCAAGAAAAAGTATGGAAACCATTT
>Ga0208299_1002698_pt1 | contig 11736 bp, 6 predicted proteins | sample 15_taG_FD_184089 | JGI IMG/M metagenome (GOLD analysis project Ga0208299, IMG submission 184089) | Marine viral communities from the Subarctic Pacific Ocean - 15_ETSP_OMZ_AT15312 metaG (SPAdes) (version 2) | ecosystem: Environmental > Aquatic > Marine > Oceanic | place: Pacific Ocean | collected...
AAACTTAATTAGCATTCCTTTTGAGCCGTCGACTTTAGAAACTATAGATAGAGCAGTTTTTAACTTTGTCAATGAAACTTTAGATATTAGTTGTAGATCAAATACTGGCTTCGAAAAAGTCCCCGTTATTTGGCAAGGATCGGAAAGAGCGTGGTACACAAAGAAAGATCCGAGAAAGAAGGATGTATTGAACTTTCCTATAATAACCGTGGCAAGAACTGGCTTATCGAAAGATCCAACCAAGAAGGGAATATTTCAAGGGAATGTTTTGCCTTCCAACACAGCCAACATAGAGATTGCAAAAAGGATAATGCAACAAAAGACAGCAGAATTTGGCAACGCATATTCAAAGCAACAAACAGGACAATATAATAGAAAAGCAAAGAACCCAAAGGTTGTTTATCAATTTATGAGCGTGCCTCAAGTCGTCCATGTTAATCCTACATATGAAGTGGTGCTCACATCATTATACACTCAGCAAATGAATGAGATGTTGCAGCCACTATTGACTGAGACGGGAAACATAAATTATAAAGTTATAAAATATGATCATTATCGGTATGAACTATTCATAGATCAAAACTATAATATATCTGACAACTCTGCCAATTTGGGAGAGGACCAGAGAAAGATGGAAGCAAAAATTACATTTAACATTATTGGTTACCTTTTTGGCAAGTATATTAATGATGATTTACCGAAGATAACTATTAGAGAAAGTATTGTAGAGTATAAATTCCCAAAAGAATCAGTAATTTTAGGTTAGTTAGTTCTTTAGGGATTGAGTTAACTATTTATTATTGAATTCTAATTTTTAGAAAGGAGATGATTAGATGCCAGTAGAAAAATTTAACTTTGTATCCCCTGGAGTGCAAGTAGCAGAGATCGATAAATCCGGACTTCCCGCAGCCGCGCCTGCAGTTGGCCCTGCAGTAATTGGCCGAGCCTTACAAGGCCCGGGTATGCGCCCCGTCAAACTTAATTCCACCCTTGATTTACACTCAATATTTGGCGCCCCAAACCCGGGAGGGGAGAGTGGAGACACATGGCTAGCAGGCAACCGTGCTGCACCGACTTATGGACTCTACGCCGCCGAAGCTTATCTTCGCAACAACGGCCCTGTGACCTTTGTTCGTTTAATGGGAGAAAATGAATCCGGCGCGACCGGCGATGGTTTAGCCGGATGGACAACATTGAATTCAGTGGGCCTCTTCGTGGCAAACGGAGTTTCAGGTTCGAGTAACGGTATTGACCAGATAACTGCCTCTCTAGGTGCTGTTATTTACACATCAACCGGCTCTGCGGCCTGCGATGTTAAATTAATGAGTATCACACATGCCCAACCGGCTACAGCAACTGATACCACCTTAATACTAAATGAATCTTCAGATTCAAAAGATCTTAAGTTCACAGCCGTAATAGAAAATTACAAGGGAACTTCTCATCTTACTGCGACTTTTAACTTTGATCCGGATTCGGATATTTATATTCGCAAAGTGCTTAATACAAACCCGCAATACTGCAACGATTCTCTATACAGTGCCACTGACCGACTTAACTACTGGCTTGGTGAGACTTTTGAATCTAACATAGAAGAAACTGTTGTTGGAGAAAGAAACGGGGCCCCCACCGCGCTGGCCTCATCTTCTAACTTTGCATTCATCTTCCGTAATACCCTAACTGGTACCCTTGCTGACCATAACGATCGCAGCAGCGCTGCCGCCGTTGCGAAGTCAGGATATGTTATTGCACAGGATTTAACTCAAGATACTGCTTCCTATGCAGCTTCGGGGATGCAAAAACTTTTCCGCTTTGCTGCCACTGACTACCGCGGCGACTGGGATAACAGAAATGTTAAGATTTCAATTGCTAATATCAAAGGCCCCGTCAACCCGACAGTCAATGCATATGGTACATTCGATGTTTTTGTTCGAAATAGTGCCGATACAGATAACTCACTTAATATCATCGAGTCGTTTACTGGTTTAAGTTTGGATCCCTCCGCGGAAAACTATATTGCTCGTCGTATCGGTGATAAATACCTTAGTTGGGATGCTACCAACAAGGTATATGAAACATATGGAGCGTACGACAGCGTTTCAAAGTATATCCGAATGGATATGGTAGATGCTGTCGACAACGGATCGGTTAACGCTGCCAGCCTTCCAGCTGGATTCTTTGGCCCACCCCGATATATTGGAGAAACCACCAGTTCGATAGCCGGGACGGCTACTTTTACCGGCGGCGGCGTGACATCAGCGACGACAATGACTTCCGGGTCGACTTTTGCTAGCAATCCATATTCCGTCGCCAACCTTATTAGCGGCACATTCGGCGTAACTGTATCTTTCCCGTCGCTAGTTCTGCGCCAGTCGGGTTCAACCGGCGTCGGAAGTGTTAAAGAAGCCTTCTACGGTTCTCTTAGCAAAGGTACTTTTGCACGCCGCGACAACACATATGGAGAATATAACAGGCGCCTATCAAGCGATTTAGGTGACGCCTATGAAGCTGTTGCTAGCGTCACTGAAGCTTCGTTTGTGTTCTCACTGGACAATATTTCCGGTACCGCGGCCAACCCAGTATACGTAGCAGGTTCGCGAGCAGCCGCCACATCCTTCCGCGGCACGGGAACATATTCTACCTTATTAGATGCCGGGATCAACAACTTCACAATGCCTATGCATGGTGGAACTGACGGTTTTGATGTGCTAGAGCCTGAGCCGTTCGCAAATAGACTAACCACCGGCCAATCAGATAGTACAAGTTATGAGTACTACTCTTTAAGAAAGGCTGTAGATACTATTAGAGACCCCGATGTTGTAGAGCATAATGTTTGTTCTATCCCGGGCGTATCTACCACCGGTATAACCGACTACTTGATCAGCATGGCGGAAAACCGGCGTGATACTCTTGCGCTTATCGATATCCAGCATGACTATAAGCCTCGTTTCGAATTGACTTCGGGAGATATTGGAACTAACAGAACTACACTTCCGAATGTAAGCAGCGCGCTCACAGCAATAAAGGCCCGCGGCTTTAACACCTCTTACGGTGCAGCTTACTACCCCGCAGTTCAAATACGAGACCGAGAGCGAGGTGTACGCCTCTTTGTCCCGGCTACCGTTGCCGCCATGGCCGCCTACGGGTACACAGACAACGTAGCCGCCCCTTGGTTCGCCCCGGCAGGCTTTAACCGAGGCGGCCTCGATGCCGCTTCGGGTATTACCGCAACTGGCGTCTCTAAGCAACTTCGCTCGCAAGATCGTGATGACCTTTACGAAGTGAATGTTAACCCGATAGCTCAGTTCCCACAAGAGGGAGTTGTGATATTTGGACAAAAGACACTCCAGGCAACACGCTCGGCACTGGATCGAGTTAACGTAAGACGACTTCTTATATTTCTTAAGAAGGAAATATCTAGAATTGCAAATTCAATTCTATTTGAGCCGAACGTCCAGGCAACTTGGAATAACTTCCTAGCTAGGGTTAACCCCTTCTTGTCGGATGTTAAGGGTAGGTTTGGTTTAACTGACTACAAAGTGATTCTTGATGAGACCACCACCACACCCGAATTGATCGATCGAAACATACTATACGCCAGAATCTTGTTGAAGCCCGCTCGCGCTATCGAGTTCATCGCGCTTGACTTTGAAATCTTCCGCACTGGCGCAAGTTTTGACGACTAATACTATTTAATATAGAGGAGAGAAAAAAATGCCAGCCACCTTTTGGAGCGCCCCCAGTTTAGAACCAAGAAGAAACTTTAAGTTTCTTGTAACGCTAAATCGAATACCAACATGGGTTGTTAAGAATGTTAATTTACCTTCCATTACTGTTGCAGAAGGATCCCACAAATTCCTAAATCACACATTCTATTTTCCGGGTACCGTTGAGTATAATGAAGTATCTGTCACGGTAGTCGATGCTATCGATAAGGACATCTCAAAAAACATTTTGGAAAACTTTTCCAACAGCGGTTATACAACCCCAGATACGGTCGACAATGCCGAGACTTCTCTTCTAACGAAGGCGGGATCCGTTAACGCTTTTGGAGAAGTAATACTCAAGCAGCTCGGCGGCGGCGACGATGGCCAGACCAACACGCTACAGTTTGATTTAATTAATGCTTGGATCAAAGTTGTTGAATTTCCCCAAAGCCTTTCTTATGACAACAGCGACGCCTCAGAGGTTAAAATAACTTTCCGTTATGATTACTTCAGGGCTTCCGCCGACAGTGACACCCTCGGCGCCTTTGGTGGCAGCAAATAATTAAAGGAGAATAATGAGAAACAGTCAGGAGCGCATAGGCGCAAACAAGGAAAATACAAGTTCACCGCCACCAGAGGCTTTACAAGAAGCCCTGAATACTGGCGGTGACTTTTCCTTTATGGCAGTCAATGATATTATCGAACTGCCCTCAAAAGGCGAACACCTTCCGGAAGACCATCCTCTTCGCGTCAATCCGGTTATTGAATTAAAGCAAATGACAGCAAAAGAAGAGGATATATTGGTTAACCAGTCTTATATCAAGCAAGGGGTGGTTATCGACAAGCTTTTGCATTCGTTGTTAGTTGATAAAACTATTAACTTGGACGACTTGCTCGTTGGGGACAAGAATGCTCTTTTGATCCAGTCTAGGATATCAGCTTATGGTGCAGAGTATCCCGTACAGACATTTTGCAGAGCCTGCATGCAACAGCAGAATGTAACGTTCGATTTAGAAGAGTGTGTTAACTATCGCGAAGCTTCTTATTCCGAGGAGGCTGTACAGAATGAAAATGGTACTTTTACAATAGAGATGCCAAAATCAAAAGTTAAACTAGAATTAAGGTTTTTGGCCGCCAGTGATGAAAAGGCACTTGCTGCGAAAGAACAAAAGTATAAGAAACACAATGTAGAGTTTTCCACAACCATAGAAGCATATCGTCAAATGATTGTTTCGGTTAACGGAGAAGAAAAGTTAATTAACAAATATCTAGATAACATGCCTTTGCAAGATTCCAGGTATTTGAAGAAAATAATCAAAACAGTCCCTCCCACAGCGGAACTTATTGGAGAATATGATTGCCAATCGTGTGGAGCAGCCAACAAGCAGGAGGTACCGATAACGTACCGATTTTTTTGGCCTGACCTCTGATTATCAAAGAAGCGTCCATGAAGAAATGTTCGCTCTTAAATATCACGGTGGATATTCCCTATATGAAAGTTATTTCCTTCCAGTTGGAATTCGCAAATGGACAGTAAATAAACTAATTGATCAACTTGAAAAAGAAAAAGAGGCTTTATCCAAAAACAAATAGTTTGAAGTTTGATATTTAACCCGGCAATAAAGGTCGGGTTTTGTTTTTCAAACTATTTATTTTACTAGGAGTACTTAATATGGTAGATGAAGATAAAGAACTTATACTGGACTTCACACAGATGGACGAAGGACTCGCTCAGCAAGGTGCAAAACTTAAATTGACATTGTATTCATTGTTGGGAGTGAAAGACTATCGTCGCTTGTTCCCTCTTCCGACAAAGATAAGGGGTACTTCATCACAGATATCTTCTTTCCGCGCCGCAGCCGGCGGGGAGAAGAGGTACATGAACTCCGTTAAAAAACATGGTCTCCACGATCCTAGAACTTATGCAACTAAAACTCGGTTGAATACTGCTATTCGCAATTTCGAAAGAGAAACCGGCATGAAGTGGCCGATCAAATAAAAGGTAACTAGGTTGTGGCAAAAGATCTCACAGAAGAAGAAGTACTCAAAGCCGAAAAAAAGAGAGCTGAGTTAAAAAAGGAAATTGCCGTAGCTGTCGGAGACGAGAAGAAGGAACTAGAACTCCAGCTTAAACTCATAGAGAACTCTCTTGATCTATTCAAGGAGATGCTTGGCACCCAGCTTGACATCTTAAAAGCCCGTGTGAGAGCTAATGACGCACATCAGCTTGAAGTAGATCTCTTTGAGAAGAGTAAGGAAATTAGAGAGGCGACTAAGGTTTTAGAGGAGGCAATTGCGAACCACCAGCGCGCCGGGACCGACGCATCTAGAGAAGGTGTTGAAGTTGCCGCTAACAAAGTTGTCGAACTTGAGAAACAACGAGATCTCCAGCGTGATGCGAAGGACGCTCTTGAAGAGTCGGCCAATCTGGGAGCGACTCTTTTTGATTCCATAGCTTCTATATCCACTCCGCTTCTAAAGAACGCAAACACACTGGCCCAAACAGAAGGCGCGATGAAGGGCATCTCGACCGCGCTCGGAACCCAAATGAAGGGCTTTCTGGAACAAGCCGGCAACCTAGATCCCATTATCTTTGGTGTAGATCTACTTTGGCAAAATACTAAAGATCTAGTTATGCAATTGGACTCTTTAGAAGCTGGGTTTGTACAATCTACCGGAGCATCTAGAGAATTCGCTACTGAAGCTTTCCAAACGCGCACTGAACTAGTGGCAGTTGGCTTATCTGGCGCCGATGCCGCGGAGGCCGCCGGCGAGCTTTATACTAACTTTAGAGACTTTACAAAGTTATCAGAAACTTCCAGAAAAGAAGTAATTAAGCTCACAGCCCAACTTACTAAATTGGGTTTCCAAGCTAGCCAGACTTTAGAGATATTAACAAATGTTTTAAACATGCCTCTCGGAAAAGCCGAAGACACAATGTTACACCTTGCCGGTGTCGCGGATGAGGCCGGTATTTCTATGGACGAGTTGTCCAGCGCCCTGCAGGGTTCAACAGAGCTTTTTGCAAAAATGGGTACAGATGGCATTGAGGTGTTTAAAGGCTTAACGGCAGCCTCTAAGGAAACCGGCCTAGGCATAGATCAACTTTTCAACACAATGGCTCAGTATGATACTTTCGACGCTGCAGCCAACGCCGCCGGCCGTTTGAATATGGTGTTGGGTGGTAACTTACTTAATACTTACGATCTTCTTGCTGCTGACGAAACTGAACGCATTGAATTGTTGCAAAGAAGCATGGAGGCATCCGGGGTATATTATGATGATCTTGAAAGATATCAAAGAATAGAGATCTCAAATGCTCTTAATATCAGCTTGGAAGAAAGTGCCCGGTTGTTTAGTTCAACAAGCGAAGAAGTTCGGAAGACAGCAGCTCAGATAATGCATGCTAACATGACAGAAGAAGAATTGGCACGAAGAACACTGGAAGCTTCTACTGCAATAGATAAACTAAAAGTATTCTTTGGTAACTTGGCTATAGGAATATCCGGTGTTGTGACAGTCATGAACAAGTTTGTTAATTTTATAGTAACAGCTACTTCTGGTCTCCCCGGCTGGGCAGCCGGCACCCTCAACATGGCAGCGGTCCTAATCACGCTCAAGGTCGCGGCCTGGGGCGCCGGAAAAGCCCTCGGTACCGGCCTCGCAGCTGGTATCAAAGCCGCGGCAGCTGCCCTTCCTAGCCTGGGAGCCGGCTTAAGCGCCCTCGCCGGCGCAACAGCGCCAACATTGGGGGTGTTGGCCGGCCTCGCTCTTGTTATTTTGGCTGTCGGCGCCGGTATCGGCATCGCGGCATGGGGCGTTTCTAAACTCGTTGAATCGATCGGGGGAATAATAGAACTTGGCCCGGGCGCAGCTGGAGCCTTTTTTAAAATATCTGCTGGCATCGCGGTAATGACACTTGCTATAGGTGGCCTCATGGCCGGCCTCTTCCTCCTAGCCACCCCCATAGGTCAAGCTGGCCTCTACGCCCTTGTCACGCTTGTTGCTATTTTGGGTATTGCGTTCCACCTTCTGTCTCGCCAAATGGAAAAACTGGATGAAGGAAAACTAAACGCATTTGCTTCTCTTGCAACAACTCTCAAAGATCTATCTGGCGGTTTTGGAGATATGACAGCAATTGGCAATTTCATCGATACTCTTGTTACTAAAATCAATGACATAGAGGATATTGACAAGTTATTAAGCTTTCAAGCAGTAGTAAGTGGCATATCAAGTGCTATGAAAGATATAGAAGACTTAAACCCCGAGACATTAACCACCAATGTCGAAGCAATTACGACACTAACCAACGCAACTGCCGGTAACGTCACAACCGCCGCGGCCGGCGCCTCCGCCGCGGCCGCCGACAGAACAGTCGCGACCACCACCAGTGCTGTCGAAGTAATAATGGGTACATTCTTGGATTCAATACAGGGTTCATCTGTATCAGATAAGATCGTTATTGAATTAAACGGCAGAGTGCTGGGCGAGTGGATGGACAAAAGAGACAATAGACTACTGAGAAAGGTTTTCGTTAGATAATAGGGGATAAGAAAAATGTCGACATCAATTCATGAAACATATGCAGCAACAAAAGGATATCATCTTGAATTCTTTTCAGTGGTGTATGATCAAACTATCTCATTTCCCGGGATGTTGACAAACTTTCAGAATTCTTTTAAGCCAGAGTGGTCAAAAGAATCGGTTTTTGGCCGCCAAGATCCTATATTGACATTTAAAAACACCTCTAGAGATATATCTGTTTCTTTCACGGTTGCAGCTGCGAGCGAGAGTATTGCAAAGAGAAATATAAGAAGTTTAAATACGTTGATCAAGTTTCTTTATCCTGCGTTTCGAAGTGGCGATACTTCAAATTCAATATCAGCATCTCCTTTGTTGAAGATTAAATTTGCAAACTTAATATATGATGCTCATGTAGGAAACTCAGCCGGCACCGCCAAATCATCCGGATTGATCTGCGGCATAACTGACTTTGATCACAAGTTTGATTTTGATGGAAAAACTTCCTGGGTTGATTATGTTGATAATGTTTTTCCAATGAGTTTCGAAATATCTTTTACAGCCGCCGTGCAACATTCTCACCCGCTCGGCCGCATCGATGGTGGAAGATTTGCCGGCGCAGACGAGATCCCAATGCCGTTCCCATATGGTCTTGGCGGCGCCAGCCGCGCCGCTCGTCGAGCCACCGCCACCGCAGAAGAGGCCGCCGCCGCCGAAGCGTCCATCAACGCGCGTCTGAAGCGCATCGCACAGATCGATGCCGACCTTGGGAATGTAGCCGATCCGTCAGCTTTCGAAACTCACGGCCGCGGCCGATCGAGCATCTCCGGGGCCGCTGGGGCCAGTGTGACTGGTCTCACAGCCCTCCCGCCACACACCGGCCCGGTCACAGGCGAAGATTAATAAAAATAAACAATATGTCAAGTAGATATTCAAATAAAAGAATCGTTAAAAAAACCAATCGCAATACAGAAAAGTTATTGAAATCCCGAGATCTCAAGGCTATCAATATTGTTGAAGCTCTATCCGTTAAGCCCTTAACCGATCGAGAACGTTCCAAATACCAAGTTCGAACCGTAATTTGGAAAACCAGCACCAAGATGTATAAACTTGCTCATTACTTTTATGGTGACTCTCGGCTTTGGTGGGCTATAGCGTGGTTCAACCAGAGGCCAACAGATGCACATTATGTTCCAGGTGATGTCGTATATGTGCCTTTCCCGATTGAAAATATTATTCAAAGGTTAAGATAATGGCAGAAATAACCGATGAGCTGATCGGACAGGCTACGGAAACATTTATTAGGGAAAACAGGAGCGCGCTTGGGTGGGAGAACCTAAGCGAAGAGCAACTTGCGCAGCTCTCGGAGCATACAGAAATAAATATTCGAATTGCTATTATTAGATCGAGTGACGACCCGTTTGGTGAGATAGAAGCCCCCGATCGCCGCGGCCATCAGCGAGATGATCCTAGGACGGAAGCCCTCTGGCAAGAACAGCTAGCTATCCGAACTGAACTCATGTCGAACGGCGTGAGGTTTCCCAATGCGTCCCGGCTCGGCCGTTTTTTCGATGGAGGAGCACGCACGCTTCCCGAGGTTTTCCATGACGTGGGCATAGATTTTTCTCACTATAGCGGGTTTGATTCTTCCGAGGCCGCGGAAAACGCCCTCGACGCCTTGGCCAGCGTCGCCACCGCTAGCGGCGAAGAACTGAAAGGGCAAGAGGCAACAGATTATATTCTTAATCGAGAGCAATGTGTTTTATCTTATCTGACAAAAACTATACTTTCAAAACTATCCGAGAAAGAAATACTTAAATTTTATAATACACCACTAAATGCACTACATCAAAAAAATATTATTAAAGTTAACGAATCACCAGAAGAAGTCGCCATCCTGGTTAACCGTCTTAAGGGGAAAAGAATATTAAAAGACTTTTTCAATTTGGAAACTGCCAATCTTTCTCTCTTGGTGCCAAAAATAAGATTGTATAAACAACTTTTTACGGTTAATGAAGAGGGCGCCGTAGTAGAGAGCAAAGACGCTGACGAATCGTTGGGGGAATTCGAATTTCATTTTAATCCTTATTTTCGGAATGAAGATATAACAGCTATCACAACTTCCCAAGAGGGCCGCGGCCATGGCGTGGGAATCAAAAGTGTTGACTGGTCATATGAAGGAACAAACCCAGAAGAGATTACAACATTCATTGATTTTAAATTGTCTTTGTTTTTGCAAAACTTAAGTGATCTCTTGCCAAGAGGCATCGAAGCGGTCGACCGCTCCGTCTTTTATGATCGGAACTCAGCAAATTTAATACAGCTGATCGCCGCAGGGGCAGGCGGCCGCTCTGCAGCTGCCGACAACAATACAAATCATCCTTTATATTTTACAGTAAAAGCAAAACTTGGATGGGAACTTGACCCGGCCATCAACACCCAATTGGGTCAAATGCGAATAAATGATTTGAAAAATATAGCCGAACAAACAGAAACTCTGTTGGAGCTTTCTTTGTTTGAGCATAATATTAATTTTAATCAAGATGGTACCCTGACACTTGATTTAAATTATCGGGCCGGAATAGATGAGCAACTGGCAGATGATACTATGAATATTTTAACGGTTGGTCTACGAGACAACCAAGAGGCAATTAACGACTTGATCGAGGAGGCAACTGGCCTCCCTCCCGATCAGACTACGGATAGTGCTACCGGTAACTCTCCTCTGGATGATGAATTGTGTAACACTGCTCGTGAGCGGCTTACAGTTCAAAGGACAGACCCTGCGGGCTCAGGCGCTACAGAAGAAATCCAAATTACAGCTTTAGATCGAGCAGCGCTAAGGTCTCTCCGCGCAGATGCTGATTCGCCGGCCAATATATTTAATAATTATGAAATGTTTTTTCGTTTATTGTTAGAGGCCGGCGTGGTGTGGCAAGTTCGTATCCCAAAGGAATTAATTAGTGACAGTGTCAGGACCGGTCGGGCACGGAACATAAGAGAGAGCGGCCGCGACGAGGCCGCAGAACGCCAGGAACAAAACGAGGCAAGAGAACAGCGAATAAGGGTTATGGAGGAGATAATAACCATACAAGTCTTAAAAAATATTCAGATTGATGATGTTGAAAGAATCGGCCTGACCACAACACTATTGGACCCCGATGCCGTGGTGAGCGCCGGCGAGGCGGCAAATGAAGAGGGTCTTGATCAATCGGAGCCCGGAAGTGCCCTTAACAACATTGATCTAACTGCTAATATTGTAAGAAACCTAAAAGAAGAATTAAGCGAAGACGGTGAAAACTATAATATTAGATTCTTCAGATTGGGTGATATGCTTGATGTAATAATAGAAAAGTTAAGAGAACGCGCCAAGTCCGAAGGTCGAGAAAACATATTAGCTAGGGAAAATATTGAATTTCTAAGTGGAGTTTTAACCTTCACTGATGTTGAAGGAGAGAGGGTGGGAGTTAACTTTACTGATATATTGATATCGGTTAACAAGTTTAGA
>Ga0208299_1002704_pt1 | contig 11718 bp, 14 predicted proteins | sample 15_taG_FD_184089 | JGI IMG/M metagenome (GOLD analysis project Ga0208299, IMG submission 184089) | Marine viral communities from the Subarctic Pacific Ocean - 15_ETSP_OMZ_AT15312 metaG (SPAdes) (version 2) | ecosystem: Environmental > Aquatic > Marine > Oceanic | place: Pacific Ocean | collected...
TATTTTCTACACAACCAATACCAACCCTAGAACACTTACCATCATTACTAATTTTGTAAATCTTTTTAATGCCGGGATAGTTGGTTTCCAATGAAGAACATTCATATGCACCAACCGATTCGTGACACCCATTATCCAAAATATAAACATGAAGATTGGGTAGGTTCGCATCACGAATGTTGTGTGTAATACCTAAGTGCATGAGCAAGGCGGCATCTCCACTGAGAACAACAACATCCTTATCTGTATTCAACGCAAGGCCTAATCCGATACAAGGAGCAATTCCCATGCTACCTTGCATATAAAACACATTGGTATTGTCGGGATATAAATTATATACTGCTCTTGAAATGTAACCAGTATTTGTTACATAGACAGCATCCCCATGTATTTCAAATATTTCTTGTATTGCCTGTTCTCTAGTTAACATTATTACTACCTTCTACAATAGTATAGTTTGAATAACCAATTAAGTCAAGTAATTTTTTGTCAATTTCACCCATAATCTTGTGTTGGGGTAGAGTATGCCTATGTCCAATAATCAAGTGGGGGAATATTTTATGTGGGATACACAAACTGGTTAGAGGATTAATAATGTTTCCTAGACCAGAATTTTGTAAATACACACACGACTTTTTACCTGCAAGTTCTGCACCGACAGCAATACCAATTGCTTGTCCTTCGTTAGTAGCAATGACATGCTGTAGTCCAGATTCTATAATAGAATCTTGAAATGATTTTAAAGCACTGTCGGGAACACCTGTAAAAACCTCATAACCATCATTGATTAAATTTTTAAACAATTCACGAACCATATCTTTGTTGATTGTCCTTCAGTTGGTCTACTCGAATTAAATCAAAAATTGTTTCCATTGGAACAATATCATCATTTACCGCAGACAATGTTTCTCCCTTTTTGATTTTCTCAAACACTTCCTGAACTGCATGAACGGTTGCACGAACAGAACAGTTTGCATAAATTGCCAAACTGAAACCGGCGTCACACAATTCTGTTTCGGTAATTGTATTGTATGTTGTTGGTACACAAACCAAAGGCGCCCGAAGATTTGCCTTATGGTATGCATCAGCAAACGATAATACTTCATCGGGACTCTTACTCTTACTGTGAATTAGAAATCCGTCACAGCCGGAATCATTATACATCTTCGCTCTTTCCAAGGCAACTTCTTGACCATAACCTTGAATGAGAGATTCTGTTCTTGCAATAATGGCAAAATCGTTATTCAATCGTTTTTCTGTTGCCGCCCGAATCTTCCCACACATAATTTCTGGGGCTTCCATTGATTGCTTCATTCCATAGAACGAACATCTTTTTGGGGATGGGTTGTCTTCAAAGCACATTGCACTGGCGCCTGCTTTTTCATATTCACGCACCATTCTAATTGTGTTGATAGAACTAGGTCCACCTTCATCTGCATCAACTAAAATTGGAATATCTATTCTATCACTAATCTTACTGATGGTATCAAAATAATCTGCGGTGTTTAAGATATTTGCGTCTGGAAGTAGATTCCATGCGTGTGATTCAAAACTAGAAATCCAAACACCATCATAACCAACTTGGGCAGCAATTTCGGCAAGCAATGCGTTTCCTGCTCCCATGATAATGTTTGTTTCGTTTGGTGTGTCTAATAATTCTTTAATATTTTTCATCAATCATTATCCTTATATACATCATGTTCAAAATAAACCGTTCCTTTTGTGTCATCTGAATTGACATCAGGACAAGACCAAATATTTTTGAAGAAAGTATATGACATGTGTGTACCAATATCATTATGAATATACTCATCTATATTTTTGTCTGGATAAAAATCTTTAAAATAATTAATACACTTTTCATAATTTTCTTCACTTAGGAATTCTTTCTTGTGGGATTCAGAAATCATGTTAATACAATCACCCATATCTGCCCTTCTGATTAATCCACTCGATGACCTTAAATTCTCGCTGCTCCACGGATTTTTATATCTACAAATTGCTGATTCAAATTCGCATGTTATAAATTTTTCTATATCACCTTCTTGTAACCCAATCAAATCACCACAAACTAAAATACAATCTCCTTTAACATATAAAGCGGCTTTAAAGGTGCTTCGTATCTTATCATCTTCTGGAATAATTATATCAATATTTTCAAGAGATTCAACATATTTTTGCAATTCCAAATTATTTTTATTAATAATAATATATAGTTTAGTATTTTCCATCCTACATCCATTGATGACCTTATCAATTAAAATCTCTCCATCAAATATTTCTAAGTGACGATTTCGATTTGGTTTTGGTGGTCCGGCAGCAAGTATTACAATATTTTTCATACTAGTTCTTCCAATCTTGTCTTTATTATACTCTTTGTATTATTTATTACAAGTTCATAATCAATTTCATTTTTCAGGGAATCAAACTCGGCAGTCGAGAAACAGTAATGACCACAAGACTCTAAGAGTGTATCTGTATCTGGTTCGTGATCTACAGGAAACCATTTTTGCCATCGGTTGGTAGATTTACAACAGACAACAAACTTTTCATATAACTTACTGTCTCTCTTGAGTTCCTGAATCATACACTTACTTTCAATGCCTCCCATTTCGGGTGCAACATTAATGGCATCCAAACCTAGATTCCTTCTTTTTATCACATCTCCCTTAGACAAGTAGTCCCCATTGTGTTCCTTTGATTTTTTACCGTAATCAGAACAAACTTTAAGCATCTTCTCTGCTTTGTCCAAATCAAATATTCCCGTATTTTTATTTCCCTGTAACTTAGTGCCGAACTGAACGACTAAATATTCAACTCGATTGAAGTTACTTTTACCCACTCCGAAGGAAACCATGTCCAAAAATCTTCTACAGTCATCGGGACTCATGTGAAATAATGCTTCTTCGGTCCCAATCTCAAACGAACAACGTCTAGACTCTAAACTGTTGATAACGTCTATGGTGTAGATAGCACTCTGTTCAATATCTTTATATTTTTTAAATGGATCGATGTGAATCATATCAAAATAAAAGGAATCAATATCAATCGATGTTTTCCCCGAATCAAGAATATCTCCTTGATGTGGTCCACCATGATCTCGTTCTATTAGAATGTTCCCGGTTCTTTCTCGTACATACTTTGCAAACGTATCAGTTGTCCACCCATTGACATAACCAGATTTATGATCAATCTGTCTTCTCGATGGAATCAATCCAAGAGGCGTTTCATTTTTAATAGAAAATTCTATGCAAGCATCAACAACATTTTTGGACATCGGTCCCACAAAACACTTCGGTTCTATTTTTTCCATACTATCCTTTCCATGCTATTAAACATATTATATCTACTAAAATAATACAAGAACTTATCCAGAGGATGTTCATGGAGTGCTGACATATTTAACCACACCAATGAAGTTAATGTTTCTATTTTGCTGTAGGGTATACTTTCATTACTACAAAATTCTTTTAGAATTTCTCGACACTCGATAGTCCGAAAGGGAATCGATAAATCTACAGTCACTTCACTATCTACACTATATTTATATAATCCTTGGATGATGTGATCATGATTAAATGTTAGGTTGTGATTTAATTTTGCTAGATCATAATATATATCCCCATACGAGGTCGAACCAGAAAAATCTTGTCGCCAGTCTATCAGAGTAAATCCGCTATCAGTCATGATTATGTTTTCTAAAATAAAGTCACCATGAAATTGGGTTGGTTCGTAATGATGAAGACTTTCATAATCTAGTTCAGTCAACATCTGAAACATAGTGGGGATTTCTTTTCCGTTGATTATTTCTGGTTCTTCTACGATGTTATTGTTTTTGCAAAACGCAGACAGTCTGGACATGGATTTGTCTTTATAGAAAGACACACACCGTTGTTCATACTCTCCGTCATCGACTACGGGTTTCCACAGATTCTCTTTTGACCAATCAAGTAAATCAGAAAATATTTTTCTGTTGATTATGGAGGATACAACCGATCCATTTTGGTATTCATATGAATAGAAATTGTTATTTCTACTGACAACCTCTGGGACAATACCATTTAGTTTACTTGCCCGTTCTACTCTATTATTACATATAGTTTCATCGGAGAAAAATTTGATAACATTGTTATCGACAATATAGATGTCCTCGTCTTTTTTGTCAAGAACACGATAGGAACACAATACATTTTTATTTACTTCTCTAAGTGATTCTGGGTTTCCCACATCGTGCCATGTATCTGTTATTACAGAAGAAAATGAAATGGTTTCATTTATCATTCTTAAAATTACATCATAGTCTGATGGATATCCCTCACCCACATTTAGAATTTCTTCAGATATGTCCCAGAAAGATTTAAAATCTTTTATACCACAAACTCCAATGTAATCATAATCAGACTTTGTTTCTCCCTTTTCATTTAACTTAGTAATCACTCCATCTTTCTGTGTGTTAAATGTTCTGTATTGGGTGTTGTTTGTTGTCGGATAACCACACAACCAATTATCTTCAATTGAAAACTCTGAAATTTTTGTAATTGTGTCACAAGCATGAAAAATGAAAGGTTCGGTGTCTAAATGATTCTTGGCACAAAACATAGAGTATAACAAACTACTATCTGGGCCTTCATACTTATCAACATCAACAAAGGTCACGCTCGTGTCTGAATGTGCTATTTCAATATACTGACGAACCAAATGCCCAAGATACCCTAACGTGATAATGAACTCAGTATCATCTGGATACATCTTTATTATATGAGACAGTGTGGGCATCTCGCCCACACGGATCAAAGACTTATTTTTATACTTTGTTAGACTACTTAGTCTGCTGCCAGTGCCACTGGTGGTGATTAATACTTTCACATTCTACCTCTCATAGTCATCTTGTACTCTGACTATATCGTCTTCGCCAAAATAAGTTCCGATTTGTACCTCAATAAAAATTAAATCTGTCTCACCTTTGTTTTCTATTCGGTGTGGAGATAACACTGGCACATAAACATACTCACCCTCATTGTAGACTGTATCTACTCCATCCACAGTTACAACTGCTTCCCCCGAAACAATAACCCAGTGTTCACTTCTTTTGTGGTGATACTGATAACTCGGTCTTTGATTTGGTCTTATGATGAGTTTCTTTACTTTGCAGTAAGATTCATCTAATAGATTCTCAAAAGTGCCCCAAGGTCTCTCCTCTTTATAATTAGTCATATATCCAAATCTCCAAGACCATAATTTCTATCGACATTATAAGAAAATGCTGTATCAGTTCCGTTTGGTTTTCTATCATTAATCAACACTCTTTGACCTCCACCGATTCCCATTATCAATTGATCGTAAAAGATACCTAAATCGTCTAATTGCTTTTCGATTCGATTTCTGTTGGAAGGTTTTCTGCCAGTGGTTAAAATTATATTGTAACCTTTAGATTCCCATTCAGACAATTTATCCAAAGAACCAGACAATAGAACAGGATCTTCTTTAATCTGCGAGTGCAAACTTCCAAAATGCTCAATCAAGGTGCCGTCTATATCACAAAAAATAGTCTTACATTTAGATGTGTTCATTACGGTATTCTCCAATTTATCTTTTCTTTACCAAAAAAATCTTGCTTGTCTTCATGTCCAATAGAGGATAAGTGCCATTTACTAATCACATGATTAGAAACTAATTCTGATGATCGTGAAGACCAATGTGTAGAATCCTTATACCTTTGTACCAACTCACTGGTGGGTTTGTAATATTCACCCAAATAGTCATATAAATAATTAAATTTATTCATGATATCAGAATTTGAAATGTAATAAACATCCATATGACCACTGCTTACTTCCCACCAAGAAGTATAAAATTTGTTGTTGTTCAATTCTTTTAGGTTAATCGGTGTGATGTATTCAATATCAAATCTACTAGAAATGACCCAATCATATTTAAAACCATTCTTAGTTTCATATTCTTCTTTTAAAATGTTTGAATGCTTTTGACTATACCATCTACTATAAGTTCTCTGTACTCGGTTTTCATCATAGATTCCCTGTGGGAAATCATGCTTAAAGTTTGGGTAAATAGGATATTCACATAAAATCGATTTCGCAGAATATGCATTCTGCATTTCCTCTTGTAATTCAGGGTCCCAACTATGAATAAAAACGTCAACACAATCCAATCCACCATTAGACTCTATTACATTTTTCTTGATTGATTCCAGTCCGGCAAGATACCCAAAAGAACTAGATGTGGATCTAAATCTCATTGTAGACCCGTGTCCTGCTACACCACTTAAACACAAAGCAATTTTATTCATGATTGATTTTCCAACAGGACGTTACCAAAATTACCCATAAAATTAAAAACACCACACTCTTTGAAATTTGGCAACTTGTTCTTTATCTCATCTTTGGTCAAACATCCTTCATATAATGATTTTCCGTCCGCGGCATTGAATTCGATATACAAATACTTCACTTTGTTATTAATCGTATTAAGTGCGCCATCAAGGAATTCCTTTTCTCCACCATTCACATCTACCCACATGATATCAATTTTCGATATGTTTTTATCCTCAATCCAAGTATCCAATCTTTGGGACTCGACTGTTATCTTATCCATGAATTGTACATCGGGAAAGATATTCAAATGGTTTTCGGGTTTCTTAATAGAACTAGATGCAGTCCATGTCTTCTCACCGTGCCTATCATGTTTTCTTGTTTTACTTTCACTTTTGTAAAAGTCAACATGACCATCCCGATTAGAAAGAGCGGTTTCTATCAGAGTTACAGGCACATTTCCAACATGGTTCTTAAATATTTCAATGGACCTTTTATCCGCTTCAAACGCATACAATTTAGGATTCTCAAAAATTTCTATGAATTCCAGACAATCATTACCATCAAAACATCCAACGTCAAATATAACTGGATTTTCTATACCCAATTTATTTTTAAAAACATGTTTGTCTATGTCAGCAATGTGTTCGCTCATCCTAAAATTCTCTCTTTGAATTTGTCACTTACGGCATGTATCCAATACTCTACATTGTCCCATCTTCCTGCCTGACACCCTTCCTTTTTCTTAATTGGAATTGCACCATCGACCATCCATACTCCATAGTCACTATCGTTGCTTGCTCGTACTGAACCATCAATTTCAAATTGCCATGGCGTCATGCCGTCAATCATGTATTTAAGAAAATACTCTTTATTCCAAAGTGAAAGTTGTGTGTTTATGGTATAGTTACTTCCCCAAACTTGCTTGAATAATTTGAAGTCACCCCAAGGTTTAGTAGTAATATTTTCAACCAATTCTACTTTATAGTGATGACTTGTTTCAAGTGTGCAATCGTTTTCTTCAGCCCCATCTGTAAGTTGGGTTCTGCCTACAGAACCACTCTCTTTCATTTTCTCTAGCAAATAATTGATGTAATCAATTTTCGGCGCCTCATAGAAGAAAGTATCTTCAGTTCCATAAATGAAATACTCATCATTAGAAGTTAAGAAATATTTTCGCAGGTCTGTTGACCACTCTGAAACATCTCCTTGCTCACCCATTGAAATAAATTTACAATTATCAGGCAATTTATATGATGGTTTATCGTAACCCAAAATCCTAAGTTCTTGTTCTGGGATGTAATAGTTGAATGTGTGAATGAAAACTTCTAAACATTCGAGATGTTTGTTATTAGTCGAAACATAGAATGGTACATTTAATTTAGTCATAGTACACTTCCTACCAATTCAACATCTCTAATATCCTTTGGTTCATTTCTTTTTTCTTTAAGTTCACGAATGATACCTAAAGAAGCAACCTTCACACCATCATGCCAAAAATGATTTTTTGGATTATAAAGAATATCGTGTCTTGTTGTCGTGTATTTTTCAATTTCATTATTGTGACTATGTACATCTTCGTGTCCTGAAATCTCTCCCCAATCGTGAAGATAATCTAAATCTTGTCCTTCACGAAGACCGTATAAGGACAATACAGAACTTGCAGTAATACAATATTTTTCTGGATTCAAATTGTTACTCTTAATAAAGTTCTTGTAATATTCAAATTGACTTTGAAATTTTGTATAATGTATAAAGTTTGCTTTGTTGGCATGATGAATACTATTATCATTGAAGTATGTTCTTGCAATTTGAATAGTTTCTTCATGGATATCATTAATGTGACATGAATGTTTTCCGCAACCAAAAACACTTCTAATCTCTTCCTTTAAAGACACAGTATCCGTCATGGAATTTGGTTTAATTAGAACGGTTATCATTGGTACATCATTTGTATAACAAAGTTCCGCCTTTCTAGCAAACCCTGCAAAGTTTTGTTGCCAACCCAATCCCCATTCTTCCCCCAAATAAAGTTGTCTAACAAAATTCAAAGCACCGTTTCGTGACCACGGAATATTTTTTACATAAACAATAGAACTATGTTTATTTAATATTTCAAATGCTTTACCAATTTTTTCTGTTTGATGAACTGCTGATGGGAAAAGAGTTACAATCAAGGTATCTTTATCTAACACTGCATATTCTGTTGCCATTGCATCCATATAAACTGAATCCAATCCTAGTTCTTTAAAATAATCACTTGAACAATTAAGTTGTCCTTCGGAAGAAGATTGTGCAATATGATATTCCACATCTCTGTTGTATAATATTCCCGCCGCAACTCTATGGGCCCCATTTAGTAACATCATGTTCGATGTTACAGGAACAGTACCATAGTAACTGTTGAATCCCGTTTTTGATATGGAATCTAAAATTTTATCGAATGTTGTTTTAAAATCCTCATATGTTTTTTTATTGGGATTATCCAATTCATCAAAACCATTCCACACTCGTAAATGTTCTTTATATACATCTTCACCAAATGATGTGTCGTAACCATTCTCTCGATATTTGGCGTAAATATATTTTGCGGGTATATCAAAACGATTGTTGTTTAATAATTCAATAGATTTTAATTTCATAGTGTTTCCAATCGTTGATATGGTGGTTGTTTTCTCAAAGCGGCCTCAATTCGCAATTGTTCATGTGGTACTTTTACCCAATCAGAATATTCATTTTGTTCGTTATAGACATACATTCCATCGGTTATATATTTGAATCTTTCACCAGACATTTCTAACATTGGCCACATAAAGGTCAAATCACCTGCGGCTTTATACCACTCTCCATCTGTATCAATAAAATCTTTGGGGTCTATTTTTAAAACTAATTCTCTTCTAAATGTTCTAAGATGTGTGGCGCGCCATTCGTCTTGCCGAAATTTATTTTGTTTTACTATATCATCGGAATATCTTCCTTGACCGACAATATGACCATGTGATGTGTGGTATTTGGACCCATAAGTCATCCAAGTATTTTCATCATAATATTCATCCAGTTTTTCTAATATCAAATTGTTTGGTAGCCAATCATCAAAGTCTAAGGTCACAATGATTGAACCTTCTTTAGCCAATTGTGAACCTTCATACACATTTTGTGTTTGGTATTTTCTAGTTTCGTTTCGGACTACAGTTAGATTATCGTATTCTTTTTCTTGTTCTAACAGATATTCATAAGTACCATCTGTGGTTTGAGCATCAATAGCAATAACATCAAAATTATCGTGGTATTGGTTGACCGCAGACAATACTGAATTTTCAATCCACTGTCTGGAATTATATCCCATCATTAAAATTGTGTAATGATTCATACTTGCTCTCCAATTAAAGACAAAACCGTTTCTATTTCTTCTTTGTGTGAATCGTAAGGTCTAAGAGAATGACAATCGTGATACCACCCATCCCTTAAATCTTGAATCCCATATGACCATCTATTTCTATTAATTCTTCTATGTCTGTCTTTTGGCGGTAAGTGTGTATCTACACCAGAATCTCTAACTTTCTTTGTTACTAATACCTCATCAACATTCCATTTTGTCAATTCTGGTCCATCCCAATTTTCTGGAGTGTGTTTATTATCGACTTCAGTTTCTTGTATTCCACGACTTACAAAGTCATAGAAAGAATCTTCCACTTCCAAAACTTTCTTAAAGTCTTTACCTAAAGCAATATTATAACATATAGGATAATAAACTCCTGCATATTCTTCTTGTATAGAGGAATTTAAATTTGTCCAAGTTGGTTTATTTTCCATATAGTGATTTATGTTATCTCTCCACCATCTTTTAGAAGCAGGAAACATATCTATATCACTTGTTATCCATAACACATCTGGTTCTTTCATAGGATACCACAATCTTGCAAGTTGTGCTTGTGTGTGAATTGGTAAAGATTCATCTGGAGTAATTGTGTGTATTTCTCCGTATTCATCCTCTACTTTTTTATTTCCAACATGAATAAGAACAGGAGTTATATTAAAAACCTCTTTCCATATTTTAGAAATGGGTTTCCAGAAATCCAAATAGTATGGATTGTCATCACAAGAATGTATAACTTTAACTTCCAATATCAAATCTCTCCAATAAAGATTTTACTCTTTCATCATATGTGTGTTTTTTTGCAAGTTCTAATCCAGCCTTTGCAATATCTGTCATATCTTTATATTTTACCATAGTAATATATTCTGTCAAGGAATCTTCGTCCTTATACATTAAACAATTAACACCATCCTCAAATCCCAATTCTTCATATTGCGGATTATGATTTGTAAGAAGTACAGTACCACACCCTATAGTTTCAAACGACCTATAGTTTATATCATTTGCTATATTTAAATTAAAATGGCACTTATATGAATTGATTGCTTCTACCATAGCATCACCAATTACGAAAATATCAAGGTGTAAATCGTGTTCACTTTTTAGGTATTCCAATAACTGTTGTCTGTTTGCGTAACTTCCACAGAACCCGATATCGATTGTTTTATCCACATCGTCCATAGGAAATATCAAAGAATCGTCATAAGCATTTGGAAACCAACTGTGGTGGTCTTCTTTAACAAAATCTTTAGTAGAATGAAGGATATGGTCGTAATTTCCTTCTTCATAATTTTTCTCTACTTGTTCTTCTCCTAAAAAGTGTGCATCTATACTCCATATAAATTTCTTTGGAGATTTTACCTCTGCTAATGACGGCACCCATTTGGTATTATACTGTTCTAGGTTGATTATCCAATCATATGATTCCCAATCTGGAATAGTTTCATAATTATCATGAAGGTTTCCCCACACATCACAGTTATGACCCAATTTAGAAAATGACCTTTGTAGGCAAAAACATTCTCTGAAATTTCTGTTTGCATCGTGATGACCATTTTCTTGTATTAATAATATATTCATGTTTGACTTACCTCTAACATTACAGCATACTCTTGTGTTGGGTTATCATTTTCATCATATACTTGACCAACAAAATCATTCCAATCTTTTCTGGGTTTAGGAAACGGAACTCCATTAAAATATTCAATTGAATTATTTAGTCTATTCAACAATGGAGTTCCAACAAAAAATTCATCATGGGACAGTGCATTATTTGAAATCTTTGGCCAAACATGCTCCCTTAAAAAGTTTTGGTCTACTTGTATGAAATTGCCTTTACTGTATTCATTTATAGATTCTGTTATACCTTTAAGAATTCCGTTTCTGCATCCCCACATACCACCAAGAATTTGTGTGCCATGATGTGGGTGGTCCCTCATTATATGGAAATCTTTATCGGACTCTAACCATTCGTTTACAGCATAAACTTCTCGTTCAGATACTCTTGAATCT
>Ga0208299_1002705_pt1 | contig 11718 bp, 11 predicted proteins | sample 15_taG_FD_184089 | JGI IMG/M metagenome (GOLD analysis project Ga0208299, IMG submission 184089) | Marine viral communities from the Subarctic Pacific Ocean - 15_ETSP_OMZ_AT15312 metaG (SPAdes) (version 2) | ecosystem: Environmental > Aquatic > Marine > Oceanic | place: Pacific Ocean | collected...
TTCCACCACCACCACCACCACCACCACCACCACCAATCAATGCACGTAAACTAGAAAAAGCCATTAGATATCCATGTCAAGACCTGCTGTAAAACCGAACCAAGCCGTGCCAGCATCAACTGTTATGAAGGCAAAAACATCAACATCAGCCGCACCCGATGAAAGTGTCGGAGCAGTTGAACTGGCCCACTGCACTGATCCAGGCCATGTAACTGCCCTCGATCCTGAAGCATCCTGAGTCAAAATTAATGTAAATGAACAACACGAACCTGACGCTGAAGGATTTGAAAACGTGAAAGTAGTAGTTGCCACGTTCAGCGTTGCAGTGATGACATTTCCTGATGTTATATCAATAGTTTGTGATGCAACCGTGTTTCCTATTGCGTTTCCTGTTTCAGAGTAATCTTTGATCGTTGGACGTTGCAAAATTTTGTCAGACAAATTGGTATTTCCTGAACCATCAAAGGTCAGCGCAACCACTCCGCCGCTGTCCTTAATGTTATTTCCGCCGACTTTAAAATCACCAGTAATGGAAACCAAACTTGTATCGCCTTCGACTAAAAGCTTTCCGCTTCCCACGTTAAAATCATCACCACTTGAAGAACCGATGGTAATGGTAATTGCCTGTCCATCAGTGAGTTCAATTACAGCGGTTCCTCCATTATTTTGTAAAACCAAATCATTCCCCGTGTCTGGCTTTAGTATTCGATCTGCCATCAGATTACCTCGCGTATGTTAAAAGTCATATTTTGGTATGAACCTGAATTATCTGCACTGACCATTTCAGGTGCATCGATCATGTAAAAAAAACCTGAATAGTTAAACGTCTCACTCTGGTCCGATGCTAAATCATTCAAAACCTGTATTGGAAAAGGTTTTGAACGGTATGCATGATAAAAATCGATGATATTGTTTGCCTGAGCAATTGGGACAATCAGATTACATGTGAAAATGTTAATGACATTTTTCTGGGTTTCCTGGTATCCACCATTATTCAACGGTTTTCTGATTGAAAAATCTTGAAGTGCTTTTGAAATTCCAAGTTGCGGATTTTCGATTTCGATGACTGAACACGCCTGAAAGATGCCGATTCTTACTGGATTTTTGACACTCGAGATTGTTGCATCTGCAACTGATCCTGAAAGTGTAATATCTGCCGCGCCTGTACCATCACCAACAATCTGATTAACTTGATAATCTGAAGCGCCAATTGTGATAATCGATCCGACATGGACATTTGAATGGTCGAAAATATTAATTGCATTACCTGAACTATCCTCGAAATGTCCAGTTGCACCTGAGCTTTGGTCCCATTGATGGATCGAATTTCCTTCAATTGGGGAACCTTTAAGATCAGTTGTAGATTCAAGCGTCAAAGTCCCCGTTCCTGCTCCGAGTGCGGAACCACCCCAAACGTTTTCGATAGTGTCATCTGCATCACTCAACCCTAACTCAAGAATCACTAAATCTTCGCCACCGTCTCCCAGTGTTAAATTTGCCTCAAGAACTAACGTATTCGGTGCGCCTGTCAGATAATCGGTTAGCGTGGTGTTGGTTGTGATTGGTGACGTTAATGCGGTCCCGCTGAACGTTCCCCGCGTGTAGGGTTGAAGGTTCGGTTTTTGTTTTGCGTCATTATTTTTATTGATCCATTTATTCGTTGAATAAACATTGATGTCTAAAATGTCGGTTATAGAAAGTGAATTATCCGTATCACTAATATTCAAAGTTAAAGAATCTGCCATCACTCCAGAAATAAAAATCGCCGACATCCCTGATGATAAGGTCACGGAAATCGTTGCACTCGCAGAATTCGCCATGAAACATTTACGCGGATTATCATCAGAAATATTATCAACCGAATAATCAGCAGAAAATTGAGCGCCAGATGATAAACTTTGCGCGGTTATTTTGTTCGAATCTAATATCTTCATGATTGAACCAAATCGGTGATGGTTGCTTCGCCTTCAATGGAAGTTTCCATTGCGACTGAATCCCACGCGATTCCACGAACTTTCATATCAACATGAACCTGCTCGGTTCTGCGATCAAAAACAACCCGATCACCTGGTCGCCATGTCGATTTGAGTCCTGCGATTTTTGCTTTTACAGTTGGTTTGATAAGCACATTTTTAATAGTTGTTAGCATCGTTGAGACAGCCCCTGATTGTGATGAATCATCTGCCAATGCATTCAATGAAATATCAGAACCACTTGCACCTAACGAAATTACACTCCCTAGCTCTTGAGATTCCAAATCTGTTCCACTCCAAAAATAATCCGTATATTTTAATGATATGTTTTTGATCTCCTTTGGTGCGCGGATTACAATTTCAATGATTTCAAAATCAGATAATGCATGGTAATAATCAGAACCTGTCCCAGGAACATCATCCTTATCAATCAAGAATAAAGTCCTGTTTCCATCAGTCTGGTTTGGTGCAATATAGAATTGATAATTAACACCAGGCATCACCGATGATAACAAATTTAAAATATCACTTTCCTGAGAAATGATGATTGTCGAATCCGGCGGAGTTCCTATTTTGTTTTTATCCACGGTTGCAGTTTCCAAAACATATAAGGAATCACTGGTGATTGTGTTAGTCATGATATGTGCAATTTGATCAGCAAAATCTCCAATGGTCGTCCCTGATGCAGTCATTGCCGGAGTGGTCGCCCATTTCGCACCTGTTCCTGAAACTGATCGTTTAGACGAACTAGTATAATCGGCATTGTAACGTGCTGATCCGCCTGACATTGAACTACCGACATCCTCATTGATTGCACTCCATGCATCCGGTGCGCGGGTCGTCCCATCGATTTTAACGGTTCCGGTTGATGTTGTGAGATTTTGAAATCCAACTGCGGTTCCTGTGATACTATCAAACTGGCTTGCATCAATTAAAGGCACTGGCTGATCGTGGATTGCACCAAAAAAGAAATTAACTTGTTCATCATTCAAGTCTGAACCTGTGGGTCCGATATTCAAGCCGCTGGTCGTTCTGATCGGTTTTACACTCAATTTCATTTCATCGGACGTAATCGATTGTAAAAAAACCATACCTTCAAAAAGGTTGTACGCTTCATCGAATTTGATACCTATATAATATGGCCCAGGCGTTGCTAAAATCGTCGCGTAACGCGACCCGCCGAATGGATGATCGGAATCGTTTGGGCGATTGACTAGGGTAAGCCCGCCTGAAGTCATTTGAACGAATCCTCCTGATGTCGGAGCCATCTTGATTTTAGGTCTTCCAATGATATACCCGTGATAAAATCTACCATTAGCGCCCACATGCGATTCATCTGACAAGTAGTAATAAACGGACCCTCCTGCCAATGGGAGATCCATCGTTATTTCTACCTCAAGCGGTCGCGGCATCGGTGTACAATGGGCTTTCTAATGCCGCGAATTGACCAAATGAATTCGCCCTTTCAACTACCTCGACGCGTAGGTCTGACATTGCTTGATTAATCTTGCGCCCGGTCCCGTCGTAAATATTGATAATGACGCCCTGACCAGAATTACGGTTTGGTGCAATCGATCCAGTTTGCCCTGGTGTAAACAGTTCCGGCCCACGTTCCCCGACTAAATACGGTTGACCTGCCATAACATCACCGCCAGCTTGTTTTCCTGGCGGTGGTGTTTGTAGGATTTTATTAACTTGTGCGGCTCCTAAAATCGCAATTGCAAAGGCCGCTGGACCTCCAAAAACGCCAAGTTGGGACCATGCCTTCATTGCGGCTTCGTGCGTCGACATCCAAGTATTCGCGACGGCGGCGGCTTGCCAAAATCTGAAAAGTTCAATTCCTTCGTCTTTAACGCCTGCCGCCATTGCTTCCATAGTTGACATGGTTGATCTAAAAGCTTGTTCTTCTAATTTGTTTTTACTGAAAAAATAGGTTTGATCATCGCGGAACATCGAATTTCGTAATTTAGTATGATAAGCCTCCTGAAAATCTGCCAGATCTCGAGCGGCTTCCATTTCTTCAGCTAAACTATTTCGCAGTCTTTCGCTTTTTTCTTCACTTAATCCACGCTCAACTTCATTTGTTCCTCTTTGGATTTCTTGTTTTTCAATTTCATTAGTTCTTATTGCGTCAATTGCCTCTTGCCCTGCAAGATATTCTTTTTTAATTAAACCAATATTATTATTATGTAGTTTTTGCCCGTCTGCAATTTCTTGATGGTATGCAGTTTGTGCTTTTAAAAGTTCTTCAATTGCTTTTTTCGGGTCACCTCGTGCGCCTTTTATTATTTCAAAATACTTATTCGCTTGTTTTGCAATAACATCAAAACCTTTTGAAAACCCCCGAACTAATTGATCAATGATAAAACGAATTTCCTCGATTAGGATTTTGAAACCCATTGTTAGGAAATTCAGGAAATCACCAATTCCAAGAGAAATTGTTTTAAAACCTGAAAATGACTCATTAACTGCGGTCATTTGTGCAATGACTCCAGTTAATGCTACTGCGAGATTTCCCGTTAAAACCTGAGACATCAATCCTAAACTATCATTTACAGCTTCGGCATTTTTGATAAAATTTGAATCAATTGATGCTCCTGAAGAGTTAAATTGCTCTTCTAATGCTTCCAGATTTTCTTTTCCATTCTGAAGCAAATTGACCATCTTGACGCCTTCAGAATCAAAAAGCTGAAAAGCGATTCTAACTTTTTCACTTTGGTCTGGAATTTTTCCAAATTCGTTTGCGACTTCCCTTAATAAATTAGACGAACTTTTAAGCCTTCCATCCTGATCTTTAATGGAAATGCCCATATCTTCGAAAGCATCCTCTACGCCTTTTGACTTTCCAATTGCCGCGTCTGCGGTTCTTCTGGTGAACCTTTGTAGTGCCATATCAAAGGTTGAAACTTCAACGCCACTTTGTTCAGCCGCGAATCTTAATGATTGAAGCTCACCCGTTGTAACCCCCAAACGTGCGGAAGTTTTTCCAAGCTGATCTGACGTGTCTAGAAGGTCTTTTGATAATGCTCCAAATCCCAACCCGGCTACAGCACCGCCTAACGCACCCAATGAACTTTTCATGCTGTTCATCGATTTCGAAACCGATGCAAACGCCTTCTTTGTCTTGTCTTGTCCTCTTATCTCAACGGTGGTGCTTGGCACGTTTTTTTTCTTTTTGGTGTTTCAATTCAAAATATGCGATCCAGCCTTTGAATTCGTCCTCGCTGATTTCCATAATTTCGGCGACGGTCTTATGTAAAATCTCAGCAAGTTGAAAGATTGCAAACAGGTCAGGATCGCTCCTCAGTTTCCCTGAATCTCTTCATGCGTTGGATCATTCGCATTCATTTCCTCGATGATGCGCTGACATACATCAGGGTCGCATTCATCAATGATTTGATTTAAATGTCCACTCGTAAAAAGAGGTTTACCGTTCTCATCACGACAACGGAAAATAATTCCCCAGGCAATAACTTTGTCCCATTCATTATTTTGCAAGTGCTTCATAACGACAGAACGCTGGCTTAACTTCATCGCAGAACGATAGTAGATTTTCTTGTCATTCCATTCAGGCACCGTGATGAATTTAAGCTCTTCGGCAAGACGTGCTTTAAATTGATCCTTGGCGACTTTTAAAACGTCCGTCATGCGTTAGTGTGGGTTAACGCTCCCGTCCCCTGGAATGAAAAGGAAAAGCTTATTGGAGCATCGACGCTCCCACTGAAACTTACACCCGTCACAACAATCAATCCGCTCCAGTAATCGCCTGCCGATGTACCAATCGGAAAGAATTTTCCATAGAACGTGGAATCTCCACTGATTAAAGCCGTTTCAATTGCTTCCTGCGCGGTGTCGTCGTCAGACCAGTTCGCCTCGCCTGATCCACTCCACCCGTAATTGCCTTGAATGAAAGTTTTAAACCTATCTGATCCCATCGAAGTCGTTTCAATGGCTTCACCGCTTTCTTCAATCGACCATGATGTTAATTCGGCAACTTCTGAATAAGTTACGTTATCGGCTGATATTTCTAAAACACCGCCGTTTCCTGCATGTGACATAATTACTTTCTACGCGGCGGTGTCCGGCGCGTTTTCCAAATATTGATAGATAACGAGATACGATAAACGAACCGATCCCGTCGGTTTTTTAGCATCTGCGGAAATGGAAGAATCCGCCGAAACTAAATAAGAATCGCGTGCTAAAGAATTAATTAAAATATCTCCTTGCATTGCGATTTGGACTTCCTTCTGGATCTGGGCCAAACTATTTTGGACAGTTTGGCCTGATCCTCCTTGTGCATATCCTTCGATGTTAACGGTTAATTCTGCCTCGATTCCTCTAGGGTTTCCCATCGACCGAATTGTTACCGATTCCTCCGCATCATAAACTAAAAGACATGGCAAACTCGATTCCTCAACCGGATATGCACGCGATTGAAAAACATTTGATCCGGTTGTACTTAATCCGGTTACATCGGTTACAATGCGCTCCCGGATTTGTCGCCGGAGATGGTTTGCCATTATTGTTCTTCCAAGATCAGCAAAGTCGTTCCTTGATATCCTGAACCGAAATCCGCCTGCACTCCGACCACCGAATAAGTCGTCGAATTAACGACCAACGCATCACCATGCGCGACGCTGGAAACATCGCTGGTTTTACAAAGTGCGGTCGGCGTGTTTGATTCTATATCGACCTCGCCTGTATCCATTGGAACGCTATTGAACGGTTTATCGAAAAGGACCGTGATCGTTGACGCTGACCCTCCGTCGGGCGTATACGTCGCCGATGCTCCAAAATCGTCAGAGTTAAAAAAAACACCTAAATCGGCGGCAACCTCGATCATTTCTTTTTGCGCTTTTTAGGTGTTGAATCCGAATTCTGAACACCAACTGCGCGGTTTGTCGCTGGCGCTTCCATATATTCCGCATTCCCTGACCCGACATGCATTTCAGCAATACGGGCTGGAACCGTGTGAACAGTTCCAACCCTTGCAACGTCGTTACTGATAATCGTCTGTTTTAGAATCCTGATGGTTTTGTTCATTTCATCTTCTGGTTTTGTTAAGCCCCGATGTTTAAGGCGGAATGTTTCAGTCATCCAAACCATCCCGCCCTCTTAAAATTATGCCGTTGTTTTACAGAATGCAGTCGGTAGTCGAACACCTACGTCGACGTCTTGCATTGCATAAAAATTAACGGTTCCAGATTTACCCGCTGTATAAGGATCGGTTAAAATATCGAGTCCCGACCAATACGCGATAATAAGCTGGCGCCATGCACCGAACGTTAATTGACTGCACAACTCAGAAACCATCACCGGATAATTCAATATTTTCATATTGTCATCAAGAACGAACCGTCCTGACCCGCTGTCCTTGGTTTTCACCATCAGATTGCCTGCAACCGTTGCGGGACATGCCCATGCAAACTCATCACGCGGCAACGAAAGCGCACGGTTTGATGCAACCGTCGACCAGACTCCAACCGCTTCGGCCCAGGTCGGATCGTTTTGATCTGAACAGGTCTTCGTTGAAATCGAAGAGTTATACAATCCTGTCGGCGTGTTAGACGATCCATCACCGGAGAGGGCTTTATCCTGAATGGCGGCCGCGATCTGCTTTGCCATGTCATCAATAATTAACGTTTCGACGGTGTAATTGGTTTTTGCTTCTTCCAAAAGTCTGCGCGTCACCTGAGAAAAGGCGCCAACTGTTTTTGGAGTAAGAGAAACTTGATCCAACGTTCCTTGAGACTCGGTGAGATCCGAACCTTCAGCCACCCAATACGCGGTTTGTGATGCAGTCAAACGAGGAATATTAATCGGCCCATTCAACCCACGAAGTTCCGTAATTCCGATATCTGTCAGGAAAAGATAATGACGAAGCCGATCAATGAACGAAACAAGTTGAGTCTCAATCAAATATCCGCCAGTCGCATCAGTCGTATTCCAGTCGCGTTTCATGCGTCCAGATTGGACTAATGCGGCGCCCGATAAAGGTTTTGACATGATAATATCCTCTGGAATCATCAAGCCTTTTCCGGTTCGTTTGGAAACTTTTTGAAATTCTGTAATGACGTCCCTTTCATACGCGGCTTCTGCCTGGGCGGCACGATCATGCGGGTTTGTTTCTGCCCAAAGAATTTTAGCAACCGAAAAACGATCCAATTCTTTAGGCGTCAAATCCATAGTCGTTTTTTCTAAATTCTGACTTTTTAGACCTTCTTTTTCGCGATGATCTAATGCGATCCCACGAAAATCAGCAACCGAAACAACGTCGTCATAAATTGCTTTTTGAACTACGTCATGCGGGATATTGTTTCTTCCTGCGATTTCCCAAATTTCTTTGGATCGTTTACGATCTGCTAAAGCCGCTTCTTTTTGAAGTCGTGCTTTAAGCTCAGGATCTTCAACAATGCTTTTTTGCATCGTCTGTTCTAGTGTGTTTTCCATCGTTTCTATCCTATGATGAGATGGTTTTTGTAGTTGATCACGTCCGATTCCCACGCCTATATCCGCTGGAATGGAAACGCTTGAGATTTCAAGTAAAGTCCAATCATTGACTCGGAAAGTCGGCGCTTCCGCCCGGTCCTCAGAATCCTCCTGGACAAAATTGTTGACGTTGTAACCAATACTCACGTTTGTTCGTATGCGGTCGACAACATCCTGAAACGCCTCTTTTGCTAACGCGGAATTTCCAAACCGCGCCGTTGCTCTCAACTTCCGTTGAGATTCGTCAAGGCGTATTGAGTCTATAACTCCAATCATTTTTTCAGGATCATGGTCCATCAAAAGCGCACCTGATCCATTTTCAAATCTTGTCAAATCAACTGATCCTGGAGAATGGTCTAAAACCTCGCGGCCCTGTACTCCATTCCAGTTTCTTGAAACAGGCGATTCACTGGAAACACTCATTTCAATTGTTTTCGTGTTTGTATCTTCAGAATCGATTTTAAAATCTCGATATTCGATTTTCTTTTCTTCCATCAGTCGACCTCTGGTTCAATGGATTGATGCGGTGAGCCGAACGGCTCGAAGGCTAATTTAACGCCGTATTGTTGCGCCAATGATTTTGCAGTCTGGTGTTGTGCCATTAACGACTCTAAATCGGTTCCACGATCGGCGGCTACGTCCTGCAAGGAAACGAACCCATTCTGCAAGGCGACTTTCTTCGCGTTTGCATCCTTCAACGGATCGACCCCCTCGAAGCCCCTTGGGAAAAAATGCGCTCCTTCGCTCCATTTAAAAAACTTCTCTACCGGAAGTTTTAAAATGGCTCCGGTATCGCTTCCTGGAGTTGTTAAAACTGAACTCAACCAGCGCTGATAAATCGGATCGATAAATTGATCAATGAACCATTGTTGCAACGTCCGGTAATATTCACGGCTTTGAAGTGCTTCCTGGCGTAATGATGAATAACTCGCGCCTGTCATGTTCGATGAAAGATCAGAATAGGGAACACCCAAACCGGATGCGATTTGCATGATTACGGTTTCCAGCATCGGCTGGAATTGGGAAGTCGGATGACTGAATTCAAGCGGATTCATTTCCCAACCTGAAGGGAGTTGTTCAATCGAGCCGGGTTCCATGTTCGAAATCGGAGTGTATCCGTCAACCGTTCCATCCATTGCAACGTCGTCGCCGCTGTTATTTGTAATCGTCGCAACCTTCGCGGCGGCTAGACTTGAAGCAACAACCTCATTTTCTAAATACGTTTGAAGCAGTTTGATGGTCGGCATTGCAGGCGCCATCCAGGGAAGGCCGCGGCTTTGTTCCATCCTTTCGGAATAATAAACATGAATAATGCGTTCGGCGGGTATTCGTTCAAATGTTCCGCCCAGTGCTTGGATTTCAAACGATTCATAAACCGGATTTTCTCCCATGTTCAGATAGTACGCCAGCGGGCGGCGGGTGCGTTTTTCCTGTTCGATCCCCATACGGATAACATTGCCGCTCCGCAATACTTCATTCTTTTCAATGTTTAAACGATCCGCGGTTAAAAGTTCCAATTGAAACCCATGCGGATTTCTTCGGCCTTCATGCATATATATAAGCGCTTCACCATCGCGCACCACTGCATCTAAAACCTGGCGTTGAATGTCAAGAAAAGTGTATTGACCTGACGCATCACAACCCGAATAGTCTGGCCCACCACGCCTTCCCCAATTCGACCATAAACGCTCAATGATATTATTTGCGGCAAGGTCCAGGGACTTATCATCGTTCCGCGCTTTCATTTGAAGCCGGATTCCATAACGTCCTAAAACCTGAGTATTGAGAAGTGATATATATTTCTTGGCAAGCGGTTCGTTCTGGATCAGTTCGCGTGATCGTTTACGAATTGTTTTCAAACGGTCTTTGATTTCACCATCGGCGCTTCGATCCGTTCCGGTCTGCCAGTTATAAAGCCGCGAGGTTTCCCCTGCAACATAGCTTCGATTGAAAACCGCCGGATTAACTCGGCGGGTTTTCTTTTCTTTCCTCCAGGGCCATTTCATCGTCTGAAATCCGGTAAGATGTTTGCACCCGTTCCGAATCCTAATCGAATCCGTTCTTTTCTTGTTTCCATTGTGACTTGACGCTTGTAAAAGTCCCTCATTGTAATCAATTCATCCGGTCCCATTTTTGAAAGAGAACGTCCTGCAATCGAATAACTGGAAACATCGCCTTGAACACGGTTGTATAAAATATCCTCAATGAGTTCTAAATTCTTCTGCGCGTCGCTTCGTGGATCAGCCGTTGATACGGCCCAGTTTGCTTTAATCTCAAAAGTTCCATACTCGATCTGTTGGCGTTTGTCGGTGTCGGCGGACTTGGTTGCAAATAAACTCCATTGATAATCGCCGACCGTCCATGATGCAGTTGTGGACCCGTCAACTGTTATGTGATATTCAGAGCCGGATTCGGTTGCCGTGGTTGAAATTTGCGCCGCACTTGTCGTTGATGTTGATGATCCGAAAAGCGACGCGTTGAACGTCACCGCATAGCTTGCAATTGGATAAGCACTTGTCAGATCACCTCGCTTGAATGCAAAATAATCCCCTGCAATGAAAGGGTTAGGCGGCGTCGAAGGCCATTCGGTAGAATCAAAAATGTTACTCATTTAAACCTTTTCGCCCAGGTTGGTTTTGGTTTCATGTATCTCGGTAATGGAGGTGCCTTTTCCGGTTTCCTCACATCTTCCAAACGTTGCTGAATCCGTTCGGTGTTGACATTCAACATCGCGAATGCGGCAAGGTTCAAGACTGCTAAATCAAGCGCTTCGTTCCGTGGGCGCATCTTCACATATTCAATTCGCGGAATTCCTTTTGAATATCTCTTAACGGCTTTTTCAGCCGTGAGTTGATAGCACCATTCTTGATCGAAAAAGTCTGGGATATGCCAATATCCGGGACCGAAATCGACGTTTCGGAGTCTTGCAAAGAGAGTTTCCTTGAGGGTGTTGACTCCGATCGGCATGACCGGGACTCGTGCGGAATTCGACTTCGATGCTCGTCCGACGGCAGGACGCCCGACACCTCCGACTCCCTTTGATGCATGGACCCGATGGCCGCCCATTCGCTTAATAAATTGGTAAACGCGTTGGGTTTCATATCCGGAATCCACGAGCGTCTGAGAGACTCCGATGCTTTTGCCATTAACAAGGCGCCACTCAACGCGCAAATTATCAGCAAGGTCATTCCAAACAGCATCGTTAGCAGGATCACCATAATAGATTTTATGATCCAGGAACCACATTTCCGAAAGG
>Ga0208299_1002706_pt1 | contig 11712 bp, 13 predicted proteins | sample 15_taG_FD_184089 | JGI IMG/M metagenome (GOLD analysis project Ga0208299, IMG submission 184089) | Marine viral communities from the Subarctic Pacific Ocean - 15_ETSP_OMZ_AT15312 metaG (SPAdes) (version 2) | ecosystem: Environmental > Aquatic > Marine > Oceanic | place: Pacific Ocean | collected...
TCGCTCACAAAATCCGGCGATGATGTGGGACTTGCCCCCGGCGGTAGGTACCTCAATAAGAACGTTCCCATTTTCGAACCCCCGCCACATGGCGTCGATCGCCGCCTGTTGATAGAGTCGTAGGCTCATAGCGCACTCCACAGCAACGCATACGCGCTCGCCTGCGTGATTGCCATCCGCGCGAACGTGAACCAGGCCCGCGGCGTCCAGGTCCGCGGCAGGTTTTCAAAGAACGCGAGTTCTATTGCCGGGAGCATTAGACATATGAATCCGAGTATATATTTCGTTGTCATGTTTCTATCCTTATTTTTTGTAATGTTTAGAGAGTTCGCCTGCTACTCCGAGCGGGAGGCCCGCGCACCACAACGGCACGCGGCTCATAATAGCGTCGACGACTTTGAGGTCGCGTTCCGCCTGGTCTTCCCGGTACAGATAAATCAGTTCGTCGTGGATCGTCATCAGGGGCTTATATCCGGCGTTCACGCACCGGAGCCAGGCGGACGCCATGATGTCGCGGCAGAACGCCTGGTTCTCGTTCTCAATCAGCAGGCCTCCGTAGACGCCCACAACACGTCGGCCAATGCTCGCGAACGTCTGTTTCTCCATCCGTATGTCCCCGTCTCCCCAGTCTCGTTCCACGCGCCTGGTGTGGATATTCCGATAATGAAGATTGCGTCCGCTCGGGAGCGGGTTTGCCCAGTCGCCGCCAACGCACCCTTTAAGCTTGCTCTCCCTGTCCGCCCAAAGGTCGCAGATACGTGAGTTCGTGTCCCTGTAGTTCAAGACAGTCTCCGTGCACACCTCCGGCGACAGCTCCAGGTCACATAGTGTCTTGGCCATGAACTGAAAGTTGCGGTCCCCGCAACCATAGCCCAGTGCCAGGACTCGCGCTTTCGCGAGGTGCCGCATGTCCGGGTCCCCGGCTGTCATTGGGAGCGGGTTCACATAGTTCATCGTTTGCCTCGCGTGGGCCTCGTACACGTCTCCCACCTCCCGAATGAGTGCGAGCTGTTCCCAGTCCCCGGCAAGCCAGAGGAGCGACCTCGCTTCAATCTGGGCGAAGTCGTGGATCCCCATCACATAACCCGGCGGGGCGACAAGCAGGTGCCGGATGTTCCACCGCGCCTTGCGATGCCAGTTCTGCATGTTGAGACCTCCCGCTCCGGACCAGCGCCCTGTAGATGCCCCGAAATACAGGAGCTCATAGAACAGCCTTTCGTGGTCGTCCGTGCGTGCAAGGATTGCCTCAATCGTTCCATAAATCTTACGCGCCTTCTTGAAGTCCTCTCTCATCTCGACCCATGCACGAGCCTCTGAAGGGAGCGCCATCTTCCATATCATATAGTCGGGTTTTGTCATCTGCCAATTAGGCGGGGGCTCGACGCCGTATTCAGCGGACAGGAACGTGGCCGCCTTCTTATCGGAGCCAGGAGGATCGAACGGGATATGCGCAACAGTGTCTTCTAGATACGCCGCAATCTCTCCGAGCCACTGTTCTGCCTTCTGCGTGTCGACGTATACATTCCCCCGCCCTATGCGAAAGGTTTCCTGACTGATGCGGCGCTCGTGTACAGGCCACCTGTCATGAAGCTGTGCCCACAGGCGGTAAGAAGACTCGCAGTCCTTTACGCAATATTCCAACACCTCGGGCTCTGTACAATTGCAAGATTCCAGACGTCTGCGCACGTCCTTGTCGAGCACCTCGTTGAACACCGCGCTCATCGCCCCGTCCAAAGACCTGGGATAACAATGGAAAGCGCACATGTCCGCGGTGTCCACCCATTTGATAGATGCGTAGATATCCGCAGGCACAATCTCGTCGAGCTCGAGCCTGTCAAAGCAGTTGCGTTCAAACCCTTGATTATGGACAAGGCACGTCGACCCGCGCAGGCGTTCCCAGTCTACGCAGTCCACAGGGCCGCACCATGCACGCTCTTCGCCCACGATGCCGAGGCAATAGGCGTTGAACCTGGAGTCTCGAGTATACTGCCATGCGCCCATCTTTTTCACGGAGTACTCTGTGGAGTAGAACGTCTCGAAGTCCAACGCAAAGACGCGAGGGACGCCGTAGTCCGGCGCAGGTGTGTCGATCGTGTGCGCACTGAAGTCCCAGTCCACCTGGCGGGACTCAATACTCGCTCCGCCTCCTAGCCGCACAGACGGAGGAGCTACGAGCGGCAATTCGTCGTCCGGAACGGCAACGGGTATCCATGCCTCGCAGTCACAGAAGCTGAACATCGCCTGCGATGTGAGGTGCGCGTATGTTTCTTTGAGCCGCAACTCCCGTAGGTGGGCCTGTGCCTCAATGTAGAGCATTGATTGTTTCTCAATCAGAAAGCACTGAGGGCTGATCCCGTCGATGCTCTCGTTAGGCTTGGGACCGATAGGTTGGTCTTCCCACGTTGGGAAGAACTGCCGCATGTAATCGTGGACGTTGATTGCGCCTCCGAATCGTCGGTTATTGCGGTCGTAGTTCTGGAACGCGCGGCCGAATCGGTAGCACCCGGAAACAGACGAGCTGTCCACAGACCACCAAGGATACCGGAGCATGTCTGAAAAGTTCGTGAGGCCTAGCCCGTGGACTTTGAGCGTTCCTTGTTGATGCTTGATCACTGTCCGCCATGCCTCGTCCAAAAACTCTCTTGTGTTTCCGCGTCCCACCAGCCCCCCGAACGCGAGCCGCTTGATCCCCATCTCGCAGAGTGTCACGAGCTGTGAGAAATCCGATCCGAAATGGAACACCGGAATGGGGTCCCGGCCTTGCGCCAAAAACCGCTCATACATCGCGAACGTCTTCAACCCGTCTCCTATGACGTCAAGGGTCATGAACTCGAAGCCTGTGCCGTCTGCCGCGCCTATAGCGTCCACATACTCCGTGTACTGGTCCAGATAGATTGACTTGCCGCACGTGAACGCAGAAAACGCGCCGGAGTCCAGAATGAAATTGTCAGTCGCCTCGTTCACCTGCGCGATGAAGTCCGGACGGGATTTGAAATAGTGATACGAGTTGAGGATGTTAGGATATACCCCGAGCAGGGCCTCCGTTTCTCTGGCTGTCGCAATGGCGAGGAAGATGTTGAATTCTTTAGTGTGCATTGTGGAAATCCAAGTGTGGCGCCCCCGCCCGGAGTTGGACGGGGGCTGTGCGGTTATTTGATCAGCGAGTAGAACTCCGAGCGAACGACAGGGTCCTCACGGAACAGCCCGCGAAGCGAGCTCGTCTTCATGACGCTGTGCTGTTTCTCCACTCCCCGAGCAACCATGCACAGGTGCTGAGCCTCGAGCATACACGCCGCGCCGCGGGCCCCGCATTCCTGCATAAGGAACTCTGTGACCTGTTGGCCGATGCGCTCTTGAATCTGCAAGCGACGAGCGAACACGTCGAGCAGTCGTGCGAGCTTGCTCACGCCGAGCACTTTTTCACCCGGCAGGTACGCGATGTGAGCGCGGCCGAAGAACGGGATCATGTGATGCTCGCAGGTCGAATAGAACTCGATGTCCGTGAGCAGGACCATTTCATCGCAACGCCCTTCAGAGAACGAGGTGACCAGCGACTTGGGATCCATCTTGTATCCCTCGAACAGCTTGCCCCACGATTTGACAACACGGCCCGGAGTGTCCACAAGTCCCTCGCGGGTTACGTCCTCCCCGATATACTGCATCGTCCGCACAACGGAGTCCGCGATGCTCGCCTCTTCCGTTTCCTCCCACGGGAACACGTACCAGTTTTCATCCCAGTCCGCGAGCTTGTTGATTGGGGCGAAGAACGGCTTGCCGACGGCGAGTTCCGTTGTGTAGCGATTGCACGTCCGCCCGCTGTCGACGATGTCGTCCACGACGTAGTCCGCCTCTTCGACCTGAAACACAGCCTGCCCGAAGCCCAGACGTTCAAGCATGAACGCGATGTTCGTGCCTCCACGGGGAACGCCGTAGAAGTTCAGCGTGCCTTTGCGGGGGTCTTCCGGAAAACGCTCGCGGACCATTTGAGTGAGCGCCTCGACTGTCAGTGTTACTTTTTTCATTTCTATCTCCTGTTGGTTAAAAAAAAAACGGTCGGGGCCCGAAGGCCCCTTGGGTTTGGGTTTACGAAAGGTAAGACGTCGGGTCCGGAATCCCCGCGAGCTCGAACGCTTCCTTGCGCTCGACGCAGGTGCCGCAGACACCGCAATGAGCTTCCCCGCCTTTGTAGCAAGAGAACGTATGCTCCCACCGGACGGACATTTCGTGGCCGACGCTCGCGATCGTTTCCTTGCGCACGTTGACAAAGGGCGCGACGAGTTGGACTCCTGCATACGTCCCGGCCCGCATCGCGTCGGCGAAGCTGTCCGTGAACTCTTTGCGGCAATCCGGATAGACCGCATGGTCGCCTTGGTGGTTGCCGAGCATCACTTCCGTGTAACCTTTGGACTCCGCCAGGCCCGTCGCAACGGACAGCATGATTCCGTTCCGGAACGGGACAACGGTTTTGACCATGTTGCTGTCCTCATAGTGCCCTTCCGGAATCTCGCCCCCGCTCTGGAGCAGGTCGCTCTTGAAGTGCTCGTTCATGAACGCGAGGTCAATCTGGATATGCTCCGTGATGTTGAGGTGCCGCGCACTAAGCTCCGCACAAGCTCCCTCGCGCTCGTTGTGCTTAGAGCCATAGTTGAACGTGACTGCTCCGACGTTGTTAGCGCCTACCACCTGTACGGCGTGATAGAGCGCGACTGTGCTGTCCATTCCTCCGGAGAGGACGACTAGTATTTTTCTTTCATCATTCATATTATTTGAGTCCCAGTTGAACGTGAAGGCGCTGTCCCAGGCGCCATGCTTTGTTTTCGCGAACGAACGCGAGAGCGTGCTGAACCGACAGATCGGAATCCGTCTGGTCGTCGTACGTCAGCGCCTGCATGAACAGAACGGGGGGAGGCGCGTCTGTGCCCTCAGAAACCGTTTCCGCGAACGCCTGCGTCTCCTGCGGCGTCATGTCCCCGTATACGTCTCCGTCAGAGTCCATGAGCATCTTGATTTCATTGGGAGCGAGCCTGTGGTGAATCATGTCGTCTTTCGGAGACCACGTGACCCAGTCCACCCAAGGCGGCACAGGGAAGTGACCGTTCGTCTCGATTGCCACATGGCATCCTGAGAGCGCGAGTTGAAGCTCTGCGGTCGCCTCCTTGTTGCGGAGGTGCATAGTGGGCTCCCCGCCTGTCAGCACGATGTTCGGATAGAGGCTGTTGGCCAAGTCTTCACACCGCGTGACGATATCGGCCGCTGTCATCTTAGCCGGGTGAGGGTTGCTTCCTAACATGCCGCCTTCATCGCAGAACGCGCACTCGAGGTCACAGCCTGCGAAGCGAACGAATATGACGGGCATACCTGCGAACTGTCCCTCCCCTTGGAGCGACGCGAAGATCTCGCTGATTTGAAACGTGTTGTTTTTTGTCATTTGCTTATCCTTATTTTGGTTGGTAGATGTAGTCTGGATCCAGTTCGTCGAGGTCGACGTCTGTTTCCCAGACTGCCGCGTTGCCCTCCGTCTCGAAGATTTCCACACGGGAGCAGAACGCAATGACCGGAGCCTCGGGGCCGTACGTGCCGAGCGCCTCGTTGACTTGGTCGCGAACCCACAGGCACATGTTTTCCGCCGTGGAGTTCTTGAGCTCTGGGATAGACTCGTTGAGGTACGTGTGATCGATCTTCCCGTGAACAGCTTTTTTGATGAAGCTGAAGTCCATGATCATCCCGTCGTCGTTCAGTGCGTTGGAGCACAGCTCGATGTTGATGATCCAGTTGTGACCGTGCAGGCCATTACAGGGCGAATCATAGGGCAGGTCCAAGTTGTGAGCCGCGCTCACTTCTAACCGTTTTGTTACTTTATTCATGGCAGGTTCTCCTTTGAGTTTAGTTGCCGTATTCTTTGAAATAATCTGACTTTGCGTTTTCGTCTCCGGATTCGATGAGCTCGAGGAGTTGCGCCTTGCGAATGTCCGTCTCCGGGTCGCACGCCTCGAACTGTGTTTTTTCTGGGAAGCAGATACGTTCCTCCAACAACGCGTCGAAATCTCCATCCTTCACCGCGCTCCAGTTGCGCTTTAATTCTGCGCTGGTCGCACGAGCGCGGAAAGACAGGCCGTTAGGTAGCTCTGTGCCTGCGCCTGCGTTTATGAGCCCGTTACTGTACGATACCCACCCATCTCCGAAGTCTGCGTACTCCAGTTTCAGCGTGCCGGGGATAAAGATGTGTTCTGTGCATCCCATTTGCAGAAATTCGTTGGGCACAAGTTCCGCGGCCCCGCTCAAAGAGCAAGTCCACTTCCCATCATCCACAGGAGTCGAGTAGCAACAGGTCTTACAACTGATTTCCGCGCACGCCAATCCGTGACAGATCTTGGAGGCGTCACAGAAGCGGCACCTGTAGTCTGTCGGCGTGCGGTCCGTGCAAGGAGGCGCCTCTGCTTCTACTGTGTTCTCCGCACGCGCGACGTAATGGTCGCCAGCAACGTTCCTCATACGGAGCATGTGGAGACTGTCGTCGTTCTTATTTACAGCGAACAACGCACAGCGGTCCAGGCCCATGAGCGCCATCTCGATCTGGAGCTGTCCGAAATATCTGGGATATGCCTCTGCGAAGTCCTCTTCGGAGGAGCACTTGAGGAACTTCTTAAATGATTTATCGTTCATCGTTTTGAAGTCCACGACATGCCACGTCTTTGGAGCTTCAACAAGGCCGCGAACAACGCCGTCGCAATGCGCCTTGCCGTGCCCTTTGGCGAACGTCTCTTCGTGCTGAGTGCCCTCGACTTCACAGCCGATGGCCTGGAGCTCCTGTTCGAAGACAGGCTCTTCGCGGTGACCGCGGTTGAACAGACGGAGTATACGTCCGTCGAACGTTGGACGCGCGAACGCCCATCGGAACGCGAGCCATAAGAAACGGTCGCATTCACTTCCGATCATCGAGGCCCCGAGGTAGGGGCGACGGGATTCATCTTCTTCCCGCCGCTCCCACGTTGAGAGCATCGCCTTGACCGTTGAATTGTGAGGGTCGAGGCCTAGCATCTTATTTCTCCCAAGGCTTTTTGGCAGTTGTCGTGGCGGCAGTTTCCGCGGTCTTATCGCTCGCGCTTTCCGACGAACGCTCTGCGAAGGACTTCTTGCCCCCACCCGCGGCCTTGGACGCGTCTGCCCCCGGCGTGAACTTGGTATAGGACTCCAAGTTGCAACTGTCCGGACGCTTGTAATACGACACCTGGCAGTCCGGGTCGTAGCCTGGATCCTCACGCACCGTGATGCGGCCGCCGATCATGACGCCGAGCATGTCTTTCTCACTCTCCGGCTCTGCGTCCATCCCGCCGAATTCGATGATCTGATTCACGCGCTCCAGACCGATTCTTTCCGCGGTCGGATTCGGGTGCTCCACATTCCACCTCGTGAACACTTTGCGGCCTTTGCTGTGGTCGCTGATGACGGTGTGCTCCAGGTCCAGATAGCGCCCGTTCTTGTTTTTGTTCTGCACCAGCTCCGCCTTCGTGATCTCGAATACGTAATCGCCGATGTCCAGTACTTCGCCGCGTTCGGCACCTGTGCCAACGTCTTTTCTTTTTTCTAGCCAACTCATGATGAGCTCCTTGTTTTGTTATTTACTGATCGCGTCAGACCACACAGCCCAATCGAGATCCATCTTATATGGGACCTTCCCAAAAATATGTCGCACCTTGCCCGGATGCCCCGGCCGCTTCTGCGTGTACAGAACACGTTTCCCTTTTCCAATGCCGCGCTTGTTATCCGTGTCGACGTGCGTCTCGTAGTTCGCGAACAGGACTCCGTCTGCCCACCTTTGAAGATAGTTCGCACCGCTGACGCGGATGTCTTGCTCGTACGTGTCGTAGTCTTCCGCAACCATGGGGTCCTTCGCTTTGCGAACGCGAACATGCCCCGTGAGGATGCAAGACACCCCGTGCTCGCGCAGTGCGTCCAACGCCTCGCACAGGTCGCCCCAGACCGCATTGATCGCGAGTTCCTGGTTTCCGTATCCGCCATTCAAGTTGTCCACAGAGCTCGCCTTAGGATCCCGAGCAATGGCCTCCTCAATGACCAGCGGTTCATAGGACGTCGTGGAGTCCAGGCACAGCGTGTCGAACTGGAGCTCGCCTTTTGCCGCGGATTCATACAACGCGTACAGAATATCCATAAGGCCTTCGAACGAAGATACCGGGGGCGTCTGGTTCACTTGGATCCCATCGACGCCTTGCTCTTTATTGGCCGGGATGAACAGCACGCGAGCTGTGTCCTCGGTCGGCTCCCCCTCTGGTGTACAAGCCGCCGCGAATGTGGATTTGCCAATGCCTTCGACTCCTAGGAACAGGATTCGGGGAGGCTTGGGAACGCCCCCGCTTTTGATACTGTCGAGTGAGAATGCCATAGCTATACCTCCACAACTTTGAAACCCGGCTTCGCAGGTTTTTCTTCGATGAACTCTCCGCAGACAGCCGCAAGACCCGGTTCGTTTTCGTACAGCCATCGCAGGCCGCGAGCGTCGAGTTTGATGCTCTCCACGAACGCCCACGGACGCAGGTTCTCGGGGATGTCGTCCTGAAGCTCTCGCAGTTTATCCGTGTCCACAATCTTGCGGTTCAACTTGGTGGTGACTGTGAGCTTGAATCCGTTCGGCGTCTCGTACGTCACAGCGCCTTCCGCAGGAACCTCGCGGTCCAGTTCCGACAGGCGCGTTATGATTTCCTGCTCCGTACTCACACGGGAGGACGTCGCCGCCCGCTCCGATTTTTTCTGCGTGTTCCACTTCGCGACTAATTCCGCGAGTGTTTGATCTTTTTCTTCATGTGCCATTTTGTTTCTCCTAGTAAGAGCCCCGCGAACGGGGCTTGTTTTTTCGTGCGCTCCCAGGCCTACCAGCCCAGAGCTTCCTTGTGAATGTTCACGCTCTTGCCGAGCGCCTTACCGTACGCCCGCAAGCGACGCTTGAAGACGGGGGCCACAGGCACTTTGCACTCAATGGCGGACTCTGCGCACAGCGCGACATAAGACAGTGTGAATGCGTCGTTGTTGCGCTCGACTTTGGCCTGGGGCGTCTCCTGATACACGAGCGCCTTGACGTTGCTACCGTTCTCGAGCGTGATGCTCACTTTTTCTTTCTGGTACAGCCCGCACGAGACGCCTTCGTAGATGTCGAGCGACCGGACACAGCGCTCTGTGACTTCCCATGCGACCCCGTGGACCATCGCGCCCTTGCGGCGATCGATGTCTGCGAACAGTCGCTCTTTGAGCGTCCATCCTTGAAGCAGGGCCGCTCCGTTGAATCGCGCGGAGGGACACCGCTGACGCATCTGGCGCCTGCTCATGTTGGATCCGTATGCGAAGTAAAACACGCGAGCTGGTTGGATTTCGTTAAACATAGTCTCCGCCTCCTTTAGACGTTGCGTGTGATGAAGTCGAGGACCATGCGAGCGTCCGATGCGTACGCGATCCCCCCGGCGGCCACGAGCGCGGCATTGTAAGCCGCGTCCATGTTGAGCGGAGCCATGCCAGGCGCACTGAGCTCCTCGACGAGAAGCTCGAGCGCGATGGGGAGCCGCTCGAGCTCCTGTTTCATTTCCTGCTCGACTGTGGCGAAAAGCGCCTCCAGTTTCTGCTCGGTTGTTTTTGATGCGATGTTCATTGTGTGTCTCCTGTTCGGGTTCTTTGTTTTCCGGTTATTGAAAGTTGAATTAAGCAACCCGCGAACGGGTTGCACGGCGAGCTTCGCGGCGAGTCTGTGTGCGAAAATATTCGCGGCGAGCGTTGACATAGTTGCGAAGTGCGAGCTCTCCCGCTTCGAGCTGATCGCCTGCGCAGTTGCGAATGCCGAGGCTCTGGAGGATGTTGCGGATGCGGCCCTGTTCGGCTGTTGGTGCTTTGCGAGTGCCTTTGCAACGTTCCATCATGCGCTGTGTGAGGATAACCCATGCGATCACTTTTTCAGCGTCTACCGTTCCGCTGTGCTGACGAAACTCGACTGTTCCGTGCTGTGTGAAAGCGTTGACGTTCACTTTCGTGTAGCGAGCGTCTGTGCGGTAGGAAACGTTCTGGCTCGCTACGATCCCGTGAGCGGATGTTTCAAGGCAAGCGTGCTGTTTAAGCGAGCGCAGGAAACCGTTCGCGTTTCCGCGGCGTGATGCAGGCATCATTTTATCGATTTCGCTTTCGTAGGCGGCATAGAGCTGAACAACGTTGCGAAGGTTCTGCACTTTGAAATCACGAGCGTCGTGGTGAACGTGAAATCCACAACTGCGATTAACGCGAGCGCCCATTTCGTTGAGTACGCGGCACGCTGTTTCGATCTGTTCGAGCCCCTCGATCCCTTTAAGCGGGGGAGAAACGAGTTCGCATCCGCCGCTGACGCTCGCATCATAAACAACTTTCCACACGTTGCGAGTGCGGTGGTTGTATCCTTCGTACTGTGTAGGAAGGCCCGCGGCGGTCATGTTGCGAGCTACTTGGTGTCCGTCTGCGATTACTTCGAGTTCGATTCCGAAAGTGCGAGTGGTGTTTTTCAGTGCTGTTTTCATTTTCCGTGGTCCTTTGTTTTACGGTTGCTGTCAGTGTATCGCCCCGTGCGATGTGTATATTTATGGGGCCAAACGGGTTTAGACTCAACAGGATATTTCGTTTATTTTTCATGCCTTCTGTAAACCCCCGAAAACCAGGGACTTACAGAAGACGATTTTAAGCGATTTATTCTTGGGCCCACTCTCTGGGCGGCGTATCTACAGCGAATCGGAGGATTTTTCCGCTGAATACCTCCTTTATATAGCCGCGTTCTACGAGCTCTTCGAGCGCCTCGTTCCGGCGCTTCGCACTTCCTCCTACCTTACGAGACAGCGCGGTGCGTGTTGCTTTCTTCCGGCAACGCCCGACGGCTTTGAAGACGGTGTGAAGGAACTTCTCGTATTTCGCGTCGTCTTTATCAAACCACCGGAACACGTCGAGCGCGTGCATGTAATGCCAGCGAATGAGTACGTCAGCCTTCCGGCATCCCTCGTCTTCGATTCGCGGAACTGTTCCGCACTGCGGCGTGAGCATGAGTGCGAAGCGGGGCCCGTACTCGTTGATCAACCGTTTCCAGTGCGGCGCGAACTCTGCGCCTTCAAACTCGTCGACGAGCTCCCCGAAACTCGTGCGTGTACAGAACGAGACTTTCCCTTGGAGCGCCTCAAGCGGGGAGACAGCTTCCCCGATGCGACTCACCGCGTCCGCAGTCTTGAATCCGGAGGCCGCATACCGGAACGAATTGTCTCGGTTGTTGCATAGGAGGAAGCGCGACAGGAACCCTGAATCCAACGCGACGCGGTCTGAGCTGAATCTCTGCATCACGGCAGGCTGTACATTGGCGGTGATGCTCAGAGCGCAGTAGTTCGACGCCCGGGGCTTTACATTCTCCCCTCGTTGAGACAGGGACATCTCGAACCAGTATTTATTGAACATGTCCGTGACCATGGGGGCGGCCTTCGCTTGCCAGTGCCTTTGATCCACCCAGTTCTGAAACTCTCCGATCTCCATAATGACAGGCTTTCCCTGTTTCGCGGCGAGCGCATCGAGCAGGCCCTCCGTGGACCCCGTGCCCCCGATATGCCACTTTCTTTCGTGGGCAAAGCTAGAGAGCACGCCCCCGATGTCTTTTCCCGTGGCGGACTCCGAAACGGTGAGCGCGTATACGTTGCACGCCTGGCCCCCGGC
>Ga0208299_1002707_pt1 | contig 11709 bp, 22 predicted proteins | sample 15_taG_FD_184089 | JGI IMG/M metagenome (GOLD analysis project Ga0208299, IMG submission 184089) | Marine viral communities from the Subarctic Pacific Ocean - 15_ETSP_OMZ_AT15312 metaG (SPAdes) (version 2) | ecosystem: Environmental > Aquatic > Marine > Oceanic | place: Pacific Ocean | collected...
AGAAGGGAGCGCGGTAAATGGACCGATGAATTAGTATGGAAAAGAAATAGTGGATTAACATCGGCCTTTAATAATAATAAACCTAATAACCCATGGGACTGTCGCTATGAAAAATATAAGCATTATGCAGATAATGAAAAATCAGAAGAATACCCTAATGGTATATGGGAACCTTTGAAAAAAAGAGCGGATGACCTTAACTTTGATTTAGATCCTTCTAAATGTAAATAATATTAAGAAATAAAATGGCACATAAAGTATTTATACGACATACTTACATTTATAAATGCAGTACTTGTGCCGAAGAGTGGAAAATTAATGAAGCGGCAAATGTAGAAATACTTAATTGTCCACATTGCGGCAAAAGAGATAATGTAGAATTTGTATTAAAGGATCAAAGGATAAAATATAATAAAAAGTGGGAATAGTTAATGTATGGCCTGTAAGGACGTACTTTCTAGCGTACTAACGTACTATTGTTATATTTATTAATAAATTGGAAATAATGAAATGACAATGAAATTAAAAAAATTATTAGAAGGATATGCGTGGGAAAGAAAAGATGGCCAACCATTACCAACATTAAATGATGTTCAGAAAGAGCATAATGAGAAAATATCTGAATATGCTGAAAATGAATTTAATCGTGGGCCTGAACATTATAGTGGAGGTCAAAAAGGCTCTGGCGATATTAATCGTTTGCTCGAAGATGCCGAAGAAGAATTAGAATCGGTAATAAATTCTTTATCTACAGACAGTAATGTAAGTACTGCAGACAAAGTGGTTTATTTACAAAGTCTTAAAAAAATAAATTTTATTATTGATAAATTGCAAAACCAAGATTTATCAGGCTATTATAAATAAAAGGAGATCATGGACGAAACTACATTAATTGGAGTACTAGTAACGTTGATAGGGGCGTTAGGAATAAAAGAGCTTTGGAATATTTGGAAAAAGAAAATTGATGTCCAAGCTAAAAAAGATATAATAACTTTAAGTAATGATCATCAAATATTACATGAAGTCATAGAAGAGCAAAGAAACACAATTGAAGATATGACAAAACGAATTATTATATTAGAAGATAAAATTGATCAATTAATAGAAGAAAATAGAGATTGTGCTGTTAAATTAGCTAGGATGGAAGAAAGAATATTATTGTCTGCTAAAAAAAGTTCTGCTAGAAAGCGGAAAATTAAATCAAAATGATTAAACTAAAAGACATATTAGCAGAAGCATTGCCGGATGTACCTATGAGCACAGGGTTTAAACCAACCGAAACATATTCTAGAGAAATACCAGAACAATTTTTACGGTTCTATCAAAATGATGGCGGAAATAAAACCGGAAGATTTATTGATATGGCAAATCAATTATTACAGACATATGAAAATCCGGGAGAAAAAGAACAAATTCAAGATTATCTAGAAAATATAGATAATATATCATCAGAGATACAAGAATTATTAGATCCACAATCAACAACTGATACCGGTCATAGTGTAAAATCACCCCAAGGGAAACACGTAAATGCAGCAGTTTGGAAGTATTTAGATGATATTCACGAAACAGTTAATGTAATAATTAACAATACAACATTTGATGGTTGGCCTATAGAAACAACTATTGCCGAATTAGAAGGGTTATATACTGATATAGAAGAATTAAAAAATATATATCCTTCGAACTACGGGCCTGCGCCAGAAAAAAATAAAATAGGAATGGTATGATTAAATTGAAAGACATATTACGAGAAGTTATTAACCCATTTGATAAATTAGCCGGAACATATGATTCAGGGAATCCTGGTTCAGAACAAAATCCTAAGGATAATGTAAACATCCCAGCACTTGAATTTAATTTAAAAGATTTAACATTTGACGATGTATTAAAAAGTTTTCCTGGAGATTATAAAGACGAACAATTTTCAAGAACTCAACCTAATGGCCAAGAAGGTCCATATTATAGAGACAGTGTAGCATTTCCTAACTTATCTGCTGCTAGTACTAGAATAGGTGATTTGGTTTCCTTCGAAGATTGGAAAAAGGAATTCTTAAGAGATTTTGGTGATTCAATTATATTATTAGACCCAGACGCAGAATGGTTTGATAAAGTTAAAATAAAAAATGATAAATTTAATCAACATAAAAATACTAGCAATAAAGCAATTTCAAAATATTATTCAGATAAACCATCAGGTGGTTTTACTGGTGATTAACCATGCCCCACTATAAACTTCCTAAAAATTCATTTACAATCATTTGTGGAAAATGTGACCATAAATGGAACAGGAAAAAAATGCCTGTTACTGCTACTTGTCCTAAATGTAAACATAAAGCAAAAGTTAAATCTAAGTTATAGTAAGTTATATTTATATAAAATGATCAAACTAGAAAACATATTAAAAAGTATTCCAAATCAAGAGATAGTTGAATGCGAACGAGGACAATGGGACTATCCGGGTAGAATAACAAGAGTTCCATCCAATCGTATAACAATGCAACCAGACCCAAAAACGGGTAATCCTATAGAACATATATTATTAATAATAGGAGACCAGAGTGGCAAGAAGAAAATAGGAATACCAGGCGGTAAAGATTTATTTTTTCCTGCTGACAACAGCGTTACAGAATATCCCATTAAAAGGCATAAGTAACATATTTATATATAAAGAAAAGATGAACGATCAAGCACTAATATTAAAAGAAATAGAAAAAATTCTTGTAGAACAAAGCTTTGGCGGATATCCTATGTCTCAGGGAGATGCTATGAATTGGGAAGCTGATCAATATAAAAAAGCACATCAGCCGGCAAAAGATGTTGTCGAACCAATTGTGAAGGGAATTATAGACTTTGTTTATGAAAATAGACATATATTATTAGACATTGCTGAAATTGGATCATTATGGATTCCATATGCAGGACCATATATATCAGCCGGAATTGGATTATATCACGCTAAACTGTATTATGACGAAGGCGATACAAAAATGGCAGGATTATATGTAATGTTTGCTGCATTCCCATTGGGTGGTCCTATTGCAAAAGGTATTTATAAAGGAAGTAAATACATAAGCCTGTTATTTAAGGGTGGAATTAAAAGCAAATCTGTATACAGAGTTGGAGACGCCTTAGTAACAGGAAACACTAAAACATTAACAAAAACAGAATTAGGCGCTGCCAGGGAATTTATACAACTAGGCAAAAAAAATCCGAACATTATTAAAAACCTACAAAAAGAAGCGTTTGAAAAATCTTTTACAAAGGAAACAATAAAACAAATTGAAAAAAAATCACCAACTTTTAAAGACTTTTTATATAAGGGTGGAAATTATTTTTGGAATGGCACAAAATGGGTAGTAAAAAAAGCCATATCAGCAGCGCCAGCTGTTGCTGCTATAGGAGCATATGATGAAGTAAGTGATATAGTTTTAGGACCCAAGGCCATAGTTGTTGCTGATCAGGAATATGTTTCTCAATTTGGAGACCCACATTCAAAAAAAGCTAAAGATGAAGCATGGAAACAAGCAAAAATATATTTCATGAGTAATGGGGAAGGCCCAGATAATATTAAATTAAAAAATGCTTGGTTAGATCCAGAACCATATGGAACACAAGAATCCAAAGATCTTTTTTCATTTCTTTCTACAAACCGAATAAAGAAAGATGAGAAATTAGAAGCTTCTAATAAAGAGTATAAAGAACAAGGAGGTTGGAGGCCTGGATTAGCACCACCATATAAATATTGGACTTCTAGTTATAAAAAGGCAATAACATATCAAAATGAAAATTCAAAATTAGCTACTCCTAATAGCGTAACAGGTACAGGAGACGTTTTAAATAGTTTAGGATTATAATATGAATGATGTAAAAGAAAATATAAAAATTGAATTAATCGATTTGAATAAAAAGTCATTAGATGAAGCTGTTTTATATATAATTAATGAACATCAATTACTTTTAACAGAACAAAAATGGTTACGAGATGCAATTCAATCTGCAAAGACTTTCCTAATCCGCAAGCCTATTACCAAGCTAGCAAACTTAGGATTAATTAATCCATATAATCCAATTGGTATTACAAGATTGTTCGGAGGCTCCCCTAAAAAATTAACAGTGAAAGATATATTCCCCGATGTTGATGCTGAAAAGTTAGTAAAAGGAGAAAAATTATCTAAAGAATCTGCGGAGGCAATAGCAGCAAAAATTCGAGTGCACAAAGAATCATATGTTCCAATACTACAATTTGTTGAAACAAATGCCGGAATATTCAAATTAAAATATCCAAAACTATTTACTGATGAACGTTTACTTGCTATACATGGAATAATTAAGAAATTCCAAACCGGAGATGCAGCATTTTGGGAAAATAAAGAAGTACAAAAAATGTATATTGATTATTTAGAACAATTTGCAGTTATTGAATTTCAACCTGTATTAGATGATATAAAGCGTTTAAACATAGGTCCACTACCAAAAGATTTAGCAGATGATTTTGCAAATCCGGATTTATTAACACAACCAAGTAAAACAAAATATATAGCCCCAGATGATAAAAATATTAAAAATCCAACTAAGCAGGATATACTGCAAATTCAAACAAAAAATAATCCACTGAATATAAAACTAATTGGTCACCCAGAGATTGAAAAAATACTTAAAGAACCATTACAGATATTGAACACAAAAGGTAAATGGATCGATTATGAATTAACCTTCGATCGGATGAATGGTCTTAAAACCCAATTAAAGTTATTCGATGATGGATTAGTTGACCAGCGCTGGTTTGTAAATTGGATAAATGACAATTTTAGGAAAATAAGATTAAAAAATGGCGAAAAGAAAGAATATTGGATGCCATCTAAAGGATTTAATTATCCTGGATTTAAAACTACCGGCAAGTTGCCTCTATCACATGATATTTCAGAAATTTTATATAAAGAAGGAGCAATTCCCAAACCCACGACAAAGTACATACCCTCAAATATACGCTCTACAAACGATCCTACTGATCAATATTGGACAGATATTGGTAGTGTAAGTCAACTTCCTTCAGGACCACAGGCAAAGCCCATCATACCAGGAAAAAATCTGCTGAAGATAAAACAAAATAATCCAAATCTTATAAAGCTATCAACTGATAAAAATATTATTGGACGAAAGATGTCTGGAGGCGATATATATTCGCTTAAAGTAGAACCTGCAGGGGACGATTTAATACAATATTTAAGACAATATGAATTGGGTGAAATACCGCCGGAAAAATTAAAACAATGGATACTAGAAATGCCGGCATCTGATGCTAGAAAATTGGAAGTATTAAAGAAATTAGCTGCGGGTGGCGATATTAAAATACAACCTAAGTCTACTAAAATGACACAAACAGGCCCGGCGACATTCGTATGGATGGGACCTAAAATTAGTGTAACAAAAAGAAATGTTAATCCAAAAGATATTTTAGCAGATAACATTGTACAACCTAGAATATTAGTACTAGGAAAACACAGGGGAGTAGTAATAACCGCAGATACTCAATCTAAAAAAACAATTACTAAGGCAGTTAATGAATTAGAAAGAAAATTGCCCAAAGGAAATACTAAATTTGATGCATCAAAAATTAATATCGAAAAGATGTCTACTCAAACAAAGGATGGGTTTACTGTAATTGAAGTAAAATTAGAAAATGGAAATACCGTATTAATGTTTAAGAATAATTTAGGTGTTAATAAAGATAAATGGTTTGTAACTCCAGGTATTGGATTTTATAAAAAATTTCCTAAAGGAACATTAGATCAACCTATGCAAAAATGGGATATAAAAGATAAATGGTTTGTTCAGAATAGTAAAAGTAAAAAAATAACAACTGGTAGTAATGACTATATGACAGAATTGGCTGACCAATTAAAGTCCGGTAATATATCAACAGGTAAACCAGAATCAATATTACCCGATTTTACTCCAACTAGAAAAAGCACTACCCCAAAATTGCAACACTCACCAGATTATGATCCAGCCCCAACTACTATAGATTATGGGAGTGGAGTAAAATATAAAAGAAAGTAAATATTATGAGCAAGAAACAATTAAACGAATGGAATGATGAATCATTCAAAAAACTACCTAAACGATGGAGTAAAAATTATAATAAGCCTGATGGAACTGGGTTGACTGAATTTGAGAAAAAGGGCGCCAAGGATTTTCCAAAAAAGAAAACAAAAAAGAATCCTAAAGGTTTTAAGTGGTAATAAAATGATCATTGATTTAAAAAATAGAAGACATATTGAAATAATTCGAGAAGAAATCAAACGGGCGAAGAAGATTATAGCTAAATATACATCTAGAGCTTCGGATAGAAATAAATCAAATGTACGAAAACAAAAATAAATATTCTTTAATAAAGTTATATACTACTGATAATAATCCAGTCTATATAAATAAAGAATATATTACTAGAATACATAAAAATACATTGGGTATTATAGTGATACAATTAATAAATGAGACTTCTATTTTTACAAATGAACAAAATATTGATATCTTAGCAGATAAATTATCAATGTAAATTTTTAGATGAAATATTTATATAAAATGAATTTAACATACTTAAGAAATATAATCAAAGAGCAAATTGATGACGTAAAAGATGAGTTAAAACAGCGTGAGTTGGATACATCGTTATTTACGCCACAAGAAGAACAATGTTTAGGAAAATTTGCAGAGTTGGGGTCTACGTCTATGGGTATAATCTATGCTCCAAATGAGATAGGTATACGAGAATTCCTTGGAAGAAGTGGAAAAGACTTCAATTTAACACCAGATGTATTATATAGTTTAATAAAAAAAGGAATTCTTAAAATAGTTCCATATGGCGGCTATTCAAGAAATGAAGATTATACATTACAATTACAAATTAGCCTAGAAGACGTAGAACAATATGCAGAAGCTGCAGCAGAAACCGGAGGAGGCGGCTCTGCAGAACCAGCTGGCGGAGAATTAGGACCAGATGGAGAAGAATTAGGTCCAGATGGAGAAGAAACTCCCGAAGTTCCAGCAGGTCCTCCCGAAGAATCTGCAAGGTCAAGCAAAGATTTATCCAAATTATTGGTTTCAGAAGCAAAAAAATCAAAAAAAAAGTCCAAAAGTAAGGTTCATACTAGGAAAGCAAGGACATTAGGTCGGTTACCTAAAGGGTATGTGGTATATCTAGAGCGAATCATTGAAATAATGGGCCAAAAATTACATACTTCATTAGAGAAAGAGCATATGGTGGCTGATATACTTGATAACCTAGCTCATAATTTTGGTTTAACACCACAACAAATATACAAATCGTTTATTTTCTATAGATCTCAAAATAGATTACAAAATATTATTAAAAAATAAAATTATTATTTCTTGGAAATTACCTAATAATTTTATATAATATAATAAAAAAACAAATATGGGTTATTACACAGCAAAAGTCCAGTTAGAAGACGATTCGTCTGGCAAAGTAAAAAAGATAACAGAAATGTATCTAGTAGAAGCAATGTCTGTTACAGAAGCAGAAGCAAAAGTAGTTAAGGATTTTGGATCAACTACATTTGATTATGAAGTCAAGGCCGTATCGGCAAGTAAAATCATTAAAATTATAGAATAATGTATAAATTAGGAGAATCGGTTATTGTCACCGAACGAAACAAAGATAAGACAGAAAGACATCAGGTAGGTGTTATCATAGCAAAAAGAACGATAAAGAAACAACCTTTTTATGACATATTGTTAGAGACTAGGAGTGCTTGGATTATGTTAAATACTGCTAGGTCAAATAGAACCTTTATCAATAGAACACTTTCCGAAAAATTGTGTGAGAGTGAAGATATAGTTGCAACAGTACCTTATAAGTATCTTGTAAACGAAGAACTATTACCATTTATTGATTCATAATGGGAAGGCCAAAATTACCAGAGCTAGAAAAACTACAAAACCGTGTTAAGAAAAGATATCCCGGTGCATCTTGTAGTACAAATCCATTTGGCGGTTATTATATTAATTGGAACGGATCTAATTTAAATAATATTTTTTTATTAGATGATTGTGAAACTGAAATAGAAGCTTGGCGACAGGCTTCTATAACAGCTAGACACGAACAACATATTAATAGAACACACCCGTTGAAACAATGGATGGCAGAAGAAAAGAAAAATCAAAATAAAGAACGAATAACTAAAAGGATAAGAAAACAATGAATAGTATAAATCACCCTTGGGCAATCTCTGATAAATATAGACACAAATATGGAACAATTTGGTCTGATATGGATTTTAAAGTTAATAAAAAATTAACAAATCATATGTTTAAAACGGATCCGATGAATGCAATGGTCGGAACATTAGAAATATGTGGTAAAAGTATACCGTTAAAATATAAACACTTAATATCATATAATAATATCGTTGCAGAATTAACAAAATCAGTATACTTTGAAAAAGATGTATCAAAACATGATAAATTTGCAATTCCAGTTGGATCACATGACTTTTATTTAAAGAAACATGAGATAGGCAAATTAAATGAAACTTTGCGTGATTCTTTGTCTTGTATCGTCAAAGGATACCAAATTGGATTATATTTATAATAAATAGATGATGAAAAGATATACATATTCAGCTAAAGCAGATCCAACCCAAGAATCTATCGGTATTGTTATTGCACACAATCATGAAAATGCAATACAATTAGCTGCCGAGAAAAAAAGGCTGGATGTCGATTCGTTTATGACAGTATACGTCATTAATGAAGTAAAAGCAAAGAAACCAAAAATATGAATATATACAATAACATATTAATAAGCTTACCAGAATATAATTTTTTTCGTGAATTACGGGATGTTGAGAAAATACAATATCTTTTAGAAGTATATGATATAGAAACAAAACGAAATGGTAATATTATTAATGGGCTAAATAACTTTTTTGATGATATTGATGATGAAGATTTCCAACATGGAATAGAATTTGATTCTATAGAATATGGAGATAAAAAAGACCGAGTCGACATCATGATTGATAATGAAAATATTATTATAGAATCGAATAGCTTAAAAGCATTAAGATCTATAGCGTATAAATTTATGGATGGGGGTTATATTATATCTAGAGATAAAAATACAGAAAAATTGTTCGTTAAGGATAAAATTACAAGATATTTGAGAGTTTTTAAAATTCTAGGACAATCTAATTGTTTGTGTTATAATTAATTTTATATGAATCCACGAAATATTGTAACAAGATCGCCAACCGTAGAATACCAAGACAAAAGATATACTATTAACCGGTTAATAAAAGTTGTGGAAGAAGAAGATCCGGAATATTGGAAATCTATTATTCCACACGATATAGTTTTAAAAAAAGATGGAATGCTTTGGTTTCTTTATGAAATTACTGAGGTATTTCCTATAGATATAAAACATGACAAAGAAGAAGAAACAAAAGATACCTAAATATATTATTAACAAATTTAAAAAACCACAATTCAAAGTAGGTGATATAGTATTATATTCATTCCTGGGAGATAGTGGTTACGGTAAAATTATAAGCGTAAAAAATGAAAAAGTTGATCACAATGTTAGTTATACGGTTGAGGGGAATGGTTACAAATATCCTTGTGGCCTTAAGATTAAAGAACACAAGAGCTACCAGTTCGGATACATCTTATATGATGAAACAACAAATCATATCGGACCTCTTACAATCCCCAGAAGGAAAACTAATACAACAACAGATGATAGTAATAGCAGCAAGCGAACACCTAGAGATGATAGCAAATTATTATCAATCGATGGCAAACCCGAATTCGGGACAGAAGATGTTGATAGGGATATCATTACAGACAACAGTATCCCAAATGATAAAGGCAGAAAAGATGATAGAGAGTCTTCAGAGCTCGAGTCTGCAATAGATAAACAAAAAGCTTTTTTGCGAGGATTTACTAAGAAATAGGTTGGATTCTTGAATTTTATTTCTTATTATAATAATATAAATAATTAAAAAATAAAAAAATGAAAAAATTAATATTATTAGCAGGAGTCCTATTAGGAATGTTTATAGGATTAAAAGTAATAGGTCAAAATGACTTAACTCCGGTGGAGTTTATAGACAACCTAGATAAAGCCTATACAGTATCAGAAAGAACATATAGTCTATTTAAAGAAGATATGATCGAAAACAGAGCCAAGTTTGAACCCTATTTCGCAACTCCAGATAATAAATATAATGTTGATGAAGATGGAATAATATTGCTTTGTGCGGCAAATTATTTTTCTAATGTTGAAGATGGAGATTATGATGATTGTATTAAAGCATTTAATGAAGAAAAGATGCTTCCTATAAGAACTCATGAAACATCATATGAAATTGACTGGATATATCCTTGTGATCACGGAGGTGCGTTCATTGTATTTAAAATAACCGATCATGTTACTTCAAATGTTCATGCTATTACAGTTGGTTATTTTAATGATCTTACCATAAAATCAATTAGGGTAAGTATTAATGTTGATCAAGTTCCATTAGAATTAGCCATTCCATCAGGCGAAACAGTTTATATATCTGATAAATAGTATAAATGGGAGCATTCGCTCCCATTTTTTTAATTTAATTTTTCATTTTATACCATTTATGGTTGCCGTATTTATAGCATTCTTAACCCAATTACTGTTAATTAATGATCCCACGGCACTAACGAGTTTGGCATTTACATCTTTATTTCCAGTATCAATAGCTCTAAGATATGACTTAATACCATTCTTCATTCTGATTGCCCATCTTTGGTCGTCTATTCCATAGAATAAAATACCTCCTTTTTGTGGATCAGGCATATTTTGATGACCGCCCAAAGTTGAAGTTTTATTTGGATCATCTCCTCCAACATTTCTACTAAAACCTAATTTTCCTAATATATTTACGCCGGCAAAATTGTTGTTGCCTATCTCAACAGATTGATTCCATTTCCATTCTTTATTTTGTTTACTCCATACTATGTCTCCAAAATGAGAATTGATTTTTTTGAAGCCTCTTGTTCCTATTACAGAATATCTAGTGACACGTTGTTTTTGAGTAACAGGATCAATGAATCCATATTCTTTAACCGTTAATTGTGTTGGATTATTTTCTGGTTGAGCTCCTTTTGCTAATGGACCTGGCTTTCTTATATCCATAACATCATATGATTTTAATAGTACTGTTTTTGGGTTTGCAGGTTTTGCAGGTGCAACAGGTTTTGGTTTAATCATTGCAAAATCTTTTTTAATCATATTTTTGAATAATTTATTATGATTTGTAAAAATTTCATACCAAGCTAATTTTACAAAATCATTTAATGGTGGTTCAGTTGCTGGTTTTACTGGATCAATATCAAAAACAGTTCCAGGGCCAAATTTAGCTTTAAGAGATGGATGTTTATTTACAAAGGTTCTTAATCCTTCTTCTGTATCTTCTGGCATTGGATATTTTGCCCAATGCGCTTCAGCTTCCGGCGTCATTTTTTGTTCGAATAAAACATTTTTAGTTCTAAATCTTCTCATGTTTTCTTTAAGAGTGTATATATTCATTATTCTTCCTATAATTTCTTTTATATAAATATAGAATAAAATACTTTTCATATTTATTTGTATTCATGAAAAATATTCATTATATTATTAATAAATTGTCTTTACTGATATTTATATAT
>Ga0208299_1002710_pt1 | contig 11705 bp, 15 predicted proteins | sample 15_taG_FD_184089 | JGI IMG/M metagenome (GOLD analysis project Ga0208299, IMG submission 184089) | Marine viral communities from the Subarctic Pacific Ocean - 15_ETSP_OMZ_AT15312 metaG (SPAdes) (version 2) | ecosystem: Environmental > Aquatic > Marine > Oceanic | place: Pacific Ocean | collected...
TACTTCGTAGCTATGGGTACCCAAAAAGAGGCCGCAGAGCAGAAGATACGGTCGGTGCTTTGATCCGTATCGCCCACGCGAACCCTAGCCTTCAAAAAGATCTTCTCCCGATCATAAAGAAAGCGTGTGGGAAAGGTTAGACTCTAACCTCTGGGGAGAGGATGAAACTCGGATCTGCCTGAGAGGAAGCTTGAATCCTCTCAGGCTCACCATATCTCTCCAAGAGAGATTTAAGACCTTCCTCAAAGTGTTCAGAGCATCCAAGACCTACTACGTAGGCAGCACCACCTTCCCACAAATACACTAGTGGGACATATGGATGTTGTGGATATCTCATGTAAACACCTTTAGAAAGAAGGGATCTCTGGGATTTCCCAGAGATTTAGTGGAGGTGGCGGGACAGTGATTCCCAGACTTTCGTCTGGGCCTGGACTATACCTTCACCCTGCGGTAACAGGGGGGATGCGTGTTATGGGAAATCCCATCTGAGTGATCCATTGCTTTCGCGTTAGGACTCTCTAAGTCTCTACACGGCTTACTGCTTTCGCATTCACCGCACGGTATTGGCATACCCTTTTCAGGAGTTAGCGTTCACCGTATGAGCATCCTGTTTCCATCAGAGATCACTCTCTGAGGCGACCATTACGTTAATCGAACCCGCGTCCAATCTAAGTGTCCATCCCAAGTACTACGTGTGTAGCCTATCGCTTGTAATCACTTCCCACGCGCAATAGGCAAAGCGAGGTGGGTTGCGTAATCCTAATTTTACGAGAGTCAGGGATCAGTTGGGTCTCTCGCTATCCCACTAAATGCTCTACTTTCTCCGTGGGAGAGATCCAGTAGAGGCACCCGCTTACGCGAAGAGGGCGACTTCCTTTGTGGCGACCATGCCGGTACGCTCCGAACCTCCGAAGAGGTGGGAGAAGTCCCAAACTTGATCAGCCGAGTAGTTGGTTTTGCCAATTACATTGTTCTGGGTTTTTTACGAGGCCACCCAGAGTCCTCGACACGCACTCGAAAATTCGACTCGACTGTCGAATACCAGTTCACCCCCAAAAAGGGTTGTTGAAGTGTGAAAAAAAACAAGGCACCAGACTATCTTCCAAATGCCTTCAGAAGTAATACGCATGATCAAAGATCATTCGAACAATTATCTTCTTGGAGCGGAAAACGAGATTTGAACTCGCAACATCAACCTCGGCAAGGTTGCGCTCTACCATTGAGCTACTTCCGCAGAAAGGATTGTACTGTTTTTGATTGTGTGCTGTTACGCCAAAAGTATCCCGCAGCACATGCTCACGAAATAGGGGTTTTCAGTCCCAGCTAAGGACCCTCATAGGTTTTGGAGGCATGTGTGTCTCCTTCGAGGGGTCGCCACTACGACAACCCACACCCTAAGTTGGCCCATGTAACACTCTACTCTTTATAGGCATTATTCCGGACGGTCTATAATATCCCAACCAAACAATGTCAGAATTTCTTCTGATGGCTGCCTCTAAGCCTACCTCCAAACAAAAACAGTACCAAATGAATAACAGACCCGGAGGGATTCGAACCCCCACCCTTGGTTTTGGAGACCAACATGCTGCCATTGACACCACGAGCCTATAGACTAAAATTTGCTTTCCGTGACAATCTTGGCATCCGGTTGGATACCCAATGGATTTGCCGTGGAATGCTGTTTAAACCAAAACTCCACTTCAGAACCCACAAGGCGAAAGAATTGTCGATAATGATCTTGAGTAGATCTCAGACTTTCATGAGGTGTTCGATCTGACATCCAATACAGTACATTTTCATCCAAAGAGACTTCTTGACTGCGATGCAAGACATCTCTTCCAGATTCAGTGGGTGCGCCTTGGTCATCCACCAATGACTCTGGTAAAATGACATCCCAGGCTCTACAAGCCCCGTCCGTCGAACAGAGATAAATCCCCTTTCCGTTTTCAGAACCCCCCCAGGAACCTCCTCCCCAAGGGGTGTGGCTTGTGCCGTCGGTGTGGATTCCAGGACGTCGTTGGTAAGACCCCTCGTACACCCAGGTTTCATGCACAGTCAGATAGACCACCTCTCCTGGTGTTAATGCACATTGTTGGATGAGGGGAAAGTAATGACGCATGTTTTCAGGGAGAGATTCCAAGTCACCCATAACAAAAGGCATCATATTGACGTAGAGGTCTGAAGGTACGGGGAAAGAAATCAAGTCCAATTTTTGCAGCATTTTAGGGTCCTACCATTTTAGGGGTTCCAAGAAGGTCTCAAGATCTTCTCGGTCGGGGTCTCTTCCGAGGTTTTTGATATCCAATCTCAGAGGCTAGGATGATCATCCTACCTCCGAAGTGAGTGACCCGGATGGTGGGTTCCGTCACAAAAGGAGAGGTTCCTTCTGGAGTCTCTCGATTCGCAATATCTACGGCAGCGTCGTAAACACGATCGATCTGTGAAGAAACAAATCGAGCGGGAACTTTTTGATCTACAGGGCACAGTTCAATGAAGACTAAAGATCTCCACTCTGAGTTATTGTCTGTAAGTACATTAGTCCAAATTCTCTTACTCACGTTTCAATTCTCCTTCAAAAAGAGCGGAAGACGGGATTTGAACCCGCAACCTGAAGTTTGGAAAACTCCGACTCTACCATTGAGCTACTTCCGCCTACTGCTCTGTCATTTCTGAAATGGGAAACTCCCTAAAAACTTCCCTCTGTTGACAACCAACCAGAGCAGTGCTGTTTTCCTTGTTAAGTTATTCACCCAACAAGGAATGTCAATTGACTCACGATCCCTAAAACGCAAGCCTAAAGACAACAGGAGTAAAAGTGCAGGTTGGGGGAATTGAACCATCCAATATTACATTGGTTAATGTACAAACATTCGCGACCATTTGTACATCCCTCTTTTGTCCCAGAAAGGACAACGTGCTACCGTTGCACTACAACCTACAGTGGAACCATCTGGACTTGAACCAGAAACCTTCGCGTTATCAACACGAGGCTCTACCAATTGAGCTATGATTCCATTAATATCAAACCTACCCTGGTCCAAAGATTTTACCGTTTTTGGAGGACGCGATACTTTCCTCCCAGCTACGATCTTCATCACAGTTGCAGACGGAAGTCTTCTCTTTCTCATTAAGTTTTCTTTTTTGAGTGTCGAGTTTTCTTTCGAGAGACCCAACGTAAGAGAGAACTTCTCTAACAACTTTCTGCCAATCCCTAGAATCCTCTGCCTCAGCAAGTTGAGCCATCAGTTCTAGTTGGTGCTTGTATCCAACATGCATCAGTCAATCCCCATGATAAAAAAGTTGATCGTGGAACGTCGGCGCATACACAGGAAAAGCTTCCTGGAATTTCACCACTAACTGATCTACACAACCACCAAAGTCACAGGGTTTCTGTGACTGAACCTGGGGAATGCTTCGAGCAGTCAGGAAGGAAAACACATGATCGGAAAGAGAGTTGAGAAATTTTGGGGTCAGATCTCTGGGTTGAAGAGAGGAAGAGACCTCATCCACAACACCGTTCACATAATCGTTAAAAGAGTAATTGATCATTTTCTCATCTCCTGTACACATGACATACAGGGTTGATTTGAGGATTCGAACTTAACTCAGAAGATTCCCCCAATCTTTAATTTCAGAGGGTTGGTTGTCTTGAATTAACTGGTAGAGGGAATCGTACTTGGTAGTCTTCTGGATGAATTGATTAATCTCTTCTTCCCTCCTCTGATAATTCCGAATGTCCACGGCATCATTTCGGTTGAGGACCACTTTCCACTTATCAACCAACGGTCTCAAAGAAGCGAAGTTCTTTTGAATCTTCTTCCACTGGGAGGTGACGACCATGGGGAGAACTTTCCTGGGTCTTGTAGCATTCCGAATCTGAGTCACCGTCAGAGGCACCAACACTAATACCAAGGTGACTTTGTACCCACCTTGCTTGGCATATTCGATCCAGGTTTTCATTTTTTTGAAATTTGAACCCGTGCCGTCGGCAAAGAGAGGGTCACCTGAGTTCACGACCGCTTGGAAATATGTCTTTGACATCTGTGAAGACATTTCGTGAACAAGTCCTGGAGAACTGGGTCTGTACCCTGGAATCTGTTCCTTGTAGACATCTGGATTAATACTTCTCCAGTAAGAAGGGAATTCATGCTCCGGGGCACCAAAGGTTAATTCAGAAAGTCCTTTCACTTCTCGATACAATTCAGGAGTGAGGACTTTCTGATAATCCGAAGGGTCGATTAGAATTCCATGACCCTGGTTGTTGTACTCAAACAATTGGAATGGGACTTTAGCTCGACTTCCACCATCAACTAATTCGATGCGGAAACCCATGTCCTTAACTTTCTCTTGGACACCCTCAAAATGAAGTTGAGAGAGACGTCTCTCTTCTTCTGTCTTTTGCTGGAACCCCTCGACCTCCATCTGAAGGTACTGCTCTCTTCGGATCCCATCTGGAGTGCCCCCTGGCATGTATTTCATCCAGTTGTACGCTACCCAACCTTTCCCGCTGCCACCGGCTCCCATCATAAACACAGCTTGATATCTGAGTTTAGAAGGGTCAGTTAAAGGACCCGCTTGCTTAAGTAGATATCGATCTGTCACCCGTTGAATTGCCAATTTGTACATAGAATCATCCTTTTAATAAAGTCTATGTAGCAATTCTAATAGAGTTAAAAATCAACGTAAGAACTCCAGTTCGATAAAAATCTTGAAGATTTCTTAAACCTTGAAGGACATGTTCAATGTCCTCTTGAGTTTTGGCCCGATAGGCTTTCTGCCGTAACTTTTCAATGTCCTTGTACATGATGAGATATTCCTCCATAGGGTGCCTAACGGGACTCGAACCCGTAACATCTTGCTCCACCGGCAAGCGCTCTACCAGTTGAACTATAGGCACTGAAAGGCACCGCACAGTGGGGAGACCAAACATTCGGGTCAGGAGAGTCGGTCTCCCCACTAATACAGCACACAAATGTGTCGAATCGAGCGTCGATAAGCCCTTTTCCCGAAAAGAAAAAGCCTCGATTCGACATGAAGGTAGTTCTCTCACAATTGTTACCCGATCCTATCACCCCCGCTAGGGAAATAAAATCATTGTGAGAGAACAGCCCCGCATAGGAGTATCGATCTCCTGTTTCCGCCTTGACAGGGCGGCGTCATCAGCCATTAGACCAATGCGGGATAAAGTGAAGAAGTCCCTCAGGTAGGACTCGAACCTACAACTACGACATTTTAAGTGTCGCTCCTACTACCAATTGGGATACTGAGGGCAAAGGATGTCACCAATTAATACACGCTTCTTCCCACTCTTCGGTGGAACGGTCAATTTGTATTTTCATCAATTCCATCAATTTGACGTATAGAGCGTAGGATTGTGCCTGACTACCGGCACCCGCTTGAGGTGTGATCACCTTCCGCATCTCTCGAACGCACATCATGAAAGAAGCTAGGCGCATGGTTTCCTTCAGAAAAGGATCTTCGAGATCTCCCGCTACCCAAGAAGATAGGAAATACTTCTTGATCCCTCGCTCTTGATAATCAAACCAACCCGATAAAGTTTGTAAGAAACACGCTCCCAGGAGAGAATTTCGAAGTTCTTCCCTCATGTGGGGTTCTGCACCACCGATGAGTTTTTGATAATGTTCCCGATCCTCGACTTCTTGGGTGGCTCTTTGAATGCCTTCCTGAAAAGAATTCAGGACTTGCTGATGATAGAGACCAGCGAATTCCTCGTAGATTTGACGGTGAACTAGGAAGAAAGACCAGTCTTCAATATTCCCCCGCTCTACATCTTTCAAGTAAGCCGGAAGATCTTCAATCTGAAAATGATTTTTCATCCACGGCAAGTAACCTGAATCTTCAATGTGATCGATTTCACCGTAATCGAAGTAGTTCCCCAGAATGGGCAATCCTTGAACCACCCAGGGATCTTCGGGGTAGACATATCCTCCGCAAAGAGAACGAATACAACTTTTCTTAATGAGGAAAAAAGCGACGGGTTCTCCCCACACAATTGGAAGATTCGACATCATACCTGTTGCATACCAGCTACCCAATTTAGCACCTCCACACGGTTAGCACCTCTGGTAGGATTCAAACCTACGACCTACGGATTAGAAGTCCGTCGCTCTATTCAACTGAGCTACAGAGGCTTACGGAAAGTAGACCGTAGAGAAAAAGGAATTCGAACATATTTAAGAAGTTTTTTTGTCTTTAACCTGCCGTCAATAGAAGCGGTGTCAGGACTCGAACCTGAAAGAACAGAATCAAAATCTGTCATGTTGCCAATTACATCACACCGCCGTTAGTGGGCACAGCAGGACTTGAACCTGCAACTTTCGGTTTGTAAGACCGACACTCTTGCCAATTGAGTTATGCGCCCGTTTTATGTGCCAATTGAAAATTGGAGAATTCGTGTTGATCCGTAATTTCTCGAATCACCGGAAAAGGAATCTTTCCAAGGTCAACGTCAATGTCTTCCAATTCCACTTCGGCGATGACCAGATTCTCATGAGAATCTAAAAACACATCCACCTCCCACGTCAGGTCGGAGTCGCCTGAGATGTAGTATCGATCCTTCATCACTGTTGCTTCACACAGTTCCAACAGTCCGTAAGCATCTTCCAGGGGGATGGGATATTCAAATTCCACACCTGATCCCAACACCTTCTCACCCTTCACACAAAGTTGAGCTTCGTCGTTATCCACAACCCGGATTCGGGTCACAACTTTAGAGTTCCCATTTGGAAGGTACCCTTGGATAATTCGAGTGTGGGGATACTCAGAAAAAGGAATGGTACTGGAGTCTACCAAGAATCTACGTTCAATTTCAATTGCCATGTTGCCCTTCGTTCAATCTAGTTTTCAGTTTTTCCAATTGAGAGACCACTCTGGAATCCGGATCAATTGAGACGTAAATCTCACCGGCTTCAATGGCACCCTGAAGATAATCTAGATGTACATCTTCAGGGACTTTGAAGAAAGAAGCGTAATCCTCGGAAACGGGGTAGAGGGATTCTCTCTTCAATGTCAGATCCAGAGAGTTGGCGGGATACTCTCTTTGAGCTTCTAGGTAAAGAGAGAGTTGTTCCAATCCAAGATACCCGATGTTCAAGATGGGTTTGTCTTCGTCCAACAATTGGGGGAGAATGTCACGGTATCTAAAGTTGGGGAACGATGCCGTGAACTCGGTTGCCAACTGATGGATTTCTTCTAGAAAAGTCTCACTGCGTTGGGGGTCGAAGAATTTATCGATGAGTTGACCCTCGATCCAATCGTAACCATTCCCGACAACAAAATAAAGAGAAGTCAGGACATCGCCTCTTGTCTGAAACAAGGAAGGGTAAGACAACAATGCCCATCGAATGTTTTTTTCCAATGTTTGAGGGGCATTGAATAAAGTGCAGGATTCGTCGCGATTTTTGATCCTTTGAAGTCTTTGCAGAAAGTCATCCAACATGTAGGAACCTCATTAAATGTTCAATTCATTTCTTAAATGAATACTCAAATGAAAGGAATTGAAAGTGCATAACGAAAATCAGTACTGTAAAATTGCCGTCGAAACATTTCCGAAGATGGGAAAGACGGCAGGGAATCACAATCCGTCTCCGAAATATTGGAAAGGAGTTTTCAACTCGTCTCTTCTCATATCCCTTCGGATGCGAAGTCGGGAATTAAAAACGCCCTCTCTGGAATTGAGAAACCAGAGGACTTTAAGGGAAAAGGTAAAGAAGCAGAGCGTTGGGCAATTCGTTATGCAGAATCCACGGGAGGACTTCCAGGAATCATCCTAAAGGGATTAGTTAAGGGCGTCTTTTTCCTAGGAGCCGAAAAGCTCATAGATCTCTTCAAAAGTGGATACGATAAGGTGAAGTCCTGGGTGATGGCTTTTTGGGAGAAAGCCAAAGGTGCTTGGGATTCATTCACTGGATTCTTGGGTTTTGGGGACAAGACGGCAAGAGGAATGGCGGATGAACTGATAAAGCTCATTGCCGGATTGATTATTGTGGTCATTGTTATCGGATTTGCAGCGATCATCCGATGGTTGGAATATCAAATTGCCATGATGTCTACACTAGCTATTCTCAAAATTCTCGGTGGCGTCCTGTTAGGACTTGCCCTTGCATTTGGGATGGCGGTGTTCGTCAAAAACATGACCCGTATTCTGAAAAGGAGAGGACATGCTAAAGAAGGATGGAATCAGATGATTAGCCAACTGGGGACATGGGTGAACACATTCAAGAAGGATGGAGCCACCTTCATCACATCCTTTTGGATGTTCTCTGGTGAAAACGCCACGAAACCGGGAATAAAAAAGACCCGAGGTGATTGGAAGATCAATGATGTGGAGACTTCCAGTGGATCTACCTATCTCTATTTAGTGGAAGAGCATCCTAATCGAGAGTTTGACAGAGGACACTTCCGAATTCAACATGGGAAACAAACTGTCTTCTGGGTTGACCCCAGAGGAAATCGATTCCAAGTAGTTCAGATCCACACGATGTAATTGAAGTTGTCTTGGGGATTCGAACCAATCCAGACCAAGTGAGCCTGTTATCACAGGGCTTGAACTGTTATCCGTTGTACACCGGATCCACCTTCGTCTCGCTCTGAAACGCTGTGCGCCACACCTACCCTCTAAAGAGGTACTAATTCCGTAGAGGGTAGGCACTACACCTTCGACAACAGTAGCGGAAGTTGGAATCGAACCAACTGTGGATTTCTCCTCAAGGTTATGAGCCTTGCGCCTTCCCAATAGGCTATTCCGCCAAATTAAGGCTTCCCACCTATCCGGTAAGTGATCGGGCAACAACTCCCAGCAACTTACTATGCCTCCACAATGTCAGAAAACATACGTTTTTTGAGGTATGTCAGCCCAATTACCAACGGGAGATCTCTCTCCAGAAGTACCAGTGGAGGGACTCGAACCCACACGCCCTTTCGGACACTTGTTTCTAAGACAAGCGCGGCTACCATTACGCCACACTGGTAAAATTCAAATTTGGTCTGTTCTTATCGCAGAGAGATAATCACACGCATTCTCCCAACTCCAAGCATGTACAAAATCAGATCCTATCGTCACATTCTCTTTCGAGAAGAGAGAATGCAGATCGGCACGAAAGCCCACTTTGATGTGGATGACCCTCTTACGCCACCCTAGGGTGAAAACTCCCAATTCCGTGGTGACTGAGAACCACGGACCACAACTGTCACAATCACAGTATTGGTTCGGAATCTCATTTTTGCTAGAGATCATGAATTACTTAGTCCTGTTCTTGATAAGTTGAGCGACAAACATCACACATAGAAATCCCACCATGAACCATCGCAAGACCAAAAACAATGGAGCAAAAAGAGTGCCGAATCTCTCTCGAAATTCCTCTTCACCTTTAGAAGAGTCCTGATCTATCGGATCAGGGAAAAAAGAAAGAAACCACCCGGAGATAAAAGCTTGATCGATTGCACTGATCAAGTAAACGTACCCGATCCACAACACGAATGTGTTCCACATGAAACTCTCCAAAGATAAAGAGTTTACTCGGCAGGATTCGAACCTGCGACCGTATCTTGAAACTTAGGTTTCAAGTTTGAGCCTCACCTCTAGGTTAACCTAGAGGTTAAGGACTCACGCGCTACGGTAAACACGATTCACTCAAGTTTCAAGAGGCTGTTTCCGTCCCTGCGGGACTTGTATCGCCTTCTCAACTCTTGTTTCACACGTTTTGGGTCGTCACCACATCCAATGTTTTGATCCCCAGAACGTCTGAGAACATTAGATGCTCCTACCCAATCCGCATGGGCTTTTCTCCCACATCCGGCACACTTAAACTTAATTCCTGATCTGTTCTTTCTTGAGACATAACCACAAGAAGGACATTCTTGAGAAGTGTAAGCAGGATTAATCTTTTCTACAGGAACCTTCTCACTCAAAGCCTGTTGTAAAGCCCGGTAAGCAAACCTCTTTTGACCCCGACAACCCGACAAGTCTAAGTCTTCCAAGACAAAGACATGATCGGGATACTGATCTTTGATCCTATTAGCTATCCTTCGGGTTTCTGTCTTGATCATTCCCGATAAGCGATCTTCCATGCGCTGCAAGCGCGGGGAATTACCCCTCAATCCTTGCTTCTGCCGATTTGATCTAAGTGTTCGCACCTCTTGATAGAGTCGATCAAATTTGGGCTTGAAGGCTTCTCCATACTGGTTCCCGTTGGAAAGAGTACAAAGAACATTTAAGCCTACATCGACACCAATCTTTCCTACGGGAACCTCAGGTATTTGAGGTTCCGGATATTCCTTCTTTTCGACTACTTGGAATCTCCATCGTCCTCGCTTCTTACGAGCAAGGATAAATTTAGAGACTTCATCGGGTTTTTTCACATAAGGATTTCCAACAAGAGGTAAAAGGATTCTTTTACGTGGGATTAATGAAGATACAGAGAGCCACCAATCGGCGTGGAAAGCCTCTTCGGGCGTTTCCAGCCGGGAGGTCATCTCTGACATCCACATGGGCATGTCGGGACGCACAGAGGGCTTCTTGCCCCCGCGTTCGTCAAGGATCTTATGGTAGAAGTCTATGTGATCTTGAGTGACAAACTTCCAGGGTTGGTGAAGAAGGGATTTCCCAATTACATAAAGGGATTTAGATTGTTCTTCTGTGATTTCATTTTTGTATTTGAGTTTGGAGATCGTTCGTTTGATCTTACGGGAGTAAGTAGCTTTAGCCCAGGTAGATACTATGGTAATAGCGTGGTCTTGAGCGTTTTTGATGATCTGAGAAGTGAGGGATTTGGGGGTAGGGAAAAAATCTTTCTTTTGAGAGCGTAGAATTTTGAGTCGTTTTTCATGAATCATATGGTTGACACAGATCTGTAGGTACTTGAGGTATTCTTGGTGAAGTGCCTCAAGTTGTTGAATCTTCTCTTGATTGGTGTCTTCGTGAAGGAAGAAAAAACGACTCTTTTTCATGATCTAGGAGTCTTTAGTTTTAGTTCTAAGTGTTTGTTTCCTATCGAGATATTCATCAATAGATCGACGTATGATTTCGGATTTTGAGATGCCGGAAGTTGAAGATTCTTGCCCCAATCTTTTTTCCTGTTGTTCTGATATTTTGAATTTAAAGGTTCCGTCTTTGTTCATAAGTGTCCTCATTTGTACCTATATATGGTACTATATAAGGTAGGAATTGAAATTCCTACCCCTAAACTCCCCTTGATTCCAAATCAAGAATGCTTCCACTGCACCACGAGTAGAGAAATTGGCGGAAGAGGCGAGATTCGAACTCGCGTGACTCCGAGAAGCCGTCAACGTTCCAAGCTGATGCCATAGACCAGACTAGGCGACTCTTCCAGAATTACCAGACTACATCTCCCGCTGGGAGATCCTTCAATTCTTCTCTGGTAGGTTTCAGTAGTTTCCAGGGGATAAAAAGCATGTCAGGGGGTTTGTTCATCTCCCCCGTTACAAAGACAACCACGCCTTTAGCAGAATGATTGATCACCATCCCACTTGCAGTGAAGACGCTGTTGGAAACGTAATCGTGATCATATTGTCTCCAATAGACGGTCTGTCCTATCTCGACTGATTTCATGATTATCTCCTGAAATGGAACCTCTGATAGGAATCGAACCTATATCTGTGAGTTCGTAGCCCACTGCTCTGATCCATTAAGCTACAGAGGCAAAAGGAGCATTCCACTCCGGACG
>Ga0208299_1002711_pt1 | contig 11703 bp, 7 predicted proteins | sample 15_taG_FD_184089 | JGI IMG/M metagenome (GOLD analysis project Ga0208299, IMG submission 184089) | Marine viral communities from the Subarctic Pacific Ocean - 15_ETSP_OMZ_AT15312 metaG (SPAdes) (version 2) | ecosystem: Environmental > Aquatic > Marine > Oceanic | place: Pacific Ocean | collected...
TTCTTGTTTCTGCCCGTGGATTTAATAACTGAAGTCCAGCCTGTTTTAATCCAAACATTATACCTCTTGGTGTTAATATAAATTTACTAAGTCTAAAAACATCTGCTACCGTTCTTGCTGCTGATGTAACAAAACCACCTCTAAATAATCCTTCATCTACAGCACCTAATCCACCTGGACCCCATTTATCACCTATATCTTTAAGAATAAATGGTTGGTCAAATCCAAATACGGTATTGTCACGGGCTGGTATATTATATGGTATTCTATCATCAAATCTAAATTCTTTCTCTTCACCACCAAAAAAAGTATATCGTGTATCTACAAAATTAGAACCATGTTTTTGTGGGGACCATTCAGAAAATGGTTTTAATGATTTATCGGTTTGTGTAAAAACTTTAAATTCAGGTGTAGATGGTTCAGATGCATTTTGAATATACATACCACCACGATTAAACCCAGAATCATAAATAGTATCCATTAATAATCCATCTTGGGTAGCAAATATACTACTATATGCTTCTATTGGTGTTGTTTGAAAATCACTTCCGTGTGCTCCTGATGATATCGGTGATGTATCTATTGTTGTTTCGTAAGCTTGACTTGTAGGACCACTTAATGTTATCATACTTACATTATGAGTTACAGTAGTACCAGTTGTTCCATAAGTGTCATCAGTTGCATTATATAATCTAACATCACTTCTGGATCTAACATCACTTTGATAACTATCATATCCCAACCTACTCATAAAATCATATGATGATAAGTTAGAGTCTCCTATTGGTGATTTAATATCCTGTGAACCTATGTGTATCGAGCCGTCTTTCCAAGGTTGAGTGTCTCCAGTTTCATCAAATAAATCGGATCCAAGTGTAATATGTGTGTATGGTTGAGTTAGAAAATGATTTTGATAATGTTTGTAAAGTCTATCTCTCATTAATGTATGATTAAATGCACCATCAATACCTGTAAAAGTAATACCATTAGAAGAAATACTTGGTGCACCAACTGTTTGATTTAATCCACCTTGTGATTCAATGTAAATACCATTATAACCAGTTAATCTTGAAAGTGAATCAATACTATGTGCGTCTGCTAATTTTGGTGTGTCACTAAATGCTTCTATCGTGAATTGAGTAGGTCCAGTTGAGTTGTGTTGTGATATTACATAAGGTAAATCAGTTCCAAATTCAAATGGATTAAAATTTGGTGATGTCAATCCAATTTTACCAAGTCCTACACTGCCACGAGTAAATGATTTAAATATAGGAGTGGATAATTCATCTATATTAGTAATATACATATCACTACGATTAAACCCCGATATATGAAATTGTGTTCCATAACTCGAATGTAATTTTTCTGTATCAGTATATTGTGAACTTATAATTCCTTCTACGGTATTAAACTGACTACCAAGTTCCTCATCATATCGTGAATAATCAATCGTAAATGATGGAGATGGTCCAACTTCAGGTATTGTATGTCTTAATGTATCTAAACTTAATACAGGTGGAGTACCAGGTGATAATAATGAATCGGCCATATTAAAAGAAAATCCGAGTGGTAAAGTTTCAGGTCCCCAAGAACCTTGTACACCACTTAGGAAATCAACTGGTCCCGTTTTAACTCCACTACCAAATGGAATATATGGAAATCCAACTCTATTTGTCATTATAGTAATAGCATCTTGATTAGGTCTATCAAAAGTTTTAGTTCCCGTAATTGTATATCCACGAACATCAAACGACTGTGGATTATCATTTGGTGCTACACCAAAACCTACACCATCATCAAATTTAGAATGTTCATCTGGATGTGGTGGTTGTGCTGGAGTTGGTCCTGTAGTTCCACCGTGGCGACCGGCTGTTCTACTGGTATTAATTCCAGCATTATCATAATCTGTATATTTAAAATTTGATAAATCAGTTAATAATTCTTTTAATGCCATTAGTTCTATATCTCCTAATCCGAAATGTTACTGTACAGCCTCGGATATGGTGCCCAAATTCCTGTTTGCTACTGTTAATAGACCTGGGGTTTGACTCATTACACCAATTAATTCTTCTAATTTCGTATTGGTTTGCATCAGTTGTTCCTCAACTGGATTTCTTCCTTCTGACTTTGATGATTCTTCTTCTCCGCCACCACCGAGTGAAACTCCACCAAGTAATCCCAGTTTATTCAATGCAAATAATACAGGAAGTGCAGGGAGTAACGTAAGTGCTCCAAGTGCCATAGCCCCCATACTAACTCCTAATACAGTAAAGGACTTGGCTAATAACAAAATGGGATCCGCCATTGTTGCCAATTGAGTTATTTGTTCAGTTATACCCGAAAAAGAACCTGAAATCATGTTCATTCCCGTTCCAATTAAACTTAAAGCGACTCCAAGTCCCAATAATGCAAGACTCATAATACCTAATGCCTGTGATCCCAATATAATAAGTGGTGCCATAGTTCCAAGAGCTCCAAGTGCAAGACCTAATCCTAACATTGCGGCCCCACCAGTTACAACCTGTGCAAAATCACTATCTGTAAATGATCTTAAAGCCAATGAAAATGGTATGAGTGCTATACCCATAACTGCCATAGCTGTGGCTCCCATCACAATAAGTGGTGCCATAGTTCCAAGAGCTCCAAGTGCAAGACCTAATCCTAACATTGCGGCCCCACCTAACTTAACTTGTTCAAAATCAATATCTGTAAATAATCTTAAAGCTAATGCAAATGGTACGAGTGCTATACCCATAACTGACATAGCTGCGGCTCCCATCACAATAAATGGTGCCATCATTCCAAGAGGGATGAGTGAAAGACCTAATCTTAACATTGCAATTCCACCTAACTTAACTTGCTCAAAATCAATATCTGTAAATAATCTTAAAGCTAATGCAAATGGTATAAGAGCTATACCCATAACTGCCACAGCCGCAGCTCCGGCTATAATAAATGATGCCATCATTCCAAGAGCTCCAAGTGCTAAAGCAAATCCTATCATTGTAACTCCACCCAATGCAACTTGTGCAAAATCAATTCCCGTAAACATTTGTAATGCGAATGCAAATGGGATAAGTGCAATCGACATAATTAACATTGCGGCCGCCCCTTGTATTAATTGTCCTTTCAACTGACCAAGTATGGCAAGTACAAGAGTTAATCCAAGTAAAGTTACTCCTGCCTTTGCTATTGCTGGCCAAGTAACTTTTCCAAACTCTTGAAGTGCTTTCGCGGCGACCCACATGGCAGCGGCCGCTATTAATAGTGCGGCGGCACCTTGTATCATTTTTTTACCATCAATCTTTTCCATAAATCCAAATCCACCTTTTCCACCTTTTTTACCACCTTTTGATTTTGAAGTTTTTGGTTTTTTAACCGCTTTAGTTTTATCTGCTCTCTTTCCAAATCTTTTATCTGGTTTACCACTCTTTGTCAAAGGTACATCATCACCGCCCATACCCACCTTTTCCTTTATCTTGTCTGTAATACCACCACCCATAAGTCTCTCTTTTAGACCTGTAACCATTCCTTTGGCACCTTCCATCATTCCACCAGACATTGCTTCACCAGTTAATTTTGACTTCATCCATATAGCGGTCATCAAACCTAAAATTACACCAAGTACAGTTCCTAACATTGGAACTTTTTTATTAAGTTCATTAAATAACATCCCTATACCAGTTATAACTGTCAATGCCAATGTTATTGGCCAAAATGCTACTGCAAGAGCTACTCCAAGACCTACCACAACAGGAAGTAATGCCTTTCCAACACTTAAAAATCCAGTCCATGCTTTTCCAAGCCACTCCATCACTTTTGCCATCTTATCTCGATGTGCCTTTTCTGCATCAGTCATATTATTTAATTTATCTTGGTTAGCAACCATCTTACCTAATTCAGATACACTAACACCAAATGCTGCTGCTAATGACTTTCTCTGAACTACATTTAATTTTTCAAAGTCTGCAGCCGAACCAATCTGTTTAGTAACCTCTTTTTGCATTCCTTCTAAATCACCAGCTAATGCTAATTCTCGTGCTTTATCTGTATTAATTGCCCTGCCAGTTAACATACTTGCTTCCATTTGTGCTTCAATAGATGATTCAAAATCTAATAAACTATCTGCTATCTGTTCAACGGCTGCCATATCTAATCCAAGTTTTCTTGCTGCTATAGCGGCCTTAAATACATTTTCACCACCTTTTTTTGCAAATCCAGCAAATGCATCGGCTGATCCGGCAACATCATTCATAACTGCGGCTGGTGCTACACCACTGGCTCTGGCCAATAATGCGACTGATTCCATTTGTGATGTGGCCGCATCAAAACTTGATGCTCCAACTGCCATCATTTGAGCTGCCAATATACCCGTGTTTTCACCACTAATACCATATAATGCAGTTAACTGAGTCATCGCAGAAAGATTTTCAGATGTTACTGATGACAATCCACCCATATTATCACGAATACTATCTGATATTCCAGCTACATCTTCAGCACTAACTCCTAATAAAGAAAATTCCATTGCCGTGGAATTTATTGAATTTTGTAATTTTCCTGCTTCAGCGACTGTTACTCCTAATTCTTTTCTGGTATCCATCATACCACCAAAAAACATTTCTGCAACTTTAGCGGCTAACAATATAATACCCACAACCACTAAAAGTGGTCCCGCCATAGCAACTGGCATTCCAGTAAGTTTATTAAGTCCCTCTCCCATTGCACCAACAGCTTCTTTTGCAGAACCCATAATATTAGTAAATGTTGTCATTCCATCATTCAAAGTCAATACAGCTTCATCATCTCCAGCCACTAACTGACCAGTTGATAAATCTCTAAATCTTTTACCAGTTTTTTCTCCCGCTTTATCAGATTTTAATGCAAATGCCTCCATTGCTACCGTTGGTTCTGAAAACATACCTAATAGGTTTTTTTGTACAGTATCTCCAAACTTATTACCAACTCCTTCCAAATCAACTAAACTCGATACCAATCCTCCAAACGGTAATGCTTCCATTACACCTTTTAATTTATTAAATGGTCCTAAAATTAATTCAGAAGAAGCTGCTATCTGATTATTCATAATTCTCATTTGGTCTGCCGCGGCAACATTTCTTTCAGCGGTTGCAACCATTGATTCGCTGGCCGCCTCCATTTCTTCCATATCCCCCTGCATTTCTTCAATAGACGATTGCATTGTTTTATATTCATCAGATAATGGATTTATTAACTCAAGTTCTTTTAACATAAACTTTATTTTCTTCTTCATATCAGGTAATGTAACTGACTTTATCAATTTTGCCTGTTTAACAGAAGTGTCATATAATTCATTTGCCTTATCAACACTAACACTAAAACCAGATGTACCTATTTTACCATAAGATAGTGCCATTTCACCGGCGAGTCCAACACTCTGCGACTGTAGATCATTTATGTTATTAAAACCCTCTCCCATTGTCATTGTTGCCTCTTTAAATCTACTATCAAGGCCGGTATACACTTCTAACAGTTTTTCTGCTTCCTTTATGGTTTCAGGAGGAAGGGACGAATCTTCTGAAGCTTTGGCTAATTCTTCTATTTTAGATGACATAGCACTTGTTGTCGCTTCCATATTTTCACTGCCACCCTGTAAATACATTTCGGCTTTCTCAGCGTTCATTGCAATGTCATCCATTAACGAAGCAAAACCTGTGTAGGTGTCTTTCATTTCAACCCCACCTCTTACCATAGGTTGCATATTTGAAGCTGCTATCTTAAAAGCATTGGAAAGTTGAAAAACACTTCTACCATTCCTTTCAACTCTTTTACCTATATCTTCTTGAAGTGTGGAAACACGACTTGCGACTCCAAGATATGCGAGTTCAGCTTTATCTCTATCGGCCGCTGCTTTACCCTCTAACTTAGCAATACGTTTTTTACGATTTTCTAACTCTTGTAACTGTCTGAGCTCTGCATCTCCCCAGTCTTTTGTTTCTTTCTTGAGATTGGCAATATCTTGCTCAACTTTTCTTCGTTCTTTAAGTAATTTTAATGATTCTTGGGCCATAATATATTATTGGTTTATTAAAACCTACCAAATTTCTTTTTATTTTTCTTGTTAATAGCAGCTCTTTTTCTAAGTGATTTATCAAGTTTCACAGAAGCTTTTTGAAAATCGCTGGTTGCTCTGGCCAGAGCAGGATTATCATTAACAAGCATATCAATTGCTTTACTTGTTCTTCTACTTATAATTGACTGTAATATCTTAGTTAAAATACCTTCAACTAATTGATCTTCTGTTAATTTATTTTTGGACGAAGCCATTTTCTTTCTCCTACATCTGATTTTATTTTATGATTTCCCTTGGTTAAACAGGATGTTATAACTCAATAATAAATATCATATATAAGAAAAAATGTTAGCCTCGGGGGATACCTGGTCGTGAAATACCAGATTTTTTCTTAGATGATTTATCGTATTCTTTCTTTTCTTCTTCGTAGAATTTTGATGCGCTTTCGATGTAAAATCGGCGCAGATAGGTTGGCATGTTATACACTTCGGTAAAGTTAAATCCTCCTTTCCCGTGGAAGCACAGGGAGAAGACTTGTGAATGTATGGCGGGCTTATCTTCTGCCCGCAGGCCAAAAAAACTCAACATCTAATGGGATGTCCATCGTTGTATCTTCACCAGTAGAATCACTGGTAAAAGTAAACGACATATCCACATCAGGTGTGATTTCTATAAGATATTCCCTAAATGCAAGGGAATCACGAGATAGTAATTCATTCTCCACGAACTCATTAACTCGTTTTTGTGATGTGTCACCATCAACTGAAATAATTGCCTTTTTCAATCTTGTAGTAATTTCTGATGTGATGCCACTCTCTTTAGAAAATTTCTTGTATGCTTTTAATTCAGCATCAATTTCTTTTTCTTCTTTGTGTGTTAATAGACGAAACATAATTTTAATCTTGGAAGCCGGTAAATCAAATTCAAATTCATTTTTACCACCTTTGAATAACTTCTCATCAACAACTTTATCTTCAATCTGAGTTAAATCAAAAGTTTCTTCTTGTTTATCTCCTGTCGAAGGATCAGTAAGTTGAACTGTATAATCTTTACCATATCCAAGTATTCTTGTTGCAATCATAATTGCATTTTTATCACCTAACAATAAATCATTGAGTGATACACTTTCATCTATAATAACAGATTCCAACAATTTATCCAAAACAATTCCTTTCTGAATAAGATTACGAGAAGTTAGAATATCTTCCTCTTTAGCGGTCATATACTTTAACTCAATTGTTCCACCTGCCAGTGGTGAAGCCTTGGGATAAAGTAATCCCTTAGAAGGCAAATCAACTACCTCTGTTGGAAACTGGCGTTTTTCTTCTGCCATGTTTTTTCTCCTTGTATTTTTTTATTGAATAGTGTTTAGTAACCTATACAATATAACCAATTATAAAACTTTACTGGGTATCAACTAAGATACCCAGTTTAAAATATTACTTGCCGTGGAATTATGCTTTTCCAACAGCGTCACGAACTCCGTACAAACCAAATGCTGCGAGTAATGTCCAAACAACTTCAGGTACTGCTTCTACAACACCTGCTGCTTGAAGTACACCAACAACACCAGCAACTACTGATGTCCATACTGTCTTTGACTTCCACCATTGCTTATCTGCTATGACTGCCATAATTGACTCCTTTTATTATTTATTTTTATTAGAATTGTAATATTGCGTAATCGTATCTAAGTGTCAAGGTTACATCAACTGGGTCTGTTGCGTTTGCCCAATCTAAATCACCAAATGTTGCGTTGGTAATCCATGTACCTTTAAGTGTCCACTCTTCAACCTTATCACCTACTGGTCCTAATACATTAATGGTTACATCCTTCTTATAAAAGTCTGTATAACCATCTCGACCTGTTACTGATTCGTGAGATAAACGAACCCATTCCATAACTGCCTGTGCGGCAGATGGTACAACAGGATCATAAAGTGTAATTTCTAATTCTTCCCAAGAACCCTTACCTTTAACATATCGTTTTACGTTAATGTGGTCAAGTTCAATAGTTTCAAATGCAATTGTAGGTCTATTCGCCGTCTTAATAAGATAAGCGGGAATACCTTCAATATACATGATGTACCGGTTTTTAGTTTTCGGTTCAAACGGTGTGAACATTATTTCAGAAGGATCTAATAAGTCTGGCATCTTTAATCTCCAATATAAGTTTTTAATTCTTCAACTATAAATATCAAATTTCTAAAAAATCATCATATTCATTTTTCATAGTTTTTTAGAAGTTTTATTTCCATGTCATATATAAATATATCCAGCAACAAAAAACCCCTCAAAAAAGAGGGGTTTTTTATTTATTAATCTATGTGATTAAACTTACGCTGGGAAAGTTGCTCCCGTTGGAAGTACCACGAAGTCAAGTACAATAAACTCTGCGGTTCTTGTAGGTTGGATAAATATCTGACCAACAAGTTGATTTCTATCAATCACATCAGGTGTGTTATTGGAATCATCCATAACTACCTTAAATGCTGATAGACCACTATTAGATTGTACTGATTCTAAGAACGGATTCACAATGTTCAAGAAACGATTTCTTGTTGCTGCCGTGTTCTGTTCAAAGACTAAGTATCTACTTGACGAAGCGATAAACTTCTTCAGTTTAATTAACAATCTCCGTACATTAACCCTATCAAGTGCTGATGGACGACCTTGTAAGGTCTTTTGTCCCCAAACTACTACACCTTGACCTGGGAATGAAGCGATTGGATTAACTCGTGCTTCATAGAGTTCATCTCTTTCGTCATGAGTCAATCTTGTTTGTGCTTCAAGTACAGTTGTTAAACCACCACGATTTAAACCAGCTGGTGCGAACCATTCGTGTGCTACTTGGTCTGTAAATGCTATTACTCCAGGTAGTACAACTGATGGTGGGACCCAAACTGGTAATGCTGTATTCCTATCAACAATCTTTACCCAAGGATAATAGGTTGCTGCGTAGTTTGTATCAAGTGCGGCTACTGCTGCGGTAGCATCTGCTATGTTTCCACCGTGTTTACCACAATCAAATACATAGAATGCATCACCACGTTCTTCACACTTGGCTATTGCATGATTTGTAATCTTTGGATGTAAATCATGAATAATACCAGGTGTTATTAACATATTGATATCAAACTCATCAGGATTACTTACTGCGTTAATTGCTTTCTTGTAAGCCACTGCTCCAGTTGCTGTTGCACTTGAAATGTTAAACCCTTGTGTGTTTGTTGCTGAAATACTTGCTCCTGTCAATTTCGGATTTGCTGGGTTATCACCATCGAATCCACCTTGAAATGGAACAATAAACTTCCGTTGTTTCAAGTGTGATGTAGTCAATGAAATAGACGAAGCTGTAGATGCATAATCAGTTCCTTCTGTTGTACCCAAAACTGATGCATCATCATGTCCATTCATATCTTCCAAACTCATACTTGTATTTGTTCCACCTGTAAATGCATTGGTAGGACATAAATACTGTTCTGCATCTGCATTTCCATAATCATGACCATAAAGTACATTACTATCAAACTCACCTTGTGCGTTTGATTGAGTTACTTTAAATGGCCATGCTGGCATATTAGCATCATTTAACGGTGCTTGAATTGACGCGTGTCCCATTGGAACTAATACCTTTGGAATTGAACCATCAGAAATAGCAGCGAAATCGGAAAGATAAATATATTTAGATCTATTATTCCAATCACCATTATAAGTGAGTTTTCCAGTAGCAGCAATACTTACATACCTATCTCCAATCCTACGAGCGAAGAAATTCGTACTCTTAGGATCAAAATTAAGTCCATCAAATTGTTCTACAATATTATCTGTTGTTAATCCATTATCATCCATACCAGTTTGTCTTACTTGAAGTGTAAATTGTCCATAATCACTACCTGCAATTGTTCCTGCTCTCTTTACATTCAAAATAGCAATTTTATATTTATTATTTACATTACTACCGTGTGAACGTGTATTAACCTTAAAAAGATTATACCTTGCATTATTAATCAACTGTGATTGAATATATGGAGTTGATGCATTTGCATAACTAACATCTGTAAAATCACCTATACCTCCATACGTAAGTGAACCAGTATGGTCTGCTGAAGTTCCTGTGCCCCATCCATATGAACTCTGATGATACTTAAAGTTCTTATACAAGTATACGGATACAGTTGAAGTTCCTGATTTCTGTACTAACGGATCCGAACTGATTACTTGATCAATATAATCTGCACTTGAAGTGTTAAATGATATTGTATAATTAGCTCCAGATGTACCAGAACCACTAACAGTTAATGTTTGTGAAGTATATGCAGATTCAGGTGAAGCGAGTGAGCAAGATATTAAATTAGCTGTTCCGTTTGAACCACCTCTCGATGGTGCCAATACTGCTACAGTTCTATTAATTGATGCCACTGAACTTGAAAGACCAAGTGCGACAAAATCTGGTGTGTATCCACCTGTATTAAGAACACGAACAATCGTAACTGTTCCTGCACTCTTTAAATATTGTTCTACCGCGTACGGCGTGTAATATCGAGAATCCGTAGATCCAAACATTTCTTCAAACTCTGAGAAATTACTAATTGCTGTTGGAACAAATGCGGGACCCTTAACTGTTGGTCCAACTATACATGCTCCAATGGCTGCAATTCCTGCAGGTAGAAATGATAAATCCCGTTCACGAGTAAATACACCCGGACTTACGATTCTTTCTCCCATTGTTTTTCTCCTATTATATGTTAAAGAATTAGTCTAAATAACTAAATTATATTTGTGTAATTATTTCAACTATAAATATAAAGTAACTTTCTCAAACGATATGTTTGAGGGAGACTATTTTAAACAGTTTCTGATGCTTCTGTTACTTGGGTAGTTGTTGGTGCTGGTGTAAAAACTCCCGTTGCGGGGTCTAAATTACCAGGACCATACTTTTCATTCAACGATTTAACAATATCTTGTTCCTTCTTTTGTAACTCAGAATAATCACTTTCCATCTGAATTTCAGTTGCATCAAGTGCATCTAATTGTTGTTGAACTAAAAGTTTCTGTACCTTTAATTGTCCAAATTGAGCTGATTTTTCAGAATAACCATCTTGTAACTCACGTAGTGATTGTAATTCTTCATCACTAAATTTAGTTTCTGATGGGGTTGTCTTTTCTTGTACCTTTTTAGCTAAATTGGATTCTTCTTTGACAGCCATAACTTTTTCTCCTTATTATTGTTTATAACTAACTATACTATAAGTATCAAGTAAATTACTCTAATTCACTTTTTTCTTTAAATTTTCTACTTCTTGTTTTAATTCTTTTATGGATTCTACTAATAATGGAATTAATCGTTTGTAATCAACTCCTAAATAACCACTTTTTCTCTTTACTACTACTTCTGGTAAAACTTTTTCTACCTCTTGTGCTATAACTCCAACATCGTGTCCTCTTTCTCGTGCCCAACCAGGTGATTTTTCATTCCAATCAAACTCTACACCCCGAATGTCACCTATCTTATCCAATGAACCTTTAATAACTTGTATATTGTCTTTAAGTCTTATATCAGATGAATTATATGCTACAACATCACCATCTGCTAATACATCTTCACCAATATGTGCATCTTTAGCAATAACTAAATGACCAAACGAACC
>Ga0208299_1002712_pt1 | contig 11699 bp, 24 predicted proteins | sample 15_taG_FD_184089 | JGI IMG/M metagenome (GOLD analysis project Ga0208299, IMG submission 184089) | Marine viral communities from the Subarctic Pacific Ocean - 15_ETSP_OMZ_AT15312 metaG (SPAdes) (version 2) | ecosystem: Environmental > Aquatic > Marine > Oceanic | place: Pacific Ocean | collected...
CAATGCTGTCCTGTGTCACAAGGTTATAAATTAAGACAGGGTGTTTCTGCCCATGTCTGCTGAGCCTACCTACAGCTTGTTTGACAACGCTCGGTGACCACTCTTGCTCAACAAATACCCCGACATGGCTATGGTCTTGGAGTCCATTTATCCCTTCTGCACAATTAAGTTGAAGTAAGAACACCTTATGTTTCTTCTTGCTAAAATTATCAATCTCTCTCTGCTTTTCCTGTGCTGTCATACCTCCAATAATGATGAGTGGATTGTACTTTTCTAATAGGCACATTAGCTCTGTGGCAACATGTCTGTGGTAATAGTAAACAACCACCTTGTCTGTCTCCTCAAGCGTGTCATTGAGAAATGAGGCGCAGTCAGGCACTTTGGCAAGTGCAGTCTCTCTCCTGACCGTTGCCAGTGGCTCATCGAACTCAATGTGTTTTGTAGCAGCGAACTCAATATCTTGATATGTTACCTCTGGGAGTGTATCATCAGCCAGCCTCCGCACCATAAATCGCTCAAGCCTGTCTCTAAGGTCTAGGAGATTGCTCGCACCATCGGTGTGTATCACCTTGTATCTATCAACCCACGCACCGCAGAACTGGTGGACGTACTTGTGCCATGTATCGTAGGGATATAATAAATCTGGAGCAAGTACCGAGAGCATCGGATACAATTCTATCGGTCTATTAAGGACAGGTGTGCCAGTCAACAGATACATTCTCTCGGTGCAATGTATCAGCCCATTCTTTGAAAGGACACTCTTTGTTCTCTTAGCCTTTAAAGATTTAAGGCGATGTGATTCATCGCAGATTATCACATCCCACTTTGTCTTTTTTAACTCATCAAGCATCCTCTCTTTTATAATTAATTCGTAATTGATAATGACGTAGTAGGTAGCAGCTCCAAATGGCTCAATAATCTCCTTTCCATTATCTACAATCTGGATTGAATGAGGAGGTTCTACCCACTTACATATCTCCCTCTGCCATTGTAGCTTTAAGGATGATGGACATATAATCAAGACCCTCTTTGCGCCTATGAGGGTGGCAGCCGTCAGGCTCGTTGCTGTCTTTCCTGTGCCAAGCTCTGAGGCATTTAAGAAGAACCTCTTTGATGCCATTGTCTCAGCATCCTCCCTCTGGTAGTTTCTCAGCTCATTGCTCATCATATCCCTCCATCTGAAATTCGATATATTCCTCTCTTTTTTTAACAATCTTCTTCTGTGCTGTTATCTTATATATATATCTGTCATTGAATCCATACTTTGCAGCCAATACGTCAATACAGGGTTTCAAAAAATTATCTGTATCAGCCAGTTTACTACTAAGTCCAAACTCAATCTTAATCTCCAGTTTTCTATTCTTTGGAATTTTTAGAGAGTCAGGGAGTAGGCTGATGAGTAGTTTTTCAAAATCCTTATATTTCTTGTTTTTAAACCTCCTACCCTGCCAACACGCATTGCTCGATAATGGCTTAATCTTAATTCTAATTGACATCGCTGTCCTCCCACCTCCTCCCAAATCTTTTACCACACCGAGCGCATACATAGCTTGTAAAGCCTAGTCTCCACCATTGATGTAGCCCGATGAGGCAGAGTACCTTGCCAAAGAGTCTGCCGATTAATGATTTTTTGTATCTATATGCCATTTAATCTCCCTTCACTCTGACAATTCTATCCTGCTTACAAGCTGGACAGATTCTATTATTAGTGTCTCCGACAAAATAAAACTCCTTATGAATATGTAGATATCCCAGACATCTCACCTTTTTCTTTGGCAGTTGAAATCTGGAGATGTATTCATTAGTTTCAATTTCATCGACTTCAAATGAGCGCAGAGGCTTGCCATTTCTCTCTGCCCTCTCTTTGATAATTTTATTTCTGTGTAACATCTCACACGCTGACCTTAAGCCTATAATTCCAGACGAGCAGTAATTCCTCACGCAATTACCTCTCACCTTTATTGTGTTACCGCAATACACACACTTTTTAACTTCCTGTTTAACCTTGTTAGGCTTTTCAACTTGCCTCTTTTTCTTCTCAATTATCTGACAGGCAGTTGGTTTATTTCTGTCTCCAGAAGTACAATAGCCAGCCCTGTTCCAATTCTTTAACTCACTCCCACAATGCTTACATTTTTTCTTTGCTGCTGTTCTGCGCTCCTTCTGCACCAGTATAAAATCCATCTACATCCTCCAATTAATTATGAGAGAGGGAGAGGCTAAAGGAGATACGCATATATAATATGCGCTGAAGAAAAAATACCTCCCCCTCTCTCTCTGTTTTTATTTATTTAAGCATCCCACGATTCGTCAACTGGGTCATCAGCCGTCAAAATGTCTACCTCTACAGGCAGTGTCAAGTTCTGCATCTGTAGTTTTATAAATCCATCTACGTCTATTTGGTCAGTCCTATTTTGTAGCCTTTCGGCTGACCTCTCTTTAAAAAGGATTCCCTGTTTCATCAAACCAGATTTAAGGCTCTCGCATTTCGGACAATTCGCCTGTGTGTAGATGTACTTCATATCAGTTCCCCCCTTCAAAACAGCAGTCCTCATCGCCTAATGGGTCTGCATCTGTTATAATTTCGATTAATTCCTCTTTGGTTAGTGTTTTGAAATAATTCCCAATCAAGTCCTCTTTGGTTTGCCATTCGAGGTAGATTTTATATGCCTCTCTTTTCTTATCATCAATGTATTCAAAATCGTCCATCAGTATCTCTCCACTATGTGAAAAATCTTCCCACCAATTAAACACTCACTCAGCTCAAACTCTTGAGCCACAACTACAACAGGCTCACTCTCAATGGCGCACCAGTAGCCTACGACATTAAAATACACCGCTACTATCAAAGCGATGCTCAGAAAACTAATTATTAACCTCATTGTAATCCCTCCACAACTTCTCTGGTTTTACATCCAAATATTCTGCAATCGACTCCCTAATCCACCGAGTAGTCTCATGCCCTGATGCAACTGCATAGTATCGGGATTTTTTGACCCCGATAGCGTATGCCACATCCTTGCCTGTCATACCCCTTTGATACAACAGGCTGTTCAACTTTGTCTTTTTCATTTCACCTCCTCTCCCAGAGAGGCTCGCACCCCTCTCGATTGTGTCGGTACATGCTTGCACCAACTCTGACCACTTTATTGTTTGCTTTTTTCGCAGCATCAAAATACGATGCCGAGTGTTTTAGGTTTTCCCGAAACCAATTAAATTCCACAAGCTCTTTTATCACCTTCCCACACTTGTAGCACTTCGGCTTGTAGTCCTTATCAAAATGCCTTCTGGTTTTATTCATCACATCCCTCCATTATAATTTTATCTTTGATGTCGCCAAATTCCCTTGCCTCTTTTACCAACTCTGTGTATAGGTAATATTTTCGGCTTTCCATACATTTTCGCGCAATTTCTTTAATACCGATATACTGCCATTCTAACGCTCGTAAAATCAGTGCAATTTCTTGTGTGTCTAATTCTAAATTTATAACTGTCTCTTTCTTATTCATCGCATCCCTCCAGATGGTCAAATGAGTTCTCAGGTTGCAGTAACTCATGTCCTAGTCCTGCCTCTGGGTATGCCTCCTCTGCCTCTGTTATGCCTCCACTAAATACGCACCTTGTTCCGTCTTTGGAACAGTCATAACTCTCGATGAAGTTCCTCCTGTACTGCCCAGCTAGCACAGAGCTTTCTGGATAGTAGTCATAACCATATACCACCGCCCTGCCTTTCCTTTGAACAATCTCCATCCACATATATTTTTTCTTTGAGATGTCAATAACCTTCATCTCCTTCCCCAGTTTTAAAACGAATGGTTTTTCTTTCATTTTTCTCATCTCCCTTTTTTTTTAAATTGACTTCTTGTGATAACTGCACTTTCCTTTGCTGTTTACACGCTCGTCTATTTCCCACTTTATATCTTTGGGCTTTTCAAATTTAACTATACTTCTGATACACCCACAGGTATACCAGTCAGTCTTAATATCCTCATCCTCAACAGTGTCAAATATTTTTGGTCTCATTTTTCTCATCTCACTTTTTTTTATAACAAAAAATTGTCACCCTTCTCAACTTTGTGTGCAACCCCAATTATTGTAGGTCTGCCATTTATATAATTACCTCTAGTGATATCGTCAAGCTGGCGGTATTGAGATTTATTAGCAACTAAATCCATAACAGTTTCGCTACACTTAATGCCTCCATCGTGCGTAACGATGTATTTATTGAGTGTATATATTGTTTTAAACATCCCACCCTGTCTCGTTGCTAAAACATAAAATTTCTTCCCTGCGTATGGTTTTAATATCTTTTTTGCACCTGTTCTTGTCATCTCTTTTTCCATCTCCATTTTCTCATCTCCTTTTTTAGATGATAAAAATATAAAAACTGCCAACCTCTCCCTCTCTATACGAGAGAGAGGTGTTGGAGGCTTTCTGTTTATATATTGTAGTTTTTTTCGGGAACGGCAACTCTGCGCCCTTTCTCGTAAGTAGCTCCATCTTCAACATCTTCGAGAAGTTCAACTATATATTTTTGATAACTGTCTTGCTGTGCTACAAGTTTGGCAAGAACAGAATGGGCTTTTGATGTAATTTCACGTCCACCATAATGCCTAAAAGATTTATATGTAATTAATCTGACTTTCATAATCTCATCTCCTTTTTTAGATGATTTAAATATAAAAACTGCCAACCTCTCCCTCTCTATATGAGAGAGAGGTGTTGGAGGCTTTCTTGTTTATTGGATATCTAAATTTAAATGTGACCAGAACCCTTCTTTGATGTAAGAAATCAGCCCTTTTTTTGTCTTGAAATCATAACACCAATTCTTCCATATAGTGCCATCTGACCAGTGGACATTTGCACACCATTTTTTTGTAAAATCGTCCTTCTCAATCACTACTCTGTCTCTTTTTTCTAACTTTGCTAAGTTCTCCATTTTCTCTCTCCTTTTTAGATGATAAATATAAAAACTGCCAACCTCTCCCTCTCTATACGAGAGAGAGGTGTTGGAGGCTTTCTAAAGAATTATGTGTGCATATTCACTAAGGACTTTATCCTTCCCTGACACCAAGATTTGTGGTGCTATGGTGTCATTGAAACATTCTTCAGTGTAACCCTTCTCCATGAACAGAGGTTTTATCTGCTCGACATTTTTAAATCTTCTTTTTAAATTTTCGACTTGATAACTTGAAAGACCCCCTCGACCAACCCTCTTTTCCCTTAATATGTTTTTCATTTTTCTCTCTCCTTTTTTTATGCAACCTTTTTTAAAAATAATGTGTTATAATTGTTACTAATCAATCTTTATTTAATGAGAGTATACAGATAATCTGGATTATGTCAAAAGAAAAATACAAAATATCTGGAGAAATAATAAGCAGAATCTTTAAGTCTATAAAAGATAAAGGGTTACGGCAAAAAGAAATTGCAAAAAAAATGGGAATTTCTGAGTCAGAATTAACTGAAATGAAGGCAGGGAGAACTAGAATCTCATTTAGGCTGCTGGAATTTCTGCACACCGAGTACAGAATATCTGTAGATGAAATTATTGACGGTTGCAAAAAAAGGGATGAGGAAATCAATTTTACTGACCTAAAAGAGTTTATGGACAGGAAATGTCGATAAGGCAAAAAGGGAAAGATAAGTATGTCATTGACTACTACCCCTCTGGGAGAGATGGTAAGAGGGTGCAGCGTATCTTTAAAGGTACACTTAAGGAGGCGCAGCAGATTGAGAGGGCTGCTAAACAGCTACACATCACCCAGACCCCCACCAACCCCACCATCCTCAATATCTATCCTGAGTACATAGAGTGGTTGAATAAAAATAGAGCGTCAAGGACTTATATTGACGTGGTGGCTTGTATGGATAAAGACATACTCCCACACTTTGGACATAGACCCATAAACCATATCACCCCTCTATGTATTGAGAAGTATAAGAATAAGAGATTAACCACTCCCAGAGCTTGCAATAAGGAATTAGACTATCTAAAAGGGCTAATCACTTACATGGTCAAAAACCAGTATGCTCTCCCTCTCCCTTTTAAAATCGAGATGCTACCATACAAAAGACCTCTCCCCAAAGTACCTGATATTGAGAGTATTAATAAGTTTTTAAACGAGATACATGAGCCTGTAAAAAAAGCAATGGTGCTATTATTATTTAAATCGGGATTGAGGTTTGCAGAAATGACACACATACGGTGGGAGAACATTGACTGGCAGAGAAACCAGATAAGGCTTGTGGACACAAAAGGGAGTACACCCAGAGTGTGTATGTTGCCTGATGAGGTCAGGATAATTCTGCATCCTATATATAAGGAGAGAGGTTATGTATTTCTCAATAAAAAAACAGGCAAGCCAATCGGGTCACTTAAAACATTATTTAAAAATGCTTGTCAAAGGGCTGGTATTAAGCGTATCTCTCCACACCAACTAAGACATGCCTTTGCCACATATACACTGGAGGCTACATCAAATCTAAGGCTGGTACAGGAGATGCTTGGTCACAAGGATATCCGCACAACCCAAGTGTATACACATATAACAACGGACATGATGAGGGCTGCGATGGGTAAAACTGAGAAATATCTCACAAGTGGTGATATCTGATACATCATAAATATACACACCATACATATCTACAGACAGGATTCATGACTCTTAATCAGTGGGTCGTAGGTTCGACTCCTACAGGGCGCACCATTTATCTCTTTGCGACTCAAACCCTTAGAGCCTGAGTGTTCATATCTATAAACAGTCTGGATATGGTAAGAAATCACTACAAATCACTACAATTTAACTCAATATAGGGTATGTCTATACCCCTTCTTTATCCACATAATGGCGCACAGGCGATTCTGTGCATCAGAATCTATATCATTACCTCATCTATTGATATAAATTCACCTCTCAGGTTGGTATAGTATATCAGCCTCCCCGTTTTATCATATACGTTGACCAGCTTGCTCTTTGTGTGTGCAAACCAGTCAGCAGATACGCACTCGGTAATATATTTTAATTGCACCTCTCTCTGAATGCACAGATTATGAGGAGTGTGCGTGTAGAGTTGGAGTGTGGGAGTCTCTATGTCAGGCGCAGCACATCCAAAGGTGAATCCTAATTGCTTTGAGGCTGGAGAGTTGTTGAATAATTTAACCAGCTCAGACACTTTTATATTTTCATGCGCTGGACACGATTGTACTTCCGCCCCATGACTCTTATTGAAATAAGACATCACCCCAAACGATATAGCTACAATGCCCCCGATTGTCACAATAGCTCGTACTAACCCCGACCATGTGACCGTCTGCTTGTTTTCAATTTTTGTGACCAGAGCGATAAGGCGGTCAATTTTTCCGTTCTGTTTTTCAATGTGCGAACTCTCTGGACATAAAACAGCACTCTTTAATAACTCCCTATACTTGCTCTCCCCATCTTTCTGGTGTCGCTCAAAATTCTCCCTGAGATACTTAACAGCCTCATCTGTGCGGACAATAACATCTCTTAGTTCCTCCATTATTAAACCCTTTCTTCGTCAAAATCGTCATCATCCTCCAACTCAATCTCTCCCACACCTACATCGAGTTGAGTGATTATATAAGCGTGTTTGTATCGCCTGATTACCTTTTTAATATAACTGACAATTGGCTTGATAACATACTCATCATCAGGCAACTCCTCGCCCTTGTACTGTATATCAACTTTTAAGGTTACCTCATACAGCCTGTCAATTTTTTCATTTTCACTATCCATAATAATATCCGTTTGTTTTTTAAAAAGGTACAAACGGTTAAAAACCTCTGCGACTTTTTTTGATTTTAATTACCAAAAGCTTTTTTCATCTTGTCAATATTTTTAAGTCTTTCCTCTTGGTTTTTAGGAACATAACCACTCTGACCATAAAACCCCTTTGCCCTTCCAGACAACTCGCTTATTTTCGAGTTATTCCAAGCGTCAATCCTTGAATAATATCCCACTACTCTTGAATATGCTCTTAACGAAATTGGTTCTTGCTCGCCTAAAAATACTTTGATGATAGAACTCAAAGGTGCGTTCTCAACTTCTTCGACCGATATAATTATCTGGTCTTTTTTCTCACTATCTGCTACTACGAATTTTTGATTGTCCTCAATTAGACAGATTATCTCAAACCTCCCTGACCCCTCTGTCCATTTGCAGAACTCCTCAATCTTTACACCCTTATCTATCACCGCCTCCGACATGAATAGCACCCTCCATTCTTTTTTTTAATGTTATTAAAATATAATTACTTCACCACCACCCACCTCTCTTGTGGAAAAAGTTTTGTGGGTATAAATAATGTTGCATCGTCAATGTCAATCTTAATTGTACTGCGATTGACCCCGACTATCTTACCGTCAACAAGCGTATCTCCCAGCACTACCCTCACCCTCGCACCTACCGATATAAATAAGCTATTTCTGAATTTTCTATACGCAAACTCATTAAGCAGAAAAGCCTTGATGGTCAGGATTATATAAGCTGCCAGCATACACTGGAACAATACAAAGAGAATCTCCCACTTAAGACCTCCCACAATCTCCATGACGGTATTTTCCATCTTATTCCACCTCTACGGAATTTACAGCATCTTTGGCAGCGTCAACCGCTTTGTCAGTCTTATCACTATCATGTTTTATTGTAGGTATTGCCTCGCAGCCTACAAATAATATAAGTGCAAAAGATACCGCTATAATTATTTTGTACATCTCCCTGACCCTCCTTTTTTTTATTAAATGTTATTAAGCCTTCGGATACTTGTTTTTAATTTCTCTGATATGTTCTAGCCAAGTGTCAGTACCCTCTTCTTCATCATGGTATATCATATCTAATTGGTCTCCAACACTGGCATAGTTGTTTCTTCTATTATCCGCATATGTTGGTACAGGTTCTGGGTCGGCAGGTGCTACTGTATTACCTTCATCAACCCACTTCTGTAATTCAATGAAGTCTGAATTATCTTCGCAAACAGGAATACAAGCGTTGTCCTTTTCTCTTATATATCCTGTTACAACTCCACCGTATTTCTGTTCTTTGTACATTTTGTTTTTCTCCTAAATTTAAATTTAAAGTTCTGCGCTAAAGTTTGCTGTCAATTTAATCCAAGCCGATACTGTCCAATTACTGGCTGAATTATATATAGGATATGTGTCTGGAGTTATAGTCCATGCATTTGCAGGAGTACCAGCACTACCAGCATTCACATTAAATATTGGACTTCCACCCATAGTAGGAGCAGTTCTCATTGTCACAGGGAATTCTACCACATTACTAACAAAATTTGCATGCCAAGCAGTACCAATCACAACCCCTGACATATCATAATAATACCTCTGACACCTTGCCAATTCATCAGCATAATTCTTAACTTCAAAATCTGTAGCAACACTCCCTGCTTCTAGTTGTACTTGTGCTAGCATGAAGTTGTTGGATGTACTATCGCAAGCGTTGACTTGGTTTGAAGTTGCTGCTCGACTACTAGCAGCCCACGCATCTGCCGTTGTGTGATAATTAGAACCCATTGCGATAGACCAACCAATTTTAATTCCAACACCATTTGTATAATCCCAAGCCCCACCTGTTGGAGATGCTGAAATATTTATAGTCGCTTTCTCCCATGTATCTGTGGTTGTCTGAGTATACTCTGCCACATACGATTGATTATGACCTGTGTTTCGGAAAGATACACAATATGTACCTGTTTTTGTATGCTTATGCCAAAAAGACAAAGTCATTGCTTTTTGTGCTAGATATCTAAAGTTATAACCCTCGATGCTCTGAAAGATATGGCATTCATCTCCAGCAGCAATAGATGAATCAATCGTTGTACAATCTACCTTCATAGAATAATTAGACAAATGTCCACTCTCTGCAACTGTTGGCACATCTGTATCTCTGCTTATAGTATGCACCATTGCACCTACTTTTGAATATTTAAACCTGTCAGCCTGATATTCATTATCACTACAAGCAGCAAAACTTGTACCTCTCTGCCATATATTAAAATCACCATTAATAATTATGTTTTTTTGTGTAGATATACCTGTTAAACTACTCCCATTTATTGCTGGTAAAGTTCCTGTTAAATTAGCTGCTGGTATGTCTCCTGTACCAGTTATGTTATTACTATTTAAATCTAGGTCACCACCAAGTTGTGGAGATGTATCGTCTGCTACTTGACCTCCCGATGTAACCGCTCCAGTGCTAAGTGTCAAAACACTAATCCATCCTGAGTTAGCAGCGTTTCTCTGCTTTAATAAATCGTTAGCTGTATCAGCCCACCATTGATAGGCAAAGGTGGTTGAGGGTGCGGTTGCACCACTACTGCATTCAGCAAGTGATTGGAGCGCAGAGTTGATATCTGCTCTAACCGTAGCTCCGTCACTGTTAGCTATGTTATAGTCATGTTGCATTTTGCTTTCCTCCCAATTTTAATTCATCGTTTACTTTTCTTTTAATGCTCTGCTCATACCACCTGACCCACTCCTTACACTCTGACGGCAGAGGATTATCATTCACAAGTGATTTCATAAGTAAATAAAACACATTATCTTTATCCACTCCCTCTGGTTTCGGAGAGGGTCTGCCGTGACCAAATCCGAGTGGCATAAAAGTGCTGCCTGTCCATCTGTATTTGTTCAGAGCCAAATCACAATCGTCAGGAACTTCTACCCGACCCTCCGATGGTCTCCCACTCTCATAACCCACCAACACTTTGTCTTTGTTTAAAATTGCTATTTTCATTATTTTATGTGACCTCCTCTGCCTCGATAACTAACGTATCTACTTTTATATTAAAAGCATTGTCATCAGATGTTAAATTAACTCTAAAATCAAAACCCCTTGCCTCAAACTCTGCACTCTCAATATTCTGCCACTCACTCCATGTGGGAGTTCCGCTTGTGTCATCATCCGTGTGCCTCTCCTGCACCCTCGCATCACAAGAGGTTGAATCTGTGCCGTCAAAATCCTCCCATGCATCAATACTGCTTGTTCTATCATCGAGATTGTCCAGTGGATTAAAAACGGTCACACTGATATCAGTTGTGATTCTAACCTTCTCTACTGACCCAAAATCAAAACCAGTTGCAAAGTCATAAACCCCTGATGATTCGCTCCCACCGTAATAATCAACACTGCTAACAGCGTCAAGAGAGGTTATATCATCAAATAATCCAGCCGATGCCAGTTTTAAAATACTATCAACAGCTATTGTATTGGTGTGAGTGCCAGTGTATGTGGTACTCTCCGTTACAGTGTCCACATTCGCAAAGGATAATACACTGGCTTGCTTTGTGGACACCTTGACAACCGTACTCGCTCTCTGTCCTTTATCAAATACTTTTGCTAAATATGTGCCAACCTTTAAAGGCAGCAATGCGCTCAGGTCAGTTCCCTTACTTGCCTCACCAATACCTACCGACTCCCCCCATGAGGCATCAGCAGTCGTAGTCTCCTTGCTATGTCTGAATTTTACAGAGCCTCCAAACCTTACGTCTAAATCTTCCAGTGCATCCCACCTTAATAATACTGACGCACCAAATGTATTTATATTTAAATTACTCAAAGGGCTTGGTGCACTTGTCTGCCCTATAACATAAATTGCATTACTGTACGACCAATCTCCTGTGGGTCGCAATCTCGCCTTATCAACCCAATGTAATCTTACGT
>Ga0208299_1002713_pt1 | contig 11699 bp, 6 predicted proteins | sample 15_taG_FD_184089 | JGI IMG/M metagenome (GOLD analysis project Ga0208299, IMG submission 184089) | Marine viral communities from the Subarctic Pacific Ocean - 15_ETSP_OMZ_AT15312 metaG (SPAdes) (version 2) | ecosystem: Environmental > Aquatic > Marine > Oceanic | place: Pacific Ocean | collected...
GGTCAGGACGAATATGAAGAAGTTGATGGTATTAATGATGACAATACTAATGGAGATGAGGATACTACACCTGCACCAACGCCTGCACCAACACCTTCACCAACACCTTCACCTGACGGAAAGACTCCTGCACCTACACCTGCACCGACTCCTGCACCAAATCCTTTTGACGACCCTACTTATAAGTCACCTTTTAGTGGTCAAGTTGGAAGTGCGTTAACAAAAGCTCAACAAGATAGAGAATTAAGATTAGAACAAGCCGGACAAAGAGTAGCTAATATAGCATCAGGAGCACAAGGGTTACCTGAAGCAGCTAAAGGAAAAGCTGAATTACTTAACGATAAAGCTGATGCTACAATGGATATTGATAGGGAAGACGAGGAATTTTTTGTTGATACACCTGAAGATAGGGTAACAACTCAAGGAGTTTCAGAAGCCTTAACAAGAAGTGTAGATACAGCCGGTACTGCAGGTGTTGCTCCTGCACCTGAAGAATTCACTACAGAAACTATAGAAGAGGCTTTTACTGTAGATGAAAAAACTATTGTTGATGCTGCAGACGGAAGCGTAAGTCCTGAAGTTTCTCAAGCTTTAGCAGATGCTGCAGGAATAGCAGAAGTCCCCGAAGAAGAGTTTGCTACAGTCGAGATTATTCCTGGTGCTTTAACTCAAAGAGTGGTAGGAACTATTAGCCCCGAAGCTATGTCAAATGCTGCTACTGTAGCTGGTACAACAGTTCCAAGAATTACAAGAGCTAAAAAACAATTAACTAATGCAGGTTTAACTGCATCACAAATTGAAGAAATTGGTAATGACCCACAAGCTTTAGAAGCAAGACTTACTGATTTTACTGAATCACAAAGAGGAATTATTGAGGGGCTTCCTGAAGAGGCTTTACTTTCAGTTCAACTAGATACCTTATTAACTGGAATTGAAGATGGAAATATTCCTTCTTGGGCTAGTCCTGCTGTAGCAGCAGTGGAACAAATGTTAGCACAAAGAGGTTTAGAAGCTTCAAGTATTGGTAGAGATAATTTGTTTAATGCTATTATAACCTCTGCTGTTCCGTTAGCACAGGCTAATGCACAAGCAATACAAACAAGTGTTACACAACAAAAAACAATTGAAGCTCAAGCTGAACAAACAAATGCTCAATTTAGACAACAAACAGCGATAACAAATGCTCAAACAGTTTTCCAAATGGACATGGCTCAATTTAATTCTGACCAACAAATAGCATTATCTAATAGTAAATTTTTACAAACTGTGGGTTTAACAAATGCAAATCATCAACAACAATCTATAGTACAAAATGCAGGCTTAATGGCTCAAAGAAATTTAGCAGAGGCTGACCAAAATACAAAACTTGGTATTACTAATGCTCAAGCATTTTTACAAATGGATATGGCTAACTTAACAAACGAACAACAGGGCAATGTTTTGACTGCTCAACTAGACCAGCAAAGAATGTTAAGCAATGCTGGAGCTCAAAATGCTGCAGCTCAATTTAATGCTACAAGTGAGAACCAAGTAAATCAATTTATGACACAGCTTGCAACTAATGTAGACTTAAATAATGCTCAAAGAGCTGATGCTATGAAACAGTTTAATACAACCCAACAAAATCAAGCATTTGCTCAAGAGTTTCAAGCTGAAGCTGAAGCTGAAAAATTTAATGCTCAATTAACTGCTCAAATAGACCAGTTTAATTCACAACAAGATTTTGCAAGAGACCAATTTAATTCTCAAAATAGATTAGCTATTGAACAGTCTAATGTACAGTGGAGAAGAGATATTGCAAAGGCAGATACAGCAGTGCAAAACCAAGTAAATATGCAAAATGCTCAAAATACTTTTGCAATGTCACAAGCAGCTCAAGCTGAACTATGGCAAGAAATGAGAGATGAATTTGATTATATTTGGAAGTCATCTGAAAACAACGAAAATAGAAAAACAAATATAGCTGTTGCTGGTCTTCAAGGTGGTGACGGAGCAGCCCACAAAAAAGACTCTTGGCTACAAAACGTTAAAGAACTTATGGACACCCTACCGGGAGGTTAAAAATGAAAAAATTATTTAAAAAAATATTCAGAGGAATGAAAAAGATTTTCAAGCCGATTGGAAGAGAATTAAAAAGAGGTTTAAAAGGAGTTGGAAAATTCTTTGGTAAGCTTGGTCCTATTGGAACACTTGCTTTAAGTTTAATACTTCCCGGAGTGGGGACGGCACTAGGCTCGTTAGGAACTGTAGCAGGTAATATAGCTGCGACAGCTCCTTTTCAAGGAACTATTTTTGGTCCTCTTGGTAAAATTATTTCAGGTGTAGCAAAAGTAGCCACTAAAGCAGGTGGAGTATATAATAGTGTTTCTCAATTCGTAGGTAATACTATAAATGGTTTAACTGGTGGTAGCTTTAAAGGAGAGATGATTCCTAAATTAGATGCTGCAGGTAATCCTGTAGTAGATGCTGCAGGTAAAGCAACAGGTGAAATGATAGCTAATAAGAATTATATTCAAGGCTATTCAAGAAAGTTTGGAGATTGGGTAAGTCAAAAACTAGATAATACTCGTAGATATTTTGGAATGGAAACAAGCATGGATGAAAAAGGTTTTGAACAAGCATTAAAAACAAATGAAGAAGCAGTTGGAGGTTTAATGACTCCTTCTGAAATAAAAAATTATGCACAAAGTACTCAAGGACAAATAGAAAAATCATTAAGTACTTTTGATATAAATAAAAAACCTACTCCCGGTATTTCTGATGAAGGTTACAAATTACCTACTCAAAGCGAAGCAAGTTTATTAAGCCCTTCTACTGAAGCTATTCAAGCTTCTCAAAGAGTTCAAGAATTAATGGGTCCTAATAGAGATGCTATTATAGGAGAAGATATATCAAAAACTTTTTCAACAAAAGGAGCAGACTTAAGTAATGTATATAGAGAAACAATTGATGTTCCTATTGGATTCGAGAAAAAAACTCCTGACCCTTTATCTAAATTCGTTACCGACGAAACTCCTTATTATGAGTATGATTTAAAAACTAAAACAGTATTTAAAGACCAACTTACTGATGCTCAAATAGAAGCTATAGATATAGAAAATACAGATTATTATGCAAAGTTCCAAAATAATAGAGTAGATAAAATAAAAACATATATTAATACAAACTATAAAGATTCACAAGGAGCTTTTACGGATGAGTATAAGAATTTAACTTCAGATATGTTAGAAAGAGCAGTATTAGGAGAAGACGTTAAAGCTATAGGACCAACTTCAGCATTAGTGGGCTCTATTTTATCTCCTCAAGAAGAAGAAAAAGGCACAGGTAGTCAAGTTCATATTCCTGCTTTACCAACTTCAACAGAGCTTAACAGATATGAAGGAGGAGTTAGCGATGCTTATAGAGCATTAGGATATAAAGGACCACAAAATATGGCAGGCTTTCATATGGCAGGAGCATATGGTAATACACCTTATAATTTTATGCAAAATAGAATAGCTATGCCTCAACTGACAACTGCAATGCCACAACTAGGCTAGGATTTTAATTATGGAAAGTTCACAAAGAGAAATAGATAGAGCACAAACGTTTGACAGACCTATACCCGGACAGTCACTTACAAACTCGCCTGACCAAAAGTATCCGTGGGAAACTCCACCACAATTTACTAATGTTACAGAAGCACAACTATATTTATTTGCAGAACTAACTCAAAAAGATAGATTTGTTGCTTTAACTAATGCTTTAGCTGATAAAGTTCCTGTTGATATTCTTACTAGAACTATATTATTTGAAGGTTTTTCTAGAGGATTATGGAGTATTGATTTATTAATGTTACTTATTGAGCCTTTAGCTGTTATTATCATGGCACTGGGGGAACGAGTAGGTATTGATTATATATTCCAAGACGGAGACCAAGACGAACCTGACGAAAACAATGAAGAAGGAAATGTTAAAGGTTTAAAGAAGCTACAAGAAGTTGAAAAAAGCTTAAAAGAAACAATCAAAAATACATCTTTAGATAAAAACACACAAATATTAGCTACTAAAATTCAAGAAGGATTAGAAAAAATTCCTGAACCTTTAATTGAAGCAGCTCAAGAAAGTATTAAATCAAAATCATTATTGGAGAAGACTGATGGCTAAAAATCCATATACACAAGATATAACACCAACTGTTGAAGCAGTACGGAAGGCTAATACACCTAGTTATGCTTCACAACTTATTGATATTTTTCAAACATATGCTAAAAATCACGAAAGTAGAGCAAAAGAAAATATTGACAATTTACAAACAGATTTTGTATTTGAAAAACAATCTCTAAATTCTAGAATAAAAGACTATAATAAAATTATGGAAAAGCAGACGGATATTAGAGATAATTATGGTGGAAGTATAGAGGCTTATGCTAGTGCTGAAGTAAATAAAGAATATAAAAATCGTGTTGGAACTCATTACAATATGCTGGGACAAGAGGGTTGGAGAATTATTGATGATTATACAGACGTAGTATCTAGAGATTATTTAAAAGCTAAAATAGCAAATCGTGTTAAAAAATACGAAAAACTATTTAAAACTGCATCTACTGTCACTTTAGGCACAGATGTAGATGAGACTTATGTAGATGATTTATTTTCAAGCGAGATTAATAAGTTACCTGATACTGTTAGAGGAGGAGGCTGGGGTCTTTTAGGAAATTTAATTGCTGGTCAAGGCTTAAAAGTTGGACAAGATTATTCAGTTACTAGAGAAGATATTTTAAAAAGAGTTTATTCTGATATTCCAAATAAAGAATTAGGAGAGTTAGCTGAAGATTTTAAAAGTTTATATATTGATGATAAAGTCCTTGCTAAACAACTCGTTGACGAAATTCTACCTAATAAACAAGTAGGTACTACTTTTAATATTGTTAAAAACGACATCACCCAAACATTTATGGGACAAGAAATAAGAGGTGTAGAAACTTACATGACTTATATAGACCATAATGGGCAACCACAAATGACAAAGCCTGTGAGAAGAAGTTTAAATGAAGGTGAATTATTTTTTGATGCCAAATCTATGAGTGACTTTCGTAAATATTATAATGACAAAGGTCTAAAAATATGGAAAGAAGAACATGATAAAGGCACACCATTAAGTGAGATTGTAAAGATATTAAATAGCGATATGGATAATCTTAAAAATCCTTACGAAGATGAGATTAAAAAAACTTGGACTACGCCTACTCCAGCTCTAATGGCAATATATGAATCTTTTCTTGTATCTAACGGATTTGCAGAAGTCGGAGCTTTAGGTCAAAGTCAAATAACCATGAAAGAAGATGCTTCTGAAATGCAGGGGTATATGTCTTATGACCAATTTATAAAGGATAGCATGAACAAACAACTTAAGACATTAGGTGTTGAAACTACAGAAATATTTGGTAATTCTATCCCAGTACTATCAGCCAATAAGCTACCTCTTGCCTATACTGTGGATGATAACTCTTTTAATACTACGGCTTGGAAAGATAGTATAAGAGGAACGAATCCTGTTATTACTAATGATAATGATAAAAAAATAACATTAATAGAAAACCTTTTAGGAGAATTAGAATTAGATACAGGACCTAAACTAGCAGACCTTCAACAAGAATTTGAGAATGGAGATTTTACAAATGTAAATTCATTAGGTTTATTTTGGAATAAGGAAAATCCATATATTTTAACAACTCAAGAATTATTTGAAATAGGTGTGGAAGATGCAACAGAACCTATGCAGTTTGGTTACAATATAGAAACTGATGAGTTTGTTATGCGTTCCACAACGGCTTTTCGTACTGAGCCCGAAGAAGAAGAGGAAACCGAAGTAGTGGGTAAAGATATTGTACAAAAATTTAATGAAGTTCCTTATGTTGGTGCTGTAAGTGAACTTCTGTTTGGTGAAGACCTTGATGCAGTAGATGCAGTATGGTTATTATCAGGTGGGATAGGCATTAAAGTTATTGGTAAATATACATTTAAGAAGTCATTACAAATAGCTGGAGGAAAAATGTTTACACACAAAACTACACTCGCAGCTATTAAAAAGATAAGGGATATAAAAGCTAGAGTTAACCGTGTACCAATTAAAACAAAAGTTAAAATTAAATCTGGACCTAATAAAGGAAACTGGCAAACTGTGAATGTTAAACATAAATATGGTCCAAAGAAAGGTCAAGTAAAATACAAAAATGTTCCTGATAAACTTCATGGCTTTAAAACTCAAAAACAATTGGATAAATGGTATGATGGTTTAACTGATATAGAAAAAGCAGTATATAATAGCATGAATAACGCCGGTAATGTTAGTAGAAATGAATTTATAACTCAATTTGGTCAAATGAAAACTACTAGAGTTATGGCATACGTACCTACAGTCGGTAAGATAGTTACATACGGTGCAGCTGTAGGTGTTCCGGCAGCAGCCCAATACTATTCTAGAAGTACGGAAGCCGGTAGAGCTGAAGCACTTGACCATTAATAAAAATAAAGAGTAATATATGCCTATAGATATAAGTAAGAGTAATAGAACTAGAAACTTAAGTCAAAAATCTATTAACTCAAATTACATGACTAGAAAAGAAGCACTTTCGTATGCTGCAAAAATGGGCATGACAGATTCTATTCGTGGTATTAAACAAATATATGGACAGATTACTAACAGCGAAGACTTGTTAGACGCTTTAAAAGAAAAAGACGATAAATTAAATCAGATTTTTGACAATCCGGAATATGGTAGTAAAGCATTCGCTGGTTATCTAGGTGCTGCTGTATTCGCTGACCCCGTAGGTTGGATACCCCTAATAGGTTGGGGTAAAAAAGCAAAAACATTACAAAAGGGAGCTTCTTATGGAGCTTCTCTTGGTCAAAATGTAAGAACCTCTGCTGCTATTGGAGCAGGGTGGTCCGGTGTTGGTTACTATGGAGAAGAGGATATTACTAGAGGAGAAGGAGTACTTTTGGGTGGAGCTCTAGGTGGTAGCCTAGGTTATATAGTTGGTAAAATATCGCATAAACTTAATAAGTCTTTATCTCCCTCAAGAATACAGAAACAAAAAATGGCTGCTCAAGAATTAGGTGAAGATTTCAAAACAGGAAAAGTTTTAACACCTGATGATACAAAAAAGGCAGAGGAAATCATTGTAGACACATTAGAAGAAGAAGGTCCTTCTCAATTACATAAGTCTATTAGTGGTTTAAATATTAGAAAAAATTATGAAGAGATTGTAGGACCTAAAGTTTGGAATATGATGGTTGCAAATTGGGGTTCGGGTCTTGTAGGAGTAGCATCGGCTGCCGGAGGATATAGTGCCCTTGAAGACCCTGAAGCTTCTGAATTAGAAAAGTTTGGAGCTGCTATTGCACTAGGTTTAGGTGCAGGTTTGAGTACAAAACTTGCAGGTAGAATAAAACTTAAAGGTGGTGAGACTACTCTTGCTGAGCTTATTTCTAAAGGAATGGTAGATAATTATGGATTAACTACTGGTTATATCAAACTTAAAACGTCTACTTTTTCAGAAGTCAATTCTTTAAAGCAACAATTTTTAGACATTATTAGAGCTACTGATGAAGTTTTAACAAAAGATGAACAGCAAGTATTATATTCAATGATTCATGGGGTTGTAGATGATGTTCCTCAATTAAAGGGGTTGAGTGATGCAGCTAAAAAAGTAATTACACATACAGGAAGAGAGTTAGTAGAAGTTGGATTATTAGACCCTAAAACATGGCGTAAAAATGCTGGAAAGTATTTACATAGAAGTTATGATACTAAAATGTTAAAATCTGTTGAAGGTAATAAAGGTATTAGAGCAGCTAGAGAATTTAAAATTATTGGAGATGAGCTTAAGCCAAGAGGGTCTATAGAAAGAACTACTCAATCAGCTTTTGAAAAACCAAATTCTAAATGGCAACGAGAGGGTTACGAAATATTAGACGATACAGACCCTCAAAATTTAGTTGTAAGAAGACAGCTTACAAAAGAAGAAAGACTAGCTAGAGGTGAAATTGAAAACGCATCTTTTGCTATCGCAGAAACAGGAAGATTAATGACACATGATTTATCTGTGTATAAACTTTTCCAAAATATTGCTAAAAGTAAATACTCATTAGATGAAAGTACTTTTTTAAAACAAATTGCTTCGGGAGACATTATTGAAGATGCATGGGTTAAAGTTCCGGAATCAGCTAGGTTTAAAGGTAAGGCTCATGAGGTTATGGAATATGGAAAATTAGCAGGACAGTATGTCCCTAAAGAAATTTTCGATGATATTACTAAATTAATACCTGTAGCTAAAGATGGTTTTAGTAAAATTATGGGTGAGTCATATATGAGCTTAATGAGATTATGGAAAAAATCTAAAACAGCTTGGAATCCTACTGTCCATACTAATAATACTATGTCTAATGTTATGATGTATGACCATGCAAACGGAAGTTATAAATTTATTGGACGTGGAGCTCAGGAATTAAAAAAAGGTTTAGATGGTAGAAAAGATGCTCGTATGTTTAGAATGGCACAAAACGATGGTGTTTTTGATTCCGATATACTCACAAGAGAGTTAAGCGATGAAACAATGGGAGCTTTAGAAAAAGCCTCCAAAGAATTATCAAATGCTGGAAGAAATGAATTACAGAATTCTATCAGTTATTCTAAAAGATTAGGAAACTTTTTTAGAGGTACGTATGAAAAAACTTTTAAAAAAATGGAAAACTTTTATCAAGCAGAAGACCAAGTTTTTAGAATGGCTTTATATATGGATAGGCTTAGTAAAGGAGCAAGCAGAGCTGACGCAGCAGCAGACGCTAGAAAATGGTTTATTGATTATAATATAAATGCTCCTGCTATTAATTTTTTAAAGAATACAGCAACTCCTTTTATTAGTTATACTTATCGAGTTATTCCTTTACTAGCTGAAACAGCAGCTAAAAGACCTTGGAAGTTTGCTAAATGGGCAGCACTAGGATACACAGCAAATGAATTAGGTCGTAGGTATGGTGTTGGAGATGAAGAAGCAGAAAGACGTTTAATGGATGAACGTTATAAAGAAACAATGTATGGAATACCCGGTGCTCCTTTTACTACAATAAAAACCCCGTTTGCATCAGGTCAAAATATAGATGTTCCTTTGTATATAGATACTACACGTTTTATTCCGGGTGGTGATATTTTCACAATGGGAAATAAAGGTATTCCAATACCTTTTTATGTTCCTTTTTCAGAAAGTATAACCGGAACTAAACAAATGTTAACTCTTCCAGCTCCTTTAAATCCAAATTTTGGTATAGTGGGTGAAGTATTAGCCCCAATGATGTTTGGTATTGACCCCTTTACTCATGAAAAATTAGAAGATTTAGGTTTTGATAATGATGAAATGGTCAAAATGACACATGTATTAAAAAAACTTGTCCCGAACTTTCCAGCTCCTTATATTCTACCTGAAAAGTATGAATCATTTAGTTCTAAAAAGATTAGAGAGGCGTTCGAAAATAAGAATAAACGAGACCCTTACAAACAAAACTTTTCTAATTTTGAAGCTGTAATGAGTTCATTTGGTTTTAAACTAACCCCAATGAACATGCAAAAACTATTAAATCTTAATAGTTCATCATTTAGACGTGATTATACTAGAGCCCGTCAAGAGTATTTTAATACTATGCAAGACTATAGAAAAAATCCTACACCAAAACAAAGAGAAAAAACACAAGAAAAAATAGATAAAGTATATAGTTTTTTAGAAAACTCTTATAGAAAGCATTCTTTACAAAGAAAGAAAAAAGCAGAGGGAGGAGTTATACAAGATAAATACCCCGTACCGTTTGTAAAAGATGACCCTACTGATAGAATTAATCCTTTTACTGGTAAACCTTATCAAGAACAAATGGATAGGTTAGGGTTTGATAAAGGTGGTGAAGCATTAGGACCTCCTAAATTTGAAAAACGAATAGCTAGACCAGACCCTAAAATGTTTATTCCTGACCCTAAAGGCAACCCTCAAACGCATCGAATGGCTTGGGGTAATATTGAAGGTCAATTTATAGCATACCCTACAATTGTAGAGGAGAATGGAAAACTTGTTCAGTATGAAAATAATATAGAAACAATGGAGTTAATGAAAAAGAGTGGAAACTATAAAGCTTTCGATACTAAAGAGGAAGCTGAAGCGTATGCTGATGGTAGTTGGAAAACAAAAGAGTTTAACGAAACGTATAGAAAAACAAAAGATTAATATGGGATATTTTAAAAACCTTACACAAAACAGAGCTGACCCCTTTGCTCCAAAATCTTATAATAAAAAAAGACTAGGTCTTGCTATTGGAGGAGAGGTTGATAGTTTTGTTCCTTTATCAGACGAGGTTGAACAAATAGCTGAAATGGAGTCAGTAGCAAGTGGTGATATTTTAAGTCAAGGCGTAATGCCAATGGAAGAACTAACAAGAAACAACCCTAGAAAAAAATATAATAAAGGACAAGAGGTTGCAGATAGTAATTTAGGTAGTAGAATTGTAAGAAGTTTAAAAAAGTTAGCAGAGGATAAAGTATTTCGTTTCGACATGGAAAGAGGAGCAGAGATAATAGATGAAGAAACTGGGATAGGTACAGGAACACACAAGCTAGATTACCTTGCAAACAAAGGAGATGGCAAAGCTAAATTTATAATGATGGTTTATGAAAATGCAAAAGCATTAGGTTTAAAGCATCCTGAAATGGTAGCTGCCCAAGCTGCTGCTGAAAGCAGATATGGGGCAAGTCCAATAGCACAAAAACTAAATAATATATTGGGTATTAAATTAAGAAAAGGCGAAGAAGGACCAGCTAAAATGATGCCAACTAAAGAACAACAAGAGGCTGGACTAGAACCTACAAAGGCTATGTTTAGAGAGTTCACTTCAATAGACTCAAGCCTTCAAGGCTATGATACTTTTTTAAGGTCAAGTCCTGATAATCGGTATGATAAAGCTTTAGAAGCTGTAACACCAATGCAGTATTTACAAGAATTAAAAAATGCTGGATATGCTACAGACAATGATTATGTTACTGTAGTGGGTGACGTGTATAAGCAATACTTTGGAAATGAATAATGGTTTTGTATACAGAGAATCAATTAGATGAGGCTTATAGAATAGACTGTCGAGCTCGAACAAAGGTTGATAAACCTTGGGTTCAACGAGAAGAGTTTAGACCTGTATATGAAGAGTTGGTTGAAGGTTTAATAATAGCATATACTACTAGAAAAATGTTACCAAGAAATATTCCTCCATATTTAATAAATTCTTTAAATGAATTATTAGAACACGCATTAAAAAAGGGCATATAAGATGGGTTTTAAAATTAGTTTTATTCTAGTATTATTATTATTAGCTACTGCATCCGGTTCTTTTTATTATATCGATTATTTACAAGACCAAATCGCTATACTAAAAGGCAATCAAATAGTTTTAGAAACTAAAGTAGCTGAACAGAACGAAGCTATAAATAATTATTTAAACAAACAAAAACAAACTCAAGCACAGTTAATTACTTTAGAAAAAGAAAAGCAAGAAGCTATGCGAGATGTAAATAAATTAAGAAAGACTTTTTCTAATTTAGATTTAGATGAATCAGCATTAGCTAATCCTGAAGATTTACAAAATAGAATTAATAGAGGCTCTAAAAGAGTTTTAGAAACTTTAGA
>Ga0208299_1002714_pt1 | contig 11698 bp, 17 predicted proteins | sample 15_taG_FD_184089 | JGI IMG/M metagenome (GOLD analysis project Ga0208299, IMG submission 184089) | Marine viral communities from the Subarctic Pacific Ocean - 15_ETSP_OMZ_AT15312 metaG (SPAdes) (version 2) | ecosystem: Environmental > Aquatic > Marine > Oceanic | place: Pacific Ocean | collected...
AACCATTATTACCAATATAAAAAGTACTTTGATCTACAACGGGATTTTCAACTACAAGATGTGCACCTACGAATGCACTCGTAACCTTACTATCTTCATTTTCAGGAGATGATTCTAAATTATTTATTGTAATAAGATGTGTAGGTGTTTCTGGAGAACTTCTTTGTTGTATCCTACCTAATGCCAAAACTGTAGGTGATTTATTAAGTGACCTTTTATTAATTCTTTTATTTTTAAATCCTTCTAAAAATCTTCCAACTCTTTCAGGACCAGTACTTGTACCTGGTGAAAAATCTTCAGGATCCATTATTGAAGTATCCTGTGGTACATTTGACCCAAGATATTCTGGGGTAGCAGTAACGGTTACACTTCCAGATACACTATAAGATGCAGATGGATACAATTCTTCCACAAAAGCCTTAGTTATTTCTCTACCCATTATTGTAGGATTTTTATAAAAGAAAATAGGTTGTGTATTTATTTGTGTGGTATTGATTGTGATTGGTCTTATATATCGTACATTGTAAATACCTCTCCATTCTTCAGGAACATCAAAGTATTTTGGATTCATCTCACCAACCAAATATAAAAAACCTTGACCAGGTTTATTATAATCATAAACCTCTATAGAGATTCTTCTATCGTGACCTTCAAGCCAATTTCTAACTGGTTCATGATATACAGAACCACCATCGGCATCCAATATATCAATTTTTATATCTGTAAATGGCTGTAATCTCTCACTACCACCTATAAGAAATGAGTTTTTACCCACCTGTAATGGTTCAGGAAATTCTGTTATATTGAAATAATCTGAATATTGTCCAGTTTCTTCGTGTAGTACATCTACTTCACGTAAACCGAGTATTTTATTATATCTTTTTATGATTGGCATCAATTACTCCGACTGAAATAAGTTATATTTATAAATATCGAAAATCTAAATATTCAATAGTTATTTATATATATGAAATGTGTATAAAGGGTGTAAAATGAAAAAAAGATATAATTTCACTTTAGATGAGGATTTGATGGATTGGTTCAAGAAATATGCAAAGAAAAACAGAACAAAATGTTCTGCTATTCTTAATCAACACTTATATAAATTATTTACGGAAAATAATAAAAAACCGAGAAATGTAATTACATCAGTCTCTACTGAATTTAACCGAACTACTACCTGATACTTTCTTAATCTCTAATAAAGTATCAACAAAATCTCTCATAGTTTCTATATGAGATACGATAAATGCAAATTGAAATTGAGTTTTCAGGTATTGAAATAATTGATGAACTGAATTTAGATTGTCACTATCCATTGTTCCCCAACCTTCGTCAATTGCTAAGAAGTTACTTCTTGGTAAATTACTAACATTCATTAAACCAACTCTTATTGCAAGAGAACTAATGAATCGTTCCATACCACTTGATAATTCTAATGGCCATATTCTATCGTCATCATATACGATATGTGTATCAATTACCTTACCATCCATATTGAATAATATACTAAAATCTACAATCTGTGCCAAGATATCATTTACTGCTCCCTCGACTGTAGGTAATGACTTACTAATCAAATCATAAGGTACACCATCTCGTTTTATTGCTTCAAGTAAGTATTGATATGCTTGATGGTCACCTTCTAATTCTTCTATTTTATCGATATTATCATTAATTTGTTTTTCTTTAGTTTTCAATACTTGAATCTGACCATGTAGTGTTGTAAGTTTTTTACCCACAACATCTAATTGATAATCTAAATCATCACTATTACTTTGTAAATTATCAAGATTAAGGTCTATTTGTGAATTAAATATTACATTTTGTTCTTGAGATTTACATTTTGTAATCTCACTATTAATAGAATTTAATTGATGTAATATATTAGTTTTCTTTTCTTCTAATAAACTAAGTTGTGTTGAACTATGTGACTCTTGAATATTTACAGAATTCATTTCTTCTAATAAACCATCTAAATCATTCTTATATGCACGAACCTTAAACATCTTTTGAATTCTATCTTCCATTTTTTGTTTTTTAGTAACATATTGTTGTGCAAGTGTTTTATCTTTTTCAAGATTCTTTTTAGTTTCCATAGCATCTAAAGTAAAAGGATTACTCATACAATCATCACAATCCTCATCATACGTCAAATTACCAAGTTTATCAATCTTATCTAATTTAGTACGAACTTCTATTTTCAATTTATCTATTTCAATCTGAAATAAATCTCGTTCTTCTTCAAGTTTTTCTAACTTAATATATTTTTCACTTACATTTTCTTTTTCATAAGAATTTATCTTAGTCTGTAAATCTTTTGTTTGTAGTGCAAATCCTTGAACGGCTGTTTTTGTTATACCATACTCATCATCTACTTTATATAATATACCATCTAACTTTTTCTTTTCTTCTTCTAAGGTATCAAAATCACGAATATTAGAATCTACAGGTTTCAATCTTTTAGTTTCTTCTTTTATTTCATTTAAAATCTGTTTAATTTGTTTCTTTAAATCTCGTTCATCTTTTTTGAAATCTTTTTGTTTTCCTTCAAGTAAAATCAAATCATTTGTTATTGATGCCAATTCACTATCGTAATCAGATTTCTTAAAGTCTTTCAATAATGTATTTACTTCTTTGATATCTTCTGCTGCTTGGGTATATAATGTATCAAATATTTTCAATCCCATAAACTGTGATAATAACTCTTTTCGTTCTTTTTGAGTTTTATCAATAAATACAGTTGAGTTATTTTGTGAACTCATTGAAGTTAAAATAAAATCATCATAACTACCAATAACTTTTTTAATATTATTTTGTGTAGTTCTTCGTTGGTCACCATTCAATGATATTTTTTCTCCTGTATCATCAATTACCCAAAAATCTACATCCACCTTTACATGACCAGTTCTAAGATTTTTCTTACCTCGTCTTTCAATAAAATAATCTTGTCCATCTATCTCAAAGTTAACCTTACAATATAAAGTAGATTTTGAATTATTAATAATATTATCTGCTTTATATGCCCGACTACAAGTATCAAATAAACAAAAACTCAAAGCATCTAATAATGCTGATTTACCTGTAGCATTTGGTGCAAATAATCCAATAATACCATTTAGTTTAGTAAAATCAACTACATTGTTTTCTCCATAACTAAACATATTATCAAATTCAAATCTCTTTAACTTCCAATGTACATTTCTTTGAATATCTGCTTCTGGTATAATAGCATTTAACTCTGTAAGGACTTTTTTTATTTTTATCATAGTGTCATTATCGACAATATAATTGTTTTTCAAATACTCACTAATTAACTTATATTGATAATCTACACTATTAACATCTCCAATATTAATTTTATTATCACGAATCTTTTCTTTTGATAATCCATCTACTCGTGTGATAACTGATTCTTGAATTTTTGCCATTTTCTGAACCTTAGTCATCAACCTTTTCAATTGAGCAGGTTTTGTATTACTTACTCGTACACGAATTCTTGGTTTATTTGGTAAATCAGATAAATCAGGTAATTTTCCATCTTGAATATCAATTGTATAATAACCAAAATCGTTTGGTATTTCTATATACTCTGATTTTCGTTTTGGAACATCCCAAAGTAAATAACCCTTACCAATATCTTCACCGTGATTTTGTTGAACTAAAGAACCACAATAAGAAATGGTTTCTTCTTTATTCAAATGTTGTCGTTTATGAATATCACCAAGTAATCCTAAATCATAACCTTTGAACATACTCATCTTTACTTTAGATGGTAATTTGAATCCTAAATCGGTTTCACTTCTATCTACAGTTCCATGAAATAAAACTACTTTATTTCTATCACCTGGAACATCTTTTGCTTTGATATAATCTTTTTCTTTATCCCAAACATCCCATACGATAAAATCCGTATCGGCACAAGTATATATTCCTGTTCGTTTTAGATAGTGTAAATTGGGATGATTTAGATTTTCTACGATTGGTGATAAACAATCCATTCTATTTAGATTATTTAGATTACAGTCGTGATTTCCTGCAATAATAATTGTAGGACAGATATCTGCTAAATTTTTGAATAATCGAGATAATTGGTCAATTAACTCTGGTGACATTTCGGTTTTACTATGTGCTATATCACCACCGATATATGCTACTGCATTATCAGAATGTTCCTTAACTCTTTCGTATGTTCTATTAAATACTTCTTCGTATTCTCTATGTCTTTTTAGATTACGAATCTGTATATCTGATATGTGGTGTATATATTTTAATTTACGAAAAGGAACTTTTATTTTAGATTGTATCAAACAAACTCCTTGAGTATTTTCTTAACTTTGGGTAATTTTTTCTCTTCCACAGATACATCCCAAGCAAAAATCTCTCCATTTTTCTTATAATAACTATCTTGGACAATTCCCAAAAAGTCTTTTATTTTTTCATATGCATTTGGGTTAGTGATATGTACTTTATAGTACCCATCACCGAATTCCCATATGTCTTTTTTATTTATTCCCATACAACTTCATCCTCATAAGTTCTTTAAAATCAACTCTCTGAGAATTAAATAGTTCGGAAACCATTTTTTCGTACCCAATTTCACTTGGATCTTTACCTTTAAGTTTTACAAAACTCACGTTAATACCCATATCCATAAATTTATTCGTCATTTTTAAAGAATCTTTAAACGCATCATCGTCTAAAGAAATAACTATGTGTTTAACGTGTTTTTCGATAATTTTCTTATAAAGTTTAGGAAGTATAGTTTTTCCAAATAATGGAATAGAATTTCTTTTTATAGCGATAGCATCAAATACGCCCTCACAAAGGATAATTGGTTCATTCCAATTAACATATAGGTCAAAACCAATAATATCCTTAGATATGGGTGGATTTTTGTATTTCATCCCACCTTTATAAAAATCTCTTCCTATGAAATAATTCAACATTCCATCACTATCGTAACTCGGTACTATAATTCTATTCTGATAAATACCCTCTGTACAATATCCTATTGAATATCTTATTATATCGGTATCGGTTATACCTCTACTATATAGAAATCTTAATGCATGTAGTTTAAATACTGAATCACTATCATCAAAATATTTTATTTCTTTAGGTAATTTCAGTACTTCTGTAGATACTTTCTTTTCTGAAGAATAATATGTACCACCAACTATTTCACTTAATTCTTTGTATGCCGACCTATCTGCACCGACTTGTTTTAATAATTGAAATAAATTATGGCCACCTTGATTACTTACCCAACAATGCCATTTACCTGTTTCTATATTTATTTGTAATTTAGGTTTGTGATGAGATATAAATGGACTCCACCACATATATTCATTTTGTTTACGTAGGCTTCGTCCTTTGGAATTTAATACTTTGTCTAATAATGGTATTACTAAATGACTCATATACTTATCATAAGATTTTTATAATATTGTGAACCTACTTCGTTCACGTCAAAATAATTTTTATAAATAAAACACATCGAATCGTGATAATGTATAGACTCTATATAACGATCACAATAATCAAAATCATTAGTATTAAAATATGGGATTGCACGATCAAATCGTGATGCCCATCTTGCAGTAGATTTGTCAGTTAGAAGTTTCAAACAATTCATCATCGTATCTTCTTTTGCTTGTCCGAAAAAACTTATTCCTCCACCAAATTTTGGCCAGTATGATGTATGTAAATCTTCAACGATATATATACCACCAGTTGCAAGTAACTGAAAAAGATGCATAAAACTTGATATCTGTTGTTCCATCATATGACCACCATCATCGATTATAATATCGAATGGGCCTCTATCTTTGTGTAACTTATCTAACATATCTAAATCAGTTTGGTCACCCACAAAAACTTGGACATCATCTTCATTAGAGCCATATTGTAGACAATCTAAAATATCTAAACCTGTGATAGATGAATTAGGAAAGTATTTTTTTAACGTCCACAATCCCCCACCATTTTTAACACCAATCTCTAATATACGATATTTTTTCTTTCTATCGAGTTTACTAAAATGGAAATCATAATGTTCATAATAATTTTTCATCTTACGAATTACACCCATTTTTTTGTTTTTTGCTGCGTCAATAAATTTCATTTAATTAAACCTATAAACTCCTTAAATTCTATAACAGCATAGGTTTTACTACGATTTCTTTTAAATACTAATACTGGTGTACCTTTTTCTCCATTTGATTCTGCTTGTTCTAAAGCACTCCATATATTTAGTTTTTCTTGATTTTTACATTCGAATGCATATGGTATAAGTTTACGAGCGGCAGGTGATAATTGAATATCTTCACCACTTTCTCCCATAGTAGTAGATTTTACATCATCTTCTTCTAATTGATTTTTGAATGTTTCGAGAAGAATATCTCTTACGTTATTCTGTAACCTTTTACCTTTATTCTTAGCTGAACGAGTTTTCATAATAATATATATAACCTTTAAAACTCAAATTAGAATTTATTTTTCCACCGTTTACGGTATTCTTTTTTACCCCAATTTTCTGCTCTTTTTTCCCACTTATTATCCCAATATGGATCTTTACCTTGATGGACTGCTATTGTACCTGCTTGGTCGTATTTTTTAGAATACCTTCTCCTACCTAATCTCTTAGCATCCATTGCATGTTGAATTTCATGTAAAACCGATATTATTAATTCTTTAACATTTGGATAACTTCGTTTTAAGAAAATAGTATCTTTTTCAGGAACATAATGTCCTCTTACACCAGCACTAGCAGTAAATTTAATTTTACTTCTTAATCCGTAATAATCAACTAATTCTTGAGCAATAAATTGAAAATCGGCTCTTTCATTTAACTGATAAACTTCCTTTAAAGTGACCATTTTCGAATACCTTGAAATAAGAACTTTCCAATTTTTTTACCATAAATTCTATCTGATGGAAAGTGTGCCTTTGCCACTATTCTTGAATGTGCAATATCCTCTGCTTTCTGACGATATGTAATTGCGTTTTGTGGATCAAATTGTGTTAGTATTTCTCCTACTAAGTAACCTTGTGTAGCGTGGCCGCTTGGATATGATGGTGTTTTCATACTATCCAATTGGACACCATTTAAATCAATACCATAAAATTCTGCAATTTGATATGGTCGTGGTCTATTATACTTATATTTAAGTTGCATAATAAATTTTGCACTTTCTTTTACAACCTTTTCTAAATATTCAGAAGATATATTTACTTCATATTTATCAATCAATGGTTGAAATGATTTCACAATATCATCACCCTCTTTTACAAAATCCTTATTAGTTTCAACCTTTTCTAAAAACTTCAATTCACCTAATGTTTTTGGATTAGTATTTCCAGGAGGAGCATGATAAGGTAGTTGAAGAGTTGGCCAAAATATTTCAGTTTCTCTTTGCATCTTCTTTTGATGTTTTGGTTTTATCTCTTCAGTATAAACCAAATTTTTTAATGGAAGTAAATCCTGTAATTTTATCATTGACAATCCTCACATTGACATACCTTTAAACTATTAGGTAGACTTGTTCTTGTTATTTCATTTCCGTCTTTATCTTTTATAGTTAAATCGGAAGGTTTTTTTACCATTATATCCTCTACGGTTAAATTATCTAAATGACAACCACAATCATTACATACTTTTGTAATGGCTTGATTACCACCCGATAATACTAACTTTATCATCTTCTACCCCAAACTGGTATTTGAGTTCCTTTTTCAGCTTGTTTAGCTTTCCACTTTTTATGTTGAACTGCAGTTCTACCCTCAGTAGCCAACTTTTTAGTCAAGATTCTTTTTCTACGTTTATTTTCTTTTGCTTTTCTATTTGGCATTAGTTTGACCTCGCCCTTCTTCTTCGTGGTGATGGTGGGTTATCTATCTTAGCTTTTATATCTTTTGAAGTAACCACATTCTTACCATCTATACTTGCTTTCCATTTTGCTATAGCTCTACCATCTTTATATAGAACTACAGATGGAAATGTTCTTAGTTTATTTTCACGTGTTTCTTTAGGTGTATCTTTTGTATCTGCGTGAAATATCTTTGTACCTTTATATCCTTGTACATCCATAAACTTATCTATACTACATACACCTGCCCAACCTGCACAAAATTCAACTACAGAAAAACCACTAATTGTCTTTATTAATATATCATCATCTGTTACCGAAGATTTTTCTTTTACTACATCATATTGTCCACTTAATGTACCAATCATCAACAACATCATTAATATTTTTTTCATAACTTATTTCCTATCTCGTTTTTTAGCTACTTCAATTTTTAGTTCAACAATTTCATCTTCAAGTTTTTCAATTTGTTCTTCTAAATCTGAAACTGCTGTTTCTAATCCACCAACTTGAGTTTTATATTGTTCCATAGAACTCGGCCAGTTATATCCTGGATGTCTTGATGGATACTCTTCTTCATAGATATTATCTATTTTTGGAAGTTCTTTTGCTTCTTGTATTTCACCGATCATCATATAATAAAATCCAACAAGTGTTGCAACTCCAACTCCAGCACTAATCATAGTTTTAACTGATAATGTGAATTTTGTACTTTCACTTAATTCTTTTGGCATAACCTTTTCCTCTTCTTCTTTCCATCTTGATTTGGGGCCGTTATTCATCATAACTTCAGACATATCATCTATAGTTAAATAACCTAAGTCAACTAAAATCTCACCTAATTTTCTATCATCACCAGTTTCTTGCATGGCAAGAGCCTTGTTTAGTTGTCTTTTAGTCAGGACATCTCCTTCTAATAATATATCCCCCAACTTTTTACCGCTAACCATTATTTTTCTCCTAAATCATCGGCATGTTCTAATAATTTATTATCATTTTCTTGGTTATTAAACCAGAAATCGACAACTTTACTAAAACTTGCAATGAATCCACCTAACATCAGAAGAAGTATCTCTTTCCATTCCGGCATTAGGTCTTTACCCTCTCCAATAAAATAAATCATCAGAAGTAGTACAACCATAAATATAATCATAATGACTAAACTGACATACCATTTTCTAACTTGTCTATATTTCATTAGATTAATTAATTCTAAATTAACTTGATGTTTACCTTTTTGTAGAAATTCTTCTAAGTCAAACTCACCATTTGTAATATTGGTTTCTATTTTTTTCATATTTTATTTTTTTAATATTTGTTTAACTATCTCACTAATCTTCTTCATAACAAGTCTTTCCGTCAATTCATCTTTAAGTTCTCGTTTATCTCTCGAAGATATTCTTAATTTTTTCTTTCCGATTTCTCTCGGTTCGTCTATGTGAAATGTTTTCATTTATACATCTTTATTAAATCATTTAAATCAAAATCTATTGAATAATCTTTATCACCATACTTATCCCAACTACCAATATCCGCCTGAAATCCCTCGTACTTATCACCAGTATTTGTAATCTTTTTTATCACTTGAACAATTTGTGTCTTTTTATCCTTTGTATCATAAATTTGAGTTGATTTTGGAAAGTCCATTTGTTTATATCCACCCTTTTCATACCAAGGCTCAGGTTTATTTTTATTCACACCTAATTCTCTCTTCATTCCTTTTTTTGGTAGAAATCCTGTATCCTTTTCACCCTCACCAGTACCTGCTGATAATGCTCGATTAGAAATTTCTTTTAATAAATTTACTGAAAGTTCTTCCATATAAGTATTTCTATTTTTAAATATATTTTTTAATTTAATCATAGTTTATCTCGGTGGTTTGGAATCCCAAGGCCCCCAATGGCCATTTCTAACCATCAGTTTTCCCATTTCTTCCCAATTATATTTATAAAGTTTATGTGGCTTAACTGGTATATTTCCTAATTCATAAAATAATTTTTTTGGTAATTTAACTTTCTTCCCATTACTGAAATCTAATACTTGGTTTCCCTTTTCTATCCAACAATGTCCGAATGGTTTTCCATCTCTCGGTAAAATTGCAACACCATGCACCAATTGATATCCATCTTTACCAATCATCCATCTACCATTTGCTGCATAACAATCTCCAGCCATAATTATTTACTCCTTGTTACCATATGTAATAAGTATTCAATTGTATCTAAAATTGTTTGTGTTTTCATTTTACTAACCTCTATCGATTTTACCCTTTCTTTCTTTAAACCACTTTCTAAACTGAGCAGGTGAACCAATGGTTATTGGTTTGTTACCACTTGCCTGTGATAATAATTTTTCTATTTCAACTTTGGCCAGTGGACTATTATCCAAAACTCTTTGTATCACAAACATATCAATTATCTTTGTATCATAGACAAGAAGTTCATTCCACCAAGCAGTTTTTTTATTTTTATCGTTATCAATCAAACTCTTTTTAAATAATTTTTTATGTTTGAGTAAAGTTTTATTTGCTACATCAATATAATCTTTTACATATTTTGCTACTAAAGGCCCTTGTTCTTCTTTAACTTTTGCCTTATAATCTTCATACTCAATATCACCCTCTAACCACTTATTATTATAATCTCTTTCTATTTTACTCATTTTAAAATCAATAGAATCATAATCAAGTTTTGCAGCTTTCAAAGCATTTGTCCATATCATCTTATCCTTATCAAACACGTGAAAAGAACTTACCCATCTACGACCTTGTTTATCAGGTGTTGTATCAAAATCAAGATATTTTCCACCCAATAAATGTCCCTCTACATAACAAATAATACCACCCATACCAGTTTGAATTCCACGACCTTTAGCTAATGCTTCAGATTCGTGAGTTCTTGTGAATGTTGAGATTGATTTTTTTCTATTGAGAACATTTCTAAGTTGTTTTATACCATCTGGTCCTGTAATGTGAAATGATTTTACAGGTATCTTTTTACCAAGTGCTCTCTCCACAACTGCAGGTGTAAGAGGTATATATTCTTTTCTACGTACCCAATTCAATACTGATTTTGTATGTGCAGGATACCATTTGTTATCAATCCAAACTGGTCCTGTTTGTTTTTCTGTTAATAAATCTTTTAGTTTAATCATTTCCAATCCCAAAGTTTAACCATATTATAAGTTACACCTATTCCCCATATCGGTGATGTTAATCCATTACTACTATCGTAAGTAATACCCAATACAGGCCCTATTGAAATTTGATTTCTTGGTGGTTTTATTTTCAATATCTCACTATTACCACCTTTTATTTTCAAATTCAAAAATTCACTATCAGCATAGAATGCTCTATACTCATATTTATCTAATTTTTCTATTTCAGGTGGCCCCAAATTAAGTTCACCTGAAAAATCCGCTATAGTCTTGGCATCTACCACTTTATTGTCTTTTATACGTAAACCAGTTCTGCCAAACACTTTTATATAATTATCTTGAGTTCCAAATTCCTGTAAAAAAGGAACAGTAGATGACTCATAACTCAATAATTCTAATTGTAAAGCCTCTACAGTATCAATTAGATTCTGTAATCTTTGTTCATACTCTTTACTCCAACGAATAATTTCATACAAATCTGTAGAGTATTTCTTTATTTGTTTTTCTTGAGTATCATTATCTATTTGTAACTTAGTTGTTAACAAAGACAAACTATCAATAGCAACTTCATTGGCACTTATTAATTGTTCTTGTCGTATACTATCATTCTTTAAAAAGTCATATTCTTTTTTTGCATACCAATATCTTATTGTAAAAATAGATAAAACAAA
>Ga0208299_1002716_pt1 | contig 11693 bp, 20 predicted proteins | sample 15_taG_FD_184089 | JGI IMG/M metagenome (GOLD analysis project Ga0208299, IMG submission 184089) | Marine viral communities from the Subarctic Pacific Ocean - 15_ETSP_OMZ_AT15312 metaG (SPAdes) (version 2) | ecosystem: Environmental > Aquatic > Marine > Oceanic | place: Pacific Ocean | collected...
TAAGAAAGCTATGCAAGATCCTGGAGATGAAGTAGTACAACAACAAACAAGACGTGAAGAAGAAGAAAAAAACTTCATGAAAAAACTAAATATAACTGGAGGAATATACTAATGACTAAAACTCAAGTGACTACTACAACACCTGTTCAGTACAATTCAAGTGGAGCTGCTGCAGGTTTTGGACCACAAGCTCATCCACCACATATGGATGCAGCTGCTGCAAAAACTATTCAGGATAAGACTAAAGGCAACTCTGATTACAATAGTGATAATAGAGCTTTTATATCTAAATTAAAAAGAAATTCAAATTTTAGTTCGGATAATAAATCTTTTATTAATAAAATTAAAAGAGGTTAATTATGTCAGACGAACAAGATTTCAAAAAAAAATTTAAGAAATCTACTGAAAAAACAGTAAAAGAAAATACTAAAAATCTTTACCCTGTTTCTAATAAGGATCTTGATACTTTAAAAAAACCTTCTCACGAAGGTGAAGATAAAGCTGTTTATGATGTAAGAGAAGCTAAATCTAATTCTTATCATGACACTAACATGAAATTAATTAAAGATTTAAAAAGAGATGCATAGATGAGAATGACAGCTGGTGCAGGTTCTGGATTAGGTAGATTACAAAACTCTAGAATGTCAGCACCTAAAAAGATTAAAAAAAAGGTAAAGAAAAATGTCAAGAAAAGAAAACAACGATGAATTCGTAGCAACGAAAGCTGAAAAGACTTTTGATGACGAAGGTAATATTCAAGTTGCTGAAGTAGATAAAAAAACTACTTTATCTGAAGCTTTAGGAAAAAAAAGAGGATTTATTGTTAAATCAAAAGCCAAAAAACCTTTTAAAATTAAAAAAATCTTATTAGATAATTCAGCGAAAGTTATTAAATTAAAATAAGTAAATGGCTCGAATAAAGTTTTTAAACTTTACTCCTCGAGATAAACCTCCCAAAAGACCTGGACGACATAAAAAACGACTTAACAAAAGTGAAAAAAGGTCGTATAAGAAATATCATAGGCAAGGTAAATGATATGGGAACTATTAACGACTTATTATATAACTATCAAGACACTAATGAATTTGTATGTTCAGATGGACGAATGTCAGTAAATGGTATTTGTCAAGTAGAACAACCAGTTGATAGTGTTGATACTTCTAAAATTACAAAAGAAATTATAGAAACTTCTAAAGACGGTAAAGATGATTGGGAAAAAAATAAAGAGTGGGAAGAGAAAGTAAAACGAGATAAAGTATTAAAAGATTTAGAAGGAACTTCTGATTACTATCCTGAATTAGGAAAAGAAAAAAGAAAATTTGAATGGAACTTTGATAAAGAGAAAAAAATGGATGGATATAAAAATACAGTAAATAATAATATAGCTGCCTATAATGGTTGGATCGAAGAAAATTTAGGAATACCTTCAGGAGTTCAAAATGCTGTAAGAGTAGGAGGAAGTGTAGCAGCTCTTACAGGAGGAACTGGTGTATTAGCAGCAGTAGCTCCTTGGGCAATTCCATTTCTTGCAGGAGGAGCTATTAATAAAGCTGAAACAGAAAGAATACAAAATATAACAGATCAAGATAAACAAGGTGATATTAATACTATAGATATGATGACTTATAATGCTCCACAACCAGGAGATGATGGATTTAATATTCATAGAGATAAACCAGATTTTAGAGGTACTAATCAAGATCAAGGAGTTACTTCTGATGCTGGATTTGATCAATCAAGTAGTGGAGGATATCAACAAAGTAAAGGAAGTCATCACTTTTAATTTTATAATTTTTGTTATATAACTTTTTAAAAAAAGGTAATTTATGGCAAAAAAATCATCTGATTCAATAGTAAATACTTCTTTAGGTATTAGACTTTCTTCACATGAAAAGTTATGTGCTGAAAGAATGAAACAATTAATTAAAGCCATAGATGAATTAAATAAAAAAGTATCTAAACTTTCAGATGATGTATCCAGAGGTAAAGGAGCTGTTGCTGTATTAGTTGGTATAGGAACTATTATAGCAGCTTGTATAGGTTATTTTAATTTGAGGTAAAAAATGTTAGAAAAATTAATGACTATGCTAGTTGGAATTTTATTAGCTCTAGCAGGTTGGAGCTTATCTAGAACTTTTGAACTCTCAACTATTCAAGCAGTACATGAAGATAAAGTACAAAAGCTTGAAAGACAAGTTATAAAACTTGAAGATAAAATGGATAAGATGATGGACTCCGATGAAGAGATCATGGACCAACATAAAAAATTATTTGAAAAATTAGAATCAGGCAACACAGGATATAGTTATAACTAATGGCACTCAAAATTTCAGAAGAAGCAGCAGTTCAAATGCCAATGAAGACGGTTGCAAGTTTAATCACTCTTGTAGCGATTGGAACCTGGGCTTACTTTGGTATTATAGAAACTCAAAATAGACTTCAAACTCAGGTAGAGTTAATGTCAAAAGATTTAATTGAGAACACTGCATTTAGAATAGGCTGGCCACGAGGAACTTTAGGATCACTTCCAGCAGATTCAGAACAATTTATGTTGATCGAGGAATTATATAAGCAAGTAGAAAAATTACAGATACAACAAGAATCAGGAATGCATAATAAAGTAAATATAGAATTTTTAACTAAACAATTAGAAAAAGCTTTAGAAGATATAGAAAAACTTAAAGATCAAAATAGAGAAATACATTATAAAAATGGAAATGGAGGTTAAAATATGGAAGAAATAGTAATAGCATTATTAATGATAGTTAATCAAGAAATTAAAGAACATAGAATTCAACCAAATATGTCTACTTGTTTAAAAGGTAAAAGAGTGGCTGAGCGTGAATCTAAAAGTCATATTCAATATCAATGTATTAAGTCATTAGCTGAAACAGAGATATATTTAGGTGAAAAAAGTATAGTCAAGCTTATTCTAAAGTAATAGTGAAAAAAGCTAATAAAAAGCGCAACCCTGTTGCGAAGCAATTAAGACATTTTAAACAGAAGATTATTCAGAATAAAAAAGCATACAATCGAAAAAAATTAACCAAAATTTAAAGCTTTCAATATTAATATTTTTGTTTTATATCTACTAATAGGAAAGTATGGTATGAACCAGGAGGTATACTAATATGAAAAAACAAGGATACAATGCTAGAAAAGACGAACAGCTAGGAATGACTAGAGGAAAAGAGTCAGGTAAAAAAATGTCTATGGCTGGCAGAAGAAAAGTAGCTAAAGCTACTCGTAAACCTAAAGGGACTTACGGTTTTAAAAAAAAAAAGTAACTAATCGATAGAGGAGGCTTTAGTTATATATGAATCAATTTCGCTTTAATACTAAAGCTCACTCTATTAAAAAAACATATGCCTTTTAGATCAGATAAACAAAGAAAATGGATGCACATTAATAAACCAAAGATGGCTAAAAAATGGGAAAAAGAAGAAGCATCTGGAAATTATAAAAAGAAAAAAAAGAAGAAGAAGAAAATATAATGGAAGTTGAACTAGATAAAAAAAAATTACAATTCACAAATGATAAAGGTGAAAAAGTTAGGGTTGATATAGATCAAGATCAAACTGAAAAAGATGAAGAAGTCTTTGAAAGAAATCATTATACAAATTTAGCAGAAGAATTAAATGAAAGAGAAGTTGCAAAAATAGGAAAAGATTTAGTAAGAGCTTATGAAGATGATAAAAGTTCTCGAAAAAATTGGGAAGATCAATATTCTAAAGGATTACGAATGTTAGGAATAGTAGTAGAAGATAGACAAGATCCTTTTCCAGGAGCCTCTGGTGTTCATCATCCTTTACTTGCAGAAGCAGCAACACAATTTCAAGCTAGAGCTATTGCTGAAATGTTTCCAGCAGGTGGTCCTGTTAAAACACAAATTATTGGAAAAACTACAGATAAAAAATTAGAACAAGCACAAAGAGTTCAAGACTTCATGAACTTTCAAGTAACTCAAGAAATCCCTGATTATTTTAATGAACTAGATCAAATGTTATTTTATTTATCTCTTGCAGGAAGTGCTTTTAAAAAAATATATTTTGATAATACCTTAGATAGAATTTGCTCTAAATTTGTACCAGCAGAAGATTTTGTAATCTCTATGGAAAATACAGATTTAGAAACAGCAGATAGATATACTCAAATAATGAAATTAACAAGAACTGAAATAAGAAAACATCAAATTTCAGGTTATTATAAAGATGTTCCATTAAGTAAAGCTGAAAGTAATGCAGGAGCTAATAGTGGAGATATGGTTGAACAAACTTTACAAAGATTAGAAGGTATGACACCAAGTATGGCTGATAAAATACATACTCTTTTAGAAGTCCATGCAAATTTAGATTTAGGTGAAGATAGAGATGGATTAGCTTTACCTTATATTGTTACTATTGATTATGAATCACAAAGAGTTTTATCTATTAGAAGAAATTGGAAAGAAGAAGATTCATTAAGAAGAAAAAGAACTTATTTTATTCATTATAAATATCTTCCTGGCTTGGGCTTTTACGGCTTCGGTCTTATACAAATGATAGGTGGACTTCAACATGCAAGCACTGGTGCTTTAAGAGCACTATTAGATTCAGCTGCTTTTGCAAATCTCAATGGAGGTTTTAGAGCTAAAGGAGCAAGAATTGAAGGAGGAGATATTACTGTCTCTCCAGGTGAATGGGTTGAAGTAGAAGCATATGGTGATGACTTGCGTAAATCTTTTATTCCTCTCCCTTTCAAAGAACCATCACCAACATTACTCCAATTACTTGGAGTGTTAACTGAGTCAGGGAGACGTTTTGCTTCTATTGCAGATGCAATGATTGGAGATTCAGCTGGATCAGGTCCAGTTGGAACTACTATTGCTTTAATAGAACAAGGGTCTAAAGTATTTAGTGCTATTCATAAAAGAATACATCAAGCTCAAGGTAGAGAATTTAAATTAATTTATGAATTAAATGGAGAATATTTAGACGATGAATATTCTTTTGAAGTAATAGGTGAAAATAAAAAAATTAGAAGAAAAGATTTCAGTTCTTCAATTAGTGTTGTTCCTGTATCTGATCCTAATATCTTTTCTCAAGCTCAAAGAATAGCTTTAGCTCAAACTGGTTTACAATTAGCACGAGAAACTCCTGATGTAGTAGATGTAAAAGAAGCAACAAGAAGATTTTTACAAGCTTTAAGTATTCCAGATTATATGGATTTAATAATAGAAGATGAAGATACTCCTAGACGTGATCCAGTATCAGAGAATATGGCTATTCTTAATACTATGCCTATTCAAGTATTTGAAGATCAAGATCATCAAGCTCATATGCAAGTTCATTCTCAATTTATGAATGATCCTAGATTTGGTGGAAATCCTGAAGCTAAAGAGAGATTATATCCAGCAATGTTAGCTCATATGGGTCAACATATGGCTTATTTATATCAACAACAAATGCAAGCATCAGTTCCTCCGGGAAACCCTGTTTCATCTGGAGATTTTAATAGAGAATTAGATAATGAACCTTCTAAAGAAATAAGTATAGAAGAAGAAAATAGAATAGCAGTAAATGCTGCACAAGCTGCACAACAATTAGCTGGTAGTATGCCTCCTTCTCCCGAAGAACAAAAACAACAAAGGGAAGCTCAAAAAGATCAAGCTGATATTCAATTAAAAGCTGAAGAACTTCAAATTAGAAAAGCAAGATTTATGCAAGGTGTAAAACAAAGTGAAAAACAAGATGCTAGAAAAGATGCTGAGACTAAAGCTAAAATAGTAGAGACAGCTTCTAAAGTTGCTAGAAAAGATAAAAGAAAATAATGGCTATAAAACCCGAAGCCATAAGACAAGCTAAAAAATTTTTAGAAAATAAAAAAATTTCTATTAAAAAAGTTAAACCACTTTTACTTGCTAAAGTTTCTTCTGATTTAGAAGTAAGTTTTTCTGACTTAACAAATACAATAAAGAAAGTTTTAAATGGAACGCCTACTACAAGCGATCAAAAAAAAAATAAAAACTCATAAAGAAGAATTAAGTAATAATTTATTATCTAAAGGTGTAGATAATTTTTCTGAATTTAAACGTGTCTACGGATATGGACAAGGTTTAGATAAATCACTTGAAATAATTAATGAATTAATTGAAAAATATAAAACAGGAGAAATAGAAGATGATTAATAATGATACATGGGCAACTGATAATAGTATACCTACACCTGATAAAGTACCTCAACCAGTAGGTTATAGAATATTAATAAGACCTAGAGGAATTATAGAAAAAACAAAAGGTGGTATTATATTGACTGATTCAAGCAAAGATAGTCAAGCTTATTTAAATAGTGTAGGTCAAATAATAGCAATGGGTGAAGAATGTTATAGTGATAGAAAAAAACCGTGGTGTAAAGTAGGTGATTGGGTTATTTTTGGTAGATATGCAGGTGCAAGAATTTCTGTACAAAAGGTTAAAATGCTGTTATTAAATGATGATGAGATTATTGCAACTCTGGAAAGTCCAGATATAATAACTCAACAATTATAACAAACATTAACATAAGTTAATGACAACATAGGAGATACTATGCCCGAGAATGAAAAAGAAAAGAAAGATTTAGAAGTTAAACTTGATGAAGTTGTAGAAGGACAAGAGGTAGAGGTACCTTTAAATCCATTAGAGAAATTACAACAAGAACAAGAAAAATCTTCTGATGAAAGTGAAAAAGAAGAACATAAACGAACTTATAAAAAAGAAAAAGATCATGGGACAGATATATCTTATGAGAATGAAGTAAAATATGATGTAGAAACTAAACCTACTGAAAAAATACCTTCATATTCAGAAGAAATGCCTTATTCTGTTAAAGTTCGTAAAAGAATTCAGAAAGAAGTAGCAAAAAGAGCAGAAGCTGAACAAAGAATAGTTGATTTAGAACAAAAAATAAATTCTATGGAAAAAAGAACTTATGATATGGCTAATAAATCACTTTCTAATCAAGCTACTGCAGTGTCAAATGAATTAAAATCAGCAATTGAAGAAGGAAATACAGAAAAACAAGTTAAATTGTATGAAAATCTTGCTGAAATTAGAAGTCAAATGACAAAAACTGAAGATTATGCTGCTAGAGTACCTAAAGTTAAGGAGAAAAAAGATAAAGCTCCACCTTTAGCTTCTGAATGGGTAAAAGAAAATTCACAATGGTTTAATAAGCCTGGTTTTAGAAAAGAAACTGCAATGGCTTATGGAATTGATGCTGAATTAACTGAAGAAGGTTGGGATGTGCATGATCCTGGTTATTATGATGAAATGAACAAAAGACTAAAAGCAAGTGGTCTTGGTTATTTTACTAAATCAGAAGAAAACACTTCCAAAAGTAATCAAAATGTAGTACAAAAAACTAACAGAGTGCAATCTCCGGTTGCTGGAGTTTCTCGTAAAAAAGGAACAAGTAGTAATAGAGTTAAGCTCACAAGTGATGATCTTACCACTGCTAAAAACTTTGGTATTAACATTAATGATGAAGCAGCACTAAAACGATTTGCTAAAGAAGTAAAAGATTTTAGCGATCAAAATACAGGAACGTAAAGGAGCCTGACATGAATAAAACAAATAAAATAAACAACGAAACTAGAGTAGAAAAATCTGCAACAGTTTCAAAATGGCGACCTAGTAACTTATTAGAAGCGCCTGATCCACGACCTGGCATGAAACAAAGATGGATTGCCACTATGGTTTTGGGACAGGAAACGCCGACAAATGTAGCTAAACGATTGAGAGAAGGTTGGCAACCACGAGACATTAAAACTGTCAAGAATGCTCAACACTTTCCAACGATAGAACATGGTAAATTTGTGGGATGTATAGGTATAGAAGGAATGGTACTCTGTGAAATGCCAGAAGCAATGGTAAATCAACGTAATGAATATTACGCAAAAATGACTGAAAATTTAATGAGTTCAGTTCAACAAGATATGAATAGAGTAGAATCACCGGGACAACCCATACAAAGGTCTTATAAAAGTTCTGTTACTAGAGGCGGCATGAAAGAGTAACAAACTAACTATGGAGACAAATAACTATGGCAAACGTAGATGCACCTAACGGTTTCACACCGTTAAGACATTTAACAGGCGGTGTTATAAGAAGTAATGAATATCTAATTGCAAACGGCTATGCAGCTAATCTTGCAAGTGGTGATATTGTTGCACTTCATACCGATGGTACAATCATCAGAGGAACAGCGGGCGGAGTAGTGCTCGGAGTTTTTCATGGTGTTGAGTACATCGATAATGACACAGGCGATGTTAAATTTAAGAAAGTTTGGAACAATGCAACAACTGCTAAATCGAGTGATTCGATTAAAGCATATGTTTATGATGATCCAAACATAACATACAAGATTCAATGTAATGGAACTTTCGCAAACGCAAATGTTGGCGAATTAGCGAATATTACTATTGGAACTTATAACTCAACATACGGACATTCAACTGACGAATTGGATATCTCAACTCTTGCAGCAACTGCAAAATCATTGAGAGTTCTACGGTTAATTGATTATCCTAACAACGCAGTTGGCGCAGATGCTGATGTAGAAGTGGTAATTAACCTATCTCTATACGGTACTCGTACGGCTGGTATTTAACCTATAGGAGTATAATACAATGGCTTTAAATAGAGCACTATTTACCAAACAGCTCAATCTAGGTTTAAATACCGTGTTTGGTATGGAATATGATAGATATCCTGAACAATGGAGAGCTTTATATTCTACTGAGCAATCAATGAAAGCATTCGAAGAAGATGTACAAATGATCGGATTCGGTGCTGCACCAACCAAAGCTGAAGGTGCCATGATCAATTATGATTCTGGCAGAGAAGGCTTTGTTTCTAGGTATGTGCATGAAACTGTCGCTTTAGCATTCGCAATAACTGAGGAAGCTGAAGAAGATGGCTTGTACGGTTCTCTAGGCGCTAAATACGCAAGAGCACTAGCAAGATCAATGCAACAAACTAAAGAAGTAAAAGGCGCAAATGTTTTCAATAACGCAACTGGCACATCAGTTGGTGGAGACGGAGTATCATTATTAAATGGTTCTCATCCACTAGGTGGTGGCGGTACTGCTTCTAATACATTAGCTACTGCTGCAGATTTATCTGAAACGTCTTTAGAGACAATTTTAGTTCAAATCTCAACAGCTGTTGATGACAGAAGTATACCTGTTGCTTTATCTGGAAGAAAACTTGCGGTTCCACCTCAATTGGTGTTTATTGCAGAAAGAATCCTTAAGTCTAATTTAAGACCGGGAACTGCTGACAATGACATCAACGCAATGAGAAATATGGGTATGATCCCTGAAGGTGTTGTAGTAAATCAAAGATTTACTGACCCTGATGCATATTTTATATTAACTGATTGCCCAGATGGAATGAAACACTTTGTTAGAGCACCAATCAAAAAAGCTGTAGAAGGCGATTTTGAAACTGGTAACTTGAGATACAAAGTTAGAGAAAGATATTCTTTCGGTTTCACTGACTGGAGAGGTGTATACGGTTCCGAAGGAGCTGCGTAATCACTAATCACTACTAGGCGCTTCGGCGCCTAGTAACCCAAACGACTGCGCAAGCAGACTATTTTTTAAAGGAGGATAGACTTATGGGAAAAACAACATTTTCGGGTCCGGTATTAGCTGGTAGTATTAATGAAACTACTGGTAGCACTTTAGGCTCGAATGTAAAAAACACTGGCTATGTAACAATGGCACAAGGTAAAGATGTTACAATTACTGGAGCAACAGCAAATACAAATGTTGCTGTAATTCCTGCTAATTCACAAATTTTATTTGTGCATGTAGATGTTACTGAAGTATCAAATGATACAAATGCTGCAACTTTTTCAGTAGGAACAACTTCGAATGCTACAGCATTCACTGCTGCTGCAAACTGTAAAGCTTTAGGAAGAACATCACAATCTTCTGCAGCTTTAGGTTTAATGGCAAATGTTGGAGCTTCTGATATTAAAGTAGTAGGTGTATTTACTGGTACAGATGGCGATGGTAATACAGGAGCTATAACAACTTCTGTTACTTACGTTCAAGATAATCATCTGCAAAGAACATTTACGATAGCTTAATAATAATTTAGGGGGCCTTCGGGCCTCCTTTTATTGGAGAATTATGGAATTAAATTTAGATTTTTTATATAAAACTGGAAATGCTTTTAAAAATATTGGTAAAGAAGATGATCAATTAATTAAAGTTAAAGATAAAAAAGTAACTGAATTAAAAGATGATGATGAAGAAACTGATATATCTACAACAGTATTAGAAGGCGGTGATGCTAAAAAAGCTGAAGAAATTTATCAAAAAGATGAAGGAATTATTACTACCAAAGATAAAGAAAAAGAAAAAGATACCGAAGAATCATTAGAAGAAAAATTAGAAAATATAGAAAAAGTAATAGACACATTTAGTGGAGGATCAACAGTAATAGATAGTGAAGGTATTGGACAAGCTCCAAGTGTAAATTTAAATCAAATACCATTAGATTTAGGAAATGTTCAAGCTAAAGCTTATCAAGCAGAATACTTAAAACCAAGTACTGTTCATGATGACAGAATTGCTCTATTATATGATAACTTAAAAAAATATAATTTAATATAGGAGAAAAAATGGCAGGATCAGATATATTTGCAAATTCAGCAAGTGGAGCTACTATTAATAATGCTACAGCAACTTTATTTGCTGGTCCCATTAGACTTAAAGGTTTTATAATTGAACCTAATGTTACTACTGGAACTCTTACTTTTATAGATGGTGGAACTGATGTATTTGAAGTAACTACAGGAAATGTAAGTGCGGGTGCTTCAACTGTTCAATTAAATCTTCCAGCAGAAGGTATAAAATTTGGAACAAGTTTACAAGCTAAAGCTTCAGTTAATGGTGCTATATCAGTAACAGTATTTTATGCATAATGGAGGAATATGGCATTATCAGGAAGTTCAACTTTTACTTTAACAGTAAATGATGTAATACAAGAAGCCTATGATAGATTAGGAGGAGATCCTATTTTAGGTTATGATGTACGATCAGCTAGACGTAGTTTAAATATTATGTTTAGTGATTGGGCTAATCGAGGTTATAATCAATGGACTGTTGAATATAAAACTCAAGCTGTAACTCAAGGTACTACAGACTATACATTAGATAGTGATACTGTAGATATTATAAATGCTAATATTAAAATAGCAGATGGATCTGAATATGCAATGACACGTTTAGGTCTTAATGATTATGCTGTTATTTCAAATAAAACCACTCAATCTAGACCTACACAATATTATTTACAAAGATTAATTTCTCCTATTCTTAAAATTTATCCAGCACCTGATCAATCTTATACTATTACATATTATCGAATGAGAAGAATTGAAGATATAACTGCTTCAACAGTAAGTGGAGTAGAACAAAATATTGATGTACCTTTTAGAGCTTTTGAATGTATGTGCGCAGGACTAGCTTATTATCTTTCTAAAAAAAGACCTGGTATACCTGCTGCAACTCAAGAAACATTAAGAATAGATTATGAACAAGCTTTTGAAAGATTAATAGCAGGAGATGATACTCCTTCTACTAGAATTTTACCAGCTACAGCTAATAGGTTTTATAATTAATGCCAAAAATACCAGCTACTACAAGACCACATAGAGC
>Ga0208299_1002717_pt1 | contig 11693 bp, 6 predicted proteins | sample 15_taG_FD_184089 | JGI IMG/M metagenome (GOLD analysis project Ga0208299, IMG submission 184089) | Marine viral communities from the Subarctic Pacific Ocean - 15_ETSP_OMZ_AT15312 metaG (SPAdes) (version 2) | ecosystem: Environmental > Aquatic > Marine > Oceanic | place: Pacific Ocean | collected...
ATACAGCATCAAAATAATTTATGATTGCATTATCGACAAATGCGAGCGGGGCGCCTCGAAAAGTAGGGGGAGATGACAACTCTTTTTCAATGTGAGAGCGTCGAGGAAAAACATTGATCGATCCTGTTACTCCTAAAGAGCTTGAACTGAAGGTTCTGCCTGGCGTCGCCTGGATCGTAGTATTTTCGAAATTGTCTCTATTGATTTTAAATATTGTCATGATATTGTCATCTCAAAAGACTTTCAAAAAATTCAGTTCATTGATCGTAGAGGACCTTCCCACAAAAAGAAGTCTAATCAGAAGTCTAATCTTACGCGGAACGTAACATCCTTTTCAGGATTTTTCTCAACAGGTCGGCTTAGCTTAGCGACAGCCAAAAGATTTCCTTGTTCATCAGTCATCCCAACCTTAGTTATGAAAGTAAAAGATTTCTGTGTTCCATCTTGCCTTGCTGACGCTTCGATTACATTGATGTTTCCATCTGGATCCAAGTAGGTTGGGTTGGACGAGTAGTTAAATTCGTCAGCAGTAGCTCTGCAGAAGTAAAGTGTAGAATTAATATTTGTTAAATTCTGGAATGTTGCCGCTGTGAGAGTCCCTGACTGGAATCTTGTAGAAGAAAGATGGTCGACTATATTGTCAATAGATGCCGACACCATTAAATCTGGAATGAACTTAGCACCTGGGTTTCCGGTCGCATCTCCGATCACTGCCTGTCCTGCGACTGCATCTGCGTGGGTGTTGCTAGACATGGCGTCGATCACTCCTGACACATGCTGGTTTCCGGAGAGTATTAAATCTAAATTAAATACGGCGACCCCTCTATCATAAAACATCAAACCTACAGACTCATCTGTGTTAGAAGAGTTAACAATATCACCAACTGTGCCACCTGCATTTGAAACTTTATACGTTGCGGCGGATCCTGCATCTGTAAAGATTGCGGAGCCGGAAACAGATGTTACATTTAAGTTGGGACCTTCATCACCGAGAAATCCAGAAATTGGGGCGCGAGATGCTGATTGGTAGAACTTCATCGCGAATGTTTCTTTCTTAATTCCGTCCCTATGGAAGAGGCGCTTAAAGGTCAAGAACATTGCATTATTGATTCGATTAGATGTCGTAGTAAGACTGTCAGTAGAATTATTATTGGTAAACGGAGAAAAGAAAGCTCTGTCTCTATCACCCAGAAGAGTTTGAGCAAACTCATGGTATGAATCAACTTTTTCTCTCATCATCAAGCTAGTTGAAGGAAATAAAAGCTTTCCTGTAGACTCAATGCCTGTAGAAGAGTTGCTAACTGTTGAAGACCCAGAGAATATACCCACTGACATATCAAAAACTGGGTTTGATGTCTGTAAAGAAAAGTCTTGATCATATACAGTCTGGAACAGAGATGATGTTACACCTGGCCCCACTCCGCCGGTGACGAAAACTTGATATTTTCTTCTGGTTACAGATCCAGAAATATCTTCTTGGACGATGTCAATAAGCTGTGTCAAAAATGACTGCGCTGTTTGCACATCTGCTGGTCCGAACGCTTTTGATGTTGGCATTTACTTACCTCACTAATTCTTGTTTAGAGTCACTTGTATGTCTTTGTTAAGCCCAGACATTCTTCCTTGTACTCTTACTACTGTCTTAATTGTTGTTTTATCTGACGTTGCGCCAAATGTTGTAAAGTCCGCTGTTGTAAGGACTTTATTTTGAATGTTAACTTGAAAAGTTGGAATGTCGCCTTTTGCAGAAGTTGCTACAAAATAATACTTGGTATTTCCATCTTGCATAAATGGAGTATTATTGCCTAAAGTTAGAAACTTACTATTAAGCGACACAATAATCATAGAGTCGCGAATTTCAGAAGGAATAGATTGACCGGACGGCGGTTGCTGCTGGACAGTAAATAAACCACTGGCATCAGCTCGGGACACAGTATTAGAGAGTGTAATATCTTCACTGCTCACTGTATATGTGGAAAGTGATGTGAGGCCATCATTTGATAAAGAAACTAACAAGTTGTCTCTTTCAATATTTGAATTAGTTAGCGCTTCCAAGACAGGAGTGTTTTTCTCAATCTTTTCCTTACCAACGGTTCGCCCATACTTTTGAATCATCTTGTAGTCTACTTCATCATCCCCAAATACAAAATGCGTAATTTGAAAAGACCCGTTGTTTGCTGCAAGCCTTTTTCTTCCTTCATTGGTAAGAACTGCATCTAATATAATGTTATTTGTGTCGTTGGCAAGAAATCCCATTTCTTCACTCCTGGTATTTAGTCGGTTTGGTGGTGATATAACTAATTATCTTCACTGGCTCTTCTGTCTTTTATAAATATATCCACAATCTTAGACTGCTGTAAATCCGTATTTAAAATCTGCAGCTTAAACCTAGACGTTAAGTCATCTTCATTGTCACCACTGAACGGTAAAAAATGAAGATCTTGGGTTCTCTGCGGATCGTCTGGATCACTAGTTAACACCTTTAAATATTCAGGATCTAGATAAAGTTTAACTCTTGAATGATTAGAATCCTTTGCAGTCTCATGAAGAACCTTCTTGTCTATATAGAAATTAGGGTACTGGACAGGGCATCCGGTGCGGGTGCCTCGGATCGAAATTAAGCTAGTTACTAGCCTATTGGTAAATCTATCATATCTCGCATGGATTTGCTCTCCATAACCTGACATTTGTCCGTGGGCATCTATTGACCGGAGCGTATAAATGAAGCTTTGATCGCGTTCAAATTTTTCATCAATAAAAAACGTTATCGGATTCTTCATCTTTCTTTTGAGATGTGGGCTTATAAACTCAGGAGTATCATACTTGACAATAGAGTCATCAAAATCTATTTCATGAATCAGCTCAAAAGGATCGTCAACTGTTCTCCTTCTTAGCACCTGGAATCTTTTGACATCATTTTGCTTATTGAACGGAAAGCTCCACATAAGAAGAGGTTTTTGCTTTTGATAGTCAAATGTTACAATAAAGTCAGCGGGTGGTTCAGGTGGAACTATCTCATGAGTTTGTAAATGAACTATATTTGAAGGTTTCGATGAGACAAAAAAGTATGAGCTAGAAACCTGATCGTCGTTCTTTACAGGCATCGACATTAAATAGATTGCGCGTACCGAATAGGAGTACGTAGTTCCATACGCAATGTCGAAATCGTATCCTAGCATTACATTAGACGAAGGCCATCTATGAAAAGTTGAACTTACAAAAACTGGTTCCTTCTCTACTACATTTCCATTCCCTAGATCTTGAAATTTGTCAATCACATATCCAACAATATCTAAAGATATTTTACTTTGATCTTGTTCAGCATGCGGTGGAAGTCCGTACATATCAGAAATTGTAAAATAAGCAGCATCTGGAAAGAAATTAGCCATGCTTCCTGCACGATCTTCAATTTGACTTGCAGCAGATTCGTTCGCAACAAGCTCCTCAGAATACAGGCTTACACCTTCATTTATAACTGATCTCACTGCAGAGCCTACAATCTTATCGTTTACTCTTGCATTTAATGTCAAAGATTTAACTTTGTCAAAAATAGATTTTGTCAGATCTTTCTTTTCTGACTCATCAATAAAGGCTTCATTAAGCATCTGTGTTTGATTCAATGACGCGAGAAGGAAATCTTCATTTACATTTTCAAATTCTCTTCCGAGGATCCGGGCATAATCATTTTGACTACCTAGGCGACGTGAAAGAAAATCAAATCTTTCTTGGTCAATTTCACTCTGGACTTTTTCATTCTCTGCAATGACCATTCTATTTACTGCTTTTTGGACAAGAGTAAACAGTTTTGATCCAACATTTGTATCTTGAAAAGTTATATCTGAGAACTTGGACGTTGGAATTAATTGCAAATCATTTTTAGCAGCCTTTACAAGCGACGCAGGATCAAGTTCATGTTCGCCGCCTGTTAAATTGAATATTGTAGATATGGCAGCAAGAGAAGAAGGGTGGGCTGAACCTAAGATTTCTGAGTCTAGGCTGCTGAGGTTGGGCTCTTGGAACACTATCAGATTGTATCTAGGTCGATTTTTTGGTTTCGGTCGAGCCCAAAATGATGGAGTTTTAGCTACATCATCTAGATCATCGATAGATTCATCTTTTGTAAAAAAATTATATCTAAAGATCCCTGATATGTCTTCTACTGCAGGAAGGTCAAAAATGAAGGCGCTGTTTGACTTATTTGATCTGGTCATATCAAACCACCTCTACATAAAACTGGTTAAATTGAGGAACACCTGATTCCCTGTATGTTTCAGATAGCTTGGTTCCTTCTTGATTTAACAACCCTGCTTCGATCATCTTGTTTTTAAGAATCCCGTCCATGTTACCGTCGATTTCAAATGAATCAGGATCAACAAACATACAAAATATTCTTTCAAAAAGCTTTGGCTCGATGAGTTTTTGTCTATCAGTACTGGCAGTAAAAATCAAATTATGAGAATTTATCATTTTAATAAAATTAATAATATCTTGAATGAGCATTTCATTTAATTCTTCAGGTAAATCATTGTCATTGACGTCTATTACATCTAGAAGTGGTTCGGCAGGTGGCATGCCCTTAAGTCTTCTGAGAAGCTCGCGTGTTGATCTACTTCCAGCAAGATAATTCTCTAAAGAAGTCTCAGTATTTGTTTTATCATTAACATAACCTTGCACTAACTCAAAGAACTCAAGTGCTTCGTCAGAATTTATTTTTATACTTTCTTTTTCTTTGTCGATTAAAAAGCTTTCTTCATCAAGATTGAGACCTGTCATTGCCCTGACGTATGTTTTTGCGATGTAATCAAAACAGTGGTTTTTAAATCTTTGCTGTTCTTGTTCTGCTCCCTCAAAAGGGAAACGTATCTGGCTGCTGTGGCCGTCATCTCTAAACTTTCTAAAAATCATGTGGTTTCTAATTACATCGCTGATATCTTTATAGCTTCTTTGATCAATTGTTTTTGGTTTCTCTAATAAGTTTCCCTCATTGTCTAGCTGGGTTACTCTAGCATCAGCTGGCGCGCCTAAGGGAGAAAGATCTTTAAAAAATGTTCTCATGTCAAACTCAAATTCCTGTGGTTTGAACTTAATTTTTAGGACAAGATCTCCTCTAGCATCTCCTGGTTGCGCACCTAGAGTGAAATCTAAAATTGTATCATTTAAGATGATATCATGACGATAAACTCTTATAGTAACTTTTGTTCTTGATGCTGCCAAATCTGCACTTTTTCGATCGTAACCTAACGCAATTCGACTAAATCCATCTGGTATTCCAACAGTCATTATCTTTAAATTATCAGCAATGCCTTTGGTGAATTCTGGATTGATACATGTAGAAAGAACAGCAGTTTCTGGGGTGGCGGACATCATAAAATCATCAAAATATTTTTCATCTATAATTCTTTCCCAGAGAGTCGATAGCTTATTTTTTGCCAAAGCTATTTGAGATGGATTAGAAACTGTTAAAAGACGACCGTCATTCTCATCTAAATTTTCTAAAATTCTTGAAGCCCGGTTGTCGGAATTAAATAATTGTAAATACCTGTCAATGTTCCTGTCTGCATAAAGCTTTATTGATTTTAGTAAATCAACGGAATCAACTATTCTCTTTTGCTCAGATCGAAGACTGCTTATTATTGTGCCAGCGAGAAGGGATGCAGCAAAGTTTTGTGCCCCTTCGCTTGAATACAAGTATTCGATACCATGAATTTTATATTCCTTCATAGCTTCAGCAAACTTAACTTCCCTGTAATCATCTGAACGTGTACGAAGCCACACAAATCTTCCGGGGTGATGGGCGGTGAATCTTGCGACATTAAAAGTAATTCCTGTGAGCGCGTGGGATATTTTTGAGAATGCCTGCAAGACAAACGATCCAATTACACTAACGTCTACAAGAGAGTTCTTCATTTTATTCATGCCTGTATGCTCATTCTCCAGGAAGTAAGATCCTCTGGAAAGTGCAGCAGCGTCCATATCATTTAAGATGTTAACAATATCTCGAAAAATAGATGGTCGGTCACCTGACGTTAATTCAGTTAAAAGCCTGGTTACCTTGGCTTGATCCATAAGCTTTGCTGCAGCTGTGGCGTTATCTTGAACAAAGAGCTCATTGCTATTACGAGCATTATAGTATCCATCATTACCGCAGTCCACTGAGACAGTTGACAGCCTTGATTCTGTGGTTGCGAGATGTTTGTTGCTGCCGCCCCAATGGCGACTTCGGTTTTCCCAATAGACTCCCCCGTAACGAACAAAGTGATCTTCGCCCACGGCTTCGCCATGTATGCTGTCATCATTTCTTCTAGCATAAAACTCAGACCAGTGAGAAGAACCATCAACAAGATAACCTGCTATCATTGACTCAATATTTTGTAAAAGCTTAGTATTCGGAGCATTCTCTGTTTCGCCAGTAGAGTCTATAACGATGGGTGAACCAGGACTAAGGGAGACATTTGAATAAAATCCGCTGCTTCTCCCGAGCTTATAAAGAAGCATGTTAACAAGATCAATCATAGGAATGACACTTGTCCATACGCTTCCAGTGTCACCGGAGAAATGCCCTTCTCTGCGGACGTTCTTGATACACTCAGAGAGGATTGCAAAATCCAAAAAATCTCCATCGTTATAATAGCCGCTGTGCGTGCCTGCGGACAAAGACCCTTGCAGACCGCTTCGCGATGAAACGGGCTTAGGATTAAGCCGCTCAAGAGCAGAAGAGAATGCATCAAGAACTTTATTAAAAACTCCTATTGGTTGAAGATCTGGCTCAGACAAAGAAAGCACTTCTTCGATAGCTTCTGCAGTCGAAGATAAACCACTTACGTTTTCTAATACATTTTCTAACGATTCTTTGTCCCTAAGAAGGATTTGCATATTCTCAATTTTAGTGCCGGCGGGGGAAAACCCGTGTAACAAAGGATCAAACAAAGGAGTTGGACGTGAAGATGCGGTTACTTTTTCAGGCTCTCTTTTAATCGATCTTGCGAAAGTAAGGTCATTTTGGACTTGCTCATCAAGAGAAAAGCTTGTAGGATAATTTAATGCATTTGATGGAGAATCTTCTCCTGTATGGAACATCGGAAAGGAGTTTTTGAACAACTCTTGGGCAGGAATGACTTGGGTTCTTTCAGGTGAGCGACGGAGCTTACTAACTAAAATTTCTTTATATGCGGGATTTTCGTGAGCTGTCGATAGTGACATGTCTTTGCAAGCGTATTTAAGAAAGAAAGCAGCGTCATAGAGATCTTCTGCTGGGGATCCTATGTCGCCTGCTTTAAAAGTTGCTAAAACATCGTCATGACTATAATATCCCAGGTTTTCGCCGTATTCAACATCATCATGCACAGTATTCATCATATGTCTAGACAAGCCAAGGCGACCTGGGTGGAAAGGCAGGCGAAAGTTCGATTCATGAACACGAGGCGAAATTGTTGCTGCGGACATTCCTTGGTAGTTTTCAGGGACGCCGAGCCCTGGTCGGGGCATAAATCGAAACCTTGAAGAATCACCTCCATCCCAGTCCTCACGATAGGCCCTTCTATTTGCATCGATAATCTCCCAAGGCTTTCTCGTTGTATTTCGCATATGCCAATACAGATCCCATGCAATGACATACAAAAGCTTAGTATTTGAAGAGTTTTCATAATTAACTCCTACGCGTGGGACTCGATGGTTTCGTTCAAGGATATCTGTAAAAGCTTCTACATCTAGAAGGCTGGGATAGACTAGAGACGAATCTAATGTCTGGATCCTGCTATTCCTAACTTTTTGCATTATATTTTGAATAGCGGGCATGGACCAGGGTGCACTAATATCGAAAGACATTAGCATAGTATAAAAATTATTATATAGCGACAGAAGATCATCACAATCTTCGTCAGCTTTATACATTTCTTCAGACATTGCAACTTTGAGTCTTTCGATTATCTTAGCGTAATTTTTATTAGGATCCTTTGTAAGCAGAGAGAAAAGCTCATTCATTTGATTTACTCTTACTCTTCTCGCATTATTCTGGATTTCAAAAAGATTACCTGCAGGAGTAACAGTGCCGTCTATATCAAAAAGAGGTTTGAAATCAAAAATAGACACAATCTCAGGCGTGATTACTGATACACCTCTTGCATGTGATGGGTGACTAACCCCATCCACCGCTCTGGGAGAAGCGAAGGCATGGAGTGGAGGCCCTTGATCTTCTGCCTGATCTATTGGATCTTCTATTCCTTCTTCTACTTCAGGTTCTTCTATAGCCATTTTTCTTACCTATAATTTCCAGCCGCCTGGGCCGTTAATAATATTCATATTTACTTGATCTCTTAAAATCTTCTTTTTTCTAGATGTTGACTGGGAAGTTGCTTTTTTAGTATATGAACTTGGATTTTTATCATATTCGTTATTTTTTTCTAGTTCAACCGCCTCCTTCGTCTTAAAATTAGAAAGCTTACTCACGCCTTCTTCTGGATTAACACCTTGATTAGATTTTTTTGAATTAATTTTAACATCAACAGACTTCACTTTTTGATCTACAATGCTAAAATTAGAATTTATATTTTCTTTTGGAGATTTTAAATTAGTAGGCCCTTCAGTATCTAGCAATTTCTGAGACTGTGTCTGGTTTGTTTTAGCGGTTTTTACAATTGGTTCCTTGACAACAAAAGACGGAGAATTTCCATATTTAAACTTCTTCATCTAGTTACTTCCTTCGTCACATCGACAGGCTTTGTTGTCTGCGATAAGTCAAAACTTCCATCAAAGTAAACAGGAGTTATTTCATAAATTCTAGAAACTTTTGCTGTTGACGATAATATCTGGTTTTCAGCTACATCATTAAAGGTAATTATTTCATCATTATTCGTGGCTTTGTCATTAAATCGATTAATTATATTTTCTGACTTAAATTTATTCCTTTCGTCATTTGAAAACGGTGGGAGCAAGTCGATTCTTTCTGCTATTTTCTTTTTTGACTTATTAAAAAATGTGTCAATAATTTTTACCATAAAATAGTCTATATTTTCTATTCCGATCATTGTCCATTTAGCGATAGTAGATGGAGAACTAGTCTTCAAGACTGCTGGCTGGACGTTTAATTTGTTACCATTTCCTGCCGGAAGAATTATTGAACTGGCTTGATCTGGTATAAAAGCCCTTGCTGCTATTTCGCCTAATTCAAACTCAGAAAGCGCAGTCGTTCTGGACAAAAGACGAACTGGGTTGGTGTTTTCATTCTTAATTAGGCCAAGTTCATAAAATTTTCCTGGCTTGGTTGGGGGGAGAATTCCTTTTCTTAATACTAAGGGATGCCGGTACTTAGCAGGAAAAAAGATATAAGAATTAGTTTCATCAACTATTGAAATTTGCGATTCGAAAATCTGCTCAATATCTCTCATTAAAGTTACAACAATATACCGATATTCATTTTTAGAAACAACATCCGAGTCATAAAACATTAAAGATTTTACTACAGAAACTTTGTCTTTATCACTTGAATTTTCCCTAAAATTAGTCACAGAATTGTCGTTTGAAATAAAGGTATTTTCCTGGCCTGTCGTGAGGTTCATTTTTATAACTTTGTATCCAAATGAGTTCTGTAAATTACTTCTATTAGCAGATAAGTCTTGAGAAAAACTAGATAATAGTCCTCTGTCCTGAAGTGTTCTTACAGTTGCATCAATCTCATTTACAGGGATATACGTCTTTATATTAAAAGAAATTCCAAACTCATTTTTCTGGACTACCATTGCTTTTGTAGTAACGCCCGGAATATCTCTAAGACTTAGATTTACATAAGTCATTGTTGATGTATCAGCTGCTAATGATGTTGAACCAGCGAGTGAAAATAATTCACATCCATACTGATATGTTGATCCATCAATAACAGCAGAGTCTACAAAGTTATAGCTTCCGGGCTGATCGCTTCCGATATAACCTGACGCTTTTTCGTCTTTTAATCGAGAAAAATTTCTCTCTCCGGCAGTAATATTTTTTCTAACAATAGACCCAATAAAATTTTTAGGTATATTTCCAACAGAAACTAGTATTCCTTCTCGGGTAACTTGAGAGACAACAGACGTGTTCTCGAAATTTTTTGGAATTTTGCCATAAGGAAATATGTTATGATCTACTAGACCGTAAGCTGAAGCGTTTGGGACAGATAAAATCTCGACATCTTCACCGAATAAAATTGAATTTGATGTCAGAGGAACAGTAATGAATTTACTATATCTTCCTCCTTCTACACCCTCAAAACCAAAGGAGACACATCTATATTCATAAGAAAGAAAAGAATTGAGAACGCCTGCGCCATTTGATTCTTCTCCTCCAAATGAATTTCCGTCATCGATGAAACTGACTTCGCAGCCGCTGCCGATTCTAGTGCCAACCGTATTTTGAAAATTTATCAATTTCACCATCGTAAATCCTGATTTTGAATTTACTTCTCTACGATATATTTTTGCCCCCGCAACATTTGTTCTATTTGAGTTTATTATAGTAACAAGCATAGACGTTCGACTTGCGGGGGATGCGGTGATATTAACAGCACTGTTCGGTATAAAATATCTTTGTTTATCGCTTACATAATCAAGCCTTTGAAGAACATTAAGGCCCGGAATGTTAGACTTGTTTTTTCCGACACAAGATATCACTAGGTCGATAGTACCAGAAGATTCGTCTAAGATATCTTTTTTGATGGTGAGTGGAACCATGACTTCTTGAATTATGTCTTTTCGGTCTATTATTGAACTGGACGGGACATCAAATTCGGATGCAAGGATCTTACCTGCATAAATTTTTACTTTAAAATTATAGATTTTGGTAAAGTTGGATTTTTTTTGCGTTGAAATAAAATCAGATGTACTAACTCCAAATCGAATTTCATAATCTATAACTTCTTCTAAATTTTTATCAATTCTAACATTTGTAATTCTTGAAACAGAAATGTTGTCAAAAGAAAATAGATTTTCGACGTTAGGTACGTCTGGTGGCATCTGGTATGCTACGTTTTTTCCTGCTGTAAAAGTCATCAGTCTAGCACCATTGTAAATAAGTTAACAAATGTCTGAGTTCCGTTTTCATCTGCTGGATAATTCTTCCCTACGAAAAAGACTCTTTTGACTGGGTGATCTGGGTCATCGGTAACGAACTCACCAAAATCAACAACGGAAAGCCTAGATAAGAAATTTTGATTCACATCTAGCAGTTGCATAACTATGTTGTTCTCTCGAGATGTATTAATAAACTCAATAGTTTCGCTAGGAAGATACTTCAATTCTTTTTCAAGTTGATCAAAAGTAGTAATTGGCGCTTGTTGATTGTTGGGATACTGGAATAGTAAAGTCCCGTTAGGATCTGATGGTGTTGGCATATTTTTTGGCGGTAGATATTGAAAATTAGGTAGATGTGATAGGCGGCGGTCTTGATAATGACTCTCTGCCTCCTCGACTCTAATCTGTTGATTTGCAACAATTCTATCTACATTATTATCGTCTATTATAAATTCAATTTTATCTCTATTTAAAAGCAACTCTTGATCTTCAAGGCTAGAATCAATTGTGCCAATAACATCTAGACGACTAAAATTATCAAAACCTTCAGAGATGATATTTGAGATCAATCGATCAAATTGGGTTCCTGAGAGGATCGTCCTGAACTCCTGGTTGGAACCGCTGTACAGTGTATATCTACCATTAAGTAAGCTG
>Ga0208299_1002719_pt1 | contig 11683 bp, 11 predicted proteins | sample 15_taG_FD_184089 | JGI IMG/M metagenome (GOLD analysis project Ga0208299, IMG submission 184089) | Marine viral communities from the Subarctic Pacific Ocean - 15_ETSP_OMZ_AT15312 metaG (SPAdes) (version 2) | ecosystem: Environmental > Aquatic > Marine > Oceanic | place: Pacific Ocean | collected...
AGAGGCCACCCATCACCAAAGATGCCTAAATCGGTTAGAGAATCTATCATCACAGTGGCGATCATTTCCTCTGGGATAGGAGATCTTCCGCTATTGTCGCTCTCAAGTTTTGTAACCAGCTCGTTATAGATTTCTGTGACATTCGCCATATCTTGGTGGGCTGTCTGCGTCTTAGGATCTGCGTCGTTATAGTTAAACTTCTCAAAGACTGCCTGAATTGGGGAGCCATACCCCTTGTCTTTAACTGCAGAAGACTCCGCCCAAAGCCGAGTCTCTCGATCAGCGTTTATTTCGTTGTTAAGAAGCCTCTCTCGTTTATCCAGTTCTGCATTAATGTGTGTTCCGGCTATGTATTTGCCGGCGGCATCTGTGCCTTCTGCTGTTGCTGTCTGGAATTCAGCAGGAACATTTTCCAAGGCTGCTAAAATAGCGTCTCTGCGCTTTGTGTCTTTAACCTGATCCAAGATGGCACGGCGAGCCTGATCAGGGTCGTAGGTGCCTAACATCATGGCTTCAGCAGAAGCTCTTGCAGCATCGCTCAAGATCTTTTCTTCTTTCTTGCTTCGATGATTAGCAAGATCTTCTAATGAAGTTCCAATACCGTGTATTCCAGTACCCAACATGCGATCCACGCTAGGGGCATACTGCACTAGATTGCTAGGGAGTTTCTCATTTACATTTTGCCAGGTGATACGGGCCATGGGTCAATCCCTCAACTAAGTTTGTGTCTATTATAATATTCTTCTGCCGTTCCAGCTGCGGAGTTATTTTGAGCTGCACGTGAGTAAGCGCGATCCTCGACAGACATATTATAAGATGATAACTGGTTCGCCAGATTAGTCTGCCACTGCTCTTTACTGAAATTAAGACTATCTCTCGATAGTTTGTTCTGCTGGAAAGCTGATATTACCGAACCCAAGCTTGCAATTCCCTTCATCGCTGAACCGATAGAATCAAAATCTAACCGACCATCCGCAGTTTTGAAGTTCTGCCAGAAATTTATTTTCTCATCGGTAGCCGGACCTACCGAAGGAGCAATGGGGCGCGTGTAATCCGCGATTGTAGAATTATATGAATAGTCAGGTATGACTGGATATCCGGTGCCTACATTACCTACTCGTGGGCCGAATCCAATATTATCAGTATTGATCGTAGGTGTGACGGATTCCGGGAGGAGAGGTTTCATCCCGCGCCAGAGGGTATCGTTCCTATACTGTGGAGAGGTATATGATGCTGCCATTGGTTTGCTCCTGCTAGGGGTGCTGTGGTGTGCTGTGAGGTTATATCATGGAGGGTCGAATTTTGAGAGTATGCTCTGCGAAATTAGTAATCAAACTCCTCTGTATTTCGGCAATATCTGAGCCAGTAAGTAGAGTTCTTCCTAAAAAAGTTTCGCGGCTTTCTCCAAAGTGTTCGTTATTTGCAAGCAGTATAGGCGTTATTTCTGGATTAGTCATGCCTAGAATTTCTTTTGATCTTCTTTCTACATCTGCAAATTCTTCTTCATACTCTTCTTGGCCAAGTCGCATTTCTTCCTGAATCTCTAATGTGTCACCTTGTAGCCATTTTCCGTAAAGATCAGAAGCAGTTGAAGTTAACTTAAAAATATTGTCGGGGTGGATAATCGCATTCAAGTCAAAATTAATTGACCCGGTTTGGAGGTATGAGGCGGTAAAATTAAGCATGAACATTGAAGCAATGGCTCCAATAACAGCTCCATTTTTTTCTCCAAAAGCATCAATAGCTGCTCTTGAGATAACGGATGTGACTACCATTGCAGCAACAGCATTCGTGATTGCTCCTGCAATAACCGCAGCGGTGACGGAAGATGTTAACCCAAGGAAAGACCCGACAGCCAGGTTGCTTCCAAAAATCCCCCCCATAGCAGCCATACCAGCTGGGTTAACCAGAACACTGATCACCACTATAGCAATCATTAGCAAAATTCTGAAAATGCCTCTTTGCCACCAAGGAATAGTAACAATCTGATAGGCGTTTATTATTAAATAAGTATTGGCTGTACTCATTTGTGCAGCTTTAGCCAAACCCATCTCTTTCAGTGTAGGGTAGTGTAAGGGGATAAGAAACCCAGATTCTTCTGTGTCTGCTAAAGCTTCAGCTGCTGTGATAGTAACGGCAGTGGAATTGTAGACATAGTTCTTATGCACCAAACCGACGATTTCTAATTTGGAGTAGAGATACTTACTGTGCTGATAGAAAATATAAGTTCGCCCGTAACTGTCATTAGAAATACCATCATAAACGCCATCTCTAATTGCAGTTCGAATATCCGCACCTTCAGTGGAAATATCCGTGTCGGCGTAAATCCAGTAGTCTCCGACTTTTACCTTACCGAGTGAGGATAACCGAGCTCCATCCCCATCAAAGGCTCTGGCATTTCCGGCATGCTGTGTTTCACTGATATAATTCCAGCTAATTCGCACATCATGTGAAATCCCTGGCGTGGTCAGGCGAAATTCAGATGTTTCCGGTTTTACCCTCCCAGAGAATAAAATGGGTGGACTAACCCCGTAATCTGGAAAATAAGTATGGCTCTTTTCATTGTTACGCAGCCATCTGCGGTATGCAAGATAAGAGGCGTTCCGAGCAGCGGCAGCGTTTAAGTACACTTCAAAATCTTGTTTGGAACTCGTCTGAGTTGCCATTAGGTTTTCAAAAAATTTATAAAGATAAGCTTTGCTCGCAGTATCTTCTGTATTCAAAGATGCCCCAAACATGATAGTTGCGTAATCGATGTCATCCTTATTGTCGTGCTCGTCGATCATAGTGAGCAACGCATCCAACTGACTGTTGTTGCTGCTAAGTTTGCGAAAGGCTTTTTTTATTGCGGCGTATTCGTCAGCATAAGTAGCATCTGTTATTGGATCATTATCGATGCGCAGAGGCAAAACAGGGAAAAACTCAGTTTCACTGGTCGAGGTACTCTCCAGAGTATCTAACGCAACTGTCCCTGAGCCCATACGGTATGTGTATAGGGCAGGGGGGCTTTCTGTAACTTCTAGTGTATTTGGATCAGTCGTGATTATTACATAAGCTGCGTAAAGAATATGCCGGTCTGTTAGACGGTTCATCCCCCATAAAAGATCTGCAGGCGCATTGAGATACTGCGTAACGCCTTCTGGCAGAGAAATAACAATCTTGGAAAGAATCTGGTCATACGTTGCTGACCAAGCATTCTCTGATAATCCGGGATGATTAACACGTACCCAATCTTCCGCCCAGTAATCTGCGTCAGCATCGTCTATTGTTGCGCCTGTAACAATCAAATGCTCATTCGCACCCAGGGGGACTAACGTAGCTAGGCCCGTTTGAACGATATCGGTTGGAGCTGTTTTACTGGAACCAAGTGTTCCGGTTGGCATTCCCACATCCGAGTAGTTACCCGCGTTAGCCCAGTTATACAATCGTCGTTGATGACTGGTTGGGCTGGTGAAATGAGCCCTTAGAATAGCATCGGAAAGAGTTTCATCTTTGGGATTAAGCGTATGTCCAAGAATTGCTGTTGGTATAATATTTGGCCGAAGATCGCTATCTCCGGCCAAATTATAAAGCGTGGAAGAGACATAAGTCCTATACTCATTCGAAAATAGTCCCATCCTACTCTTGTTCCTTAAGGGGTAGGCGTAACAACTGGAATACTAAGATTTGTTTTAACAGTATCCAGTGCAGCATTGATATTCGCATCATCAATTGCGTAAGGCGCAGTCAGACCTTCATCCAGTGATTTCTGCGTCATCCATGTATCCAACAACATCTTGGCAATTTTACCTTCAGCATCTCGTTGATAACTGTCGATTTGCTGTGACTGCAGATCTTTCTGTTTGCCCACAACGCCTGCAATAGCCGTCACGCCGTCTGTGCGTGTATCCATTGTTTTAGCGCGATGACCCTCTGTCTGCTCTACCAGGCTTTGATATTGCTGCGGTAAAATATACGTGTTTGTATAAGTTTGTCCGGTTGTACTTGCAGTAACAGCAGTCACTTCTGCCGGCAGTACAGTGTCGTGTTGATACGTCTTCAGCGCTGTATCCATATCGATCCCAAGTTTCTGAGCAGGCAGCAAAGTAGCGGTCTGATAGAGTACTTGGTTCGTCTGGGCCGTCATTTGAGAAATCTGACCACTGCCGATATCAATATCAGACTGGATTTTCAGAACCTGTTTGGGCATTAAATTCACCAGTTCATAATCTAACTGGGCTGTTTGTTTAAGCACCTGCGCATACTGGGCTGGGAGTATATTTGCATTCTCATAATCAACCCGAACTTTTTGCGATTCAGCCAAACCGTAAGCAATATCCTCTGTGGCCAGTTTCATTTTAGCTAGGGAGTATGTTGCAGTCGCTGTGTTAGCTTCCATACGAGCAGACATAGCTCTGGCTTTTAGAGTTTCCAGTTCAACTTTGGCAGAATAAACAGCAATTTCCGCAGTTCGCGCCTGCTGTTGGATCAGTAAGGCTTGCCAATAAGCTTGTTGGGAAGTCTGTAAATACTGAGCAGCATTAGCCATCGCGCCCTGCATGGCTTGTATATACGCTGTGGAATATTCTTTACCGGTTATACGGCCTTCATCATACTCTTCTCTAAGATGCCCCATGACGGTACGCATCAGACCGTCAAATAAACCAACTCCACCAACAGTTCTATCTGTGAGATCGTTCTCTGTAAGCTGGGTAATATCAGCGTAAAGAGGATTGCCAGATGTATCCGTTGGAAACGTAAATTCTACATCTGTTAAATCTAGATCGGGAAGCGAAAGATCCGCATCTGTCGAGAGAGCAGTGTGCAGATCATTTGCAAGCACTTCTGTTTCAAAATCCGATATGGGCATGCTGCAAATTTCCTATCTAAGAGAGTTCAGTTCCATCACCTGCGGTATGGAACTGAACATCGTTATATTAACCCGCATCTCCGGCAGCCATTGCTTGCGCGTTAGCTAGTTTTTGAAGTTCTTTTTCCGTGAGTTGAGGTAAAACCTCTAAAGCGAATTCATTAACCCAACGTGTTTCCACATTAATTTGTCCATTCCTGGAATTGGTCTTGGTCTTCACGTTGAGAAATTTTCGATCCTTCATCTGTTGATAGATGATTTGCGGAACGTGATAGCCGTTTTCCGTGACTTCTCCGTAAGGGATATACTTGCGGATTGTTCCAAGATATTTGTTGGCAATAGTAAAAATTTCGCCCGACAAATCTTTTTTTCCGGGGTTCAGATTTGTGATCCGAAGGCGCACCAGCTTTAATTGAGTTTCCCGCATTTCTTTCCGAACTTTGCTCTTTCTCTGCTGGGGTGTCAAAGTTGCTCCAGCCACTTTTTTCATTTCGGAATCCGCATTGAGTTTTGCGTCAATTTTTCTTTGTAGAGAGTCTAGACCGATACGTGGACTGTAGCCGATACCCAAGATATCCGCTCGCTGTTTCAGCAGGTTAAGTTGTGTTGCTGGATCTACTATTTCGGGATCGTTAGTTTCTTCAACAATATCTGGGGTCTCGGTCATAGGTACATTCCTGTAAAATACTGGGGTGATGTGAGGAGGAGGGCAGGGGCCGTTAAGCCCCTGCTATTAGTTATGAGCCAGATCACTCAGCTGCGAGTGTCTTGATAACAGCTAGACGCTCTGGTCGCTGGATCAAAGAACCATAGTACCATTTGATCGAGCTAAAGCCGATTTCGCCATACGGATCTGACCGATCAGCGATTTCTTTGCCAGGCATCTTGGTGTTAATTTTGAACTTCATCATCTTGCCACCAGTTTGAAAACCAATGGTTGTGAAGCTACCATCACCAACGCAGAGCATTGGATAGATGTCGTAATTGCCGGCTGTGGCTGTGTAACCAGGGTTGGTGGATTCAGCAGCACCGTCGCCTTCCCAATAAAGCATTTCAGGAACCACAACAATTCGGAATTGATCGATTGTACCGATTTCTCCGTTAAGTACTGTGCCGCCCGAAGCGTATTGATGAGCTGGAATGAAAGCTGGATTACTGAAAGTATCAGTCATGGCTTTCACTGTGGATTCCAAAGCCGAACCAATGAAGAGGACTCGGCCAGAGTTGATCGTTTTAGTATCGATCATCCGAGAACCTGAAATCACTTTGGTCTGTTTTGGAGTGCGGTTGTCATTCAAAATACGCGCCATGCGCATTAAGTCTGCGTAATCAACCACACACGGGTCAGCGCTTTCACCATCTACCGTGATGTCACTTACAGCATCGCCTGCGTAAACAACAACACCAGCGCCAGCGAGCAGTTCTTTTTGCAGAACAGCTTCTGAGAGCTGGGTAGCACCAGTAACCATTTCACGACTCAGATGGCTGTAAAGCTCAGAATCTGAATCAAAGTCTAGTGATTCCTGAGTAAACTCAGTGAAGAAACCAAACTTTTGAATACTACCGGAACGCTGAATACGTGTGAAACCAACGCGGTTAACACGTCCACCTGACTCTGTCAGGGTTGGGAGTTTACCATCGATTGTACCAATATCTTTGGAAGACCCGTAAAGGTTACCATTGGCAAGTACACTACCAGCAGCATCCAGACCCTGATCGTTGACGTTGCGGTCATCGAGCAGTGGGATGTAGTGGTAAACTTTGATTTCTTTACCGTAATGTTTCGGCATAGACGTCACATCAGCAAGAGGTGTGAAGTACATCTCTTTAGCAGCTTCTATCAACGCTTTTCGTTGATAGAAAAATGTGTTCATCTGATTACCACCGTTATCGATGTCAGATGCTGTAGTGTTTGGATCATTATATAGCATGAGAATTTATCCTGGAGTTGTGATCGCCATAATTTGCTCATCCGTCATTGAAAACGGGTCAAATTGTTTAGGCGAACTTGGAGGGGTTGAGCGAGTTGGGGAAGCCGCTTTTGCTTTTTCCGAGTTAACTACAGCATTCTGTGTTTTAGCTGGACGAGTGGTCAAAACCTTTGGAGATGAAGTTGCAGCTTGCGGCTGTGGTGCTTCACTCGGATAAAGAACGTCTCCAACTTGTTTGTATGCTTGGATAAACGGAATATTGTTGAGATGTCCAAGGGTGCGTTGTCTTTCGACTTCAGAGGAGATTCGGTCATATACACCGTTTGCTCTTTGTTCATCGATGATTTTAAGCACATTGGGTTCTTGATAGATTATTTCCTTGGATGCGTGATCCCATGTATCGTTGATCAGAGTGACGGTTTGCTGACCGTCTGAAGTAGACATTACGTCGTTCAGTGCGTCAGAGAACGCCATTTCCTGATCGGAAACAGAGTGATTGCCAGGAGTATACTCAGCAGGTGCTTCCACGTCGATATCCATAGGATCAACCGACCCATCGCGGAGCAACTTTTGAATAGCAGCTGGATCTTTACGATCCAGATCTATGAGATGGTTTATTTTATCTTCTTGTAGTAGACCATTATTTTCGAGCATCTTCATCAGCTTCAGATTTGGAGCCAGTGATTGCATTTTCTTCGTGTAATTTGATCCCATCTGCATCAGACGGATAACGTCATCTGGAGATTTCGGTACGAATTCTTTACCGTTTGCCTTAAAAGGCGCCATTACCTGATTGTAAACAGCCTGGTAATCAATGGTAGATTTTTCTTCTTCTTCTTCTTCCTGCTCAGAAGGTGTGGTTTCCTCCACTTCGCTTTGGTGTGGTGTGTCATCTTCCAAAACTTGTTCGGGAGCTTCTTCTTCAGCAGTTTCCGCTACAGGAACCTCTTCTGCAGAATCTGCTTCTACAGGAGCCGCTTCAGGAATTTCCTCTTCCGGAAGTATCTCTTCATCAGGAACTGCAAGAGTCTCTTGAACTTCTTCTGCTGCTGTTTGAACTTCCGGTTCTTCGGAAAATTCTTCCGGTGGGGCAGGGGACTCAATACCAAGTATTTCTTCATCGGACATTGCTTCATAATCGGGAGTATTTTCTACATCTGTCATTGTAACATTACTCCTTCATTCTCATGTGTTCGAATTTCCTCAAGAACTTGTTCTTGTTCGAGCAGCTCGTTTTCTGCAACTTTACCTATGGTCACGATATTCTGCATATACTGGCGGAACAGGCTAATACCTTTAATCGCATCAAAGATGTCATCTTGATGGTTCTTCATATTTGGATCGGCAGACAATCCAGTTAAACGTACAGCTTCGTCTTTTACATAGCCATCGAGCACCAATTTCTTAAAATCCCGATTGTTTGCAAGTCTAAGAGCTTGCTCTTTTCGAGAAACGAGATCTTTGGCGGCTTCGATAGAAAGTTCAATTTCAGCGATATCAGACATATTGTTCCTTTTGCGGAGTTATGCGGGTTATAGTTAACACGTTAATTACTGTCTATTGCGGAATGCATCATTTTGCAAGTTGTAGTGAATAGCGCTGTCTACATCGCTATATTTTGTGCCTTTCGCGTCAGGTTCGAGGAGTTTCTTTGTAATTTCTAATTCTTTATTGCCTTCTGCTTGTGCTTGCATCCGATCCATATCTCTGAGGTGCTTTGCGCCGCTCTCTTGTTCCAAGAAATCCAGATCTTTAATATCAGCACTGGAAGTGATTTCCCTGGCTTTGGCTGCGTTAAGTTGAGCCTTGGATTGTAATTCTTCCACTTCCATCTGAAGTTTCGCTACCTCTAGTTCTTGTTGTTTAACTACCATCGGATCTGGTTGTGGAACAAAATTTTGGATTTTTTCTGCAAGTTCTGGCATTCGTTTGAGCGTTGCAATCTCAGCCAAAAGCATATTGGTCATGCTCGGCTCCATTGTGTTTCCCATGGTTTGCAGCATAAATGACAAATCCTGCGATTTGGCTTCATCGATTTCAGCTGTAGCAATATCCACAATAATATCAAAATTTCCTGCCAAGTCTTCTCTGTGGATTTTGATAAACTGTTCGTTGGTAACTCGGATAGTTTCTTCTTCCGACAAAAACACAGCATTCATTGCAATGATTTTTCGTCCGATATCTTCCATGCCTTTAGCTAGGCGGCGTAAAATTGCCATTTCCCGTTTCGCCGCTGCATCCAGCATACCTCTTATGCCGGCAGCCACATCTCCATAAGCAGTCCCAGATAAGCCACCTGAGAAGGCTTTAACGCCAGAGAGAGCTTCTGCCTCTTGGTTTTGCATTGTGAGCATTGTTAAAGCAGATTGGGGAATCTCAGGGTACTTATGAGCATGAATTCCTTGTGCTGGAGGCATATTTGGATTGAACTCATAATCCTGTCCAGAATTGTACCGGCGTCTGTTTACAACATCGAGAAGTCCTTTGGCAAAACCCGTTTGCCCATTGGCAGAGCGACCCATAAGGTCCAGGGTTCCTCTGGTAACAGCCCCTAAAATAGCTTGATTTTCTCCCAGAAGCTCCGCATCGGGTTCTCCCATCAACGAGCGTTTAACAGGAAGGTAATTTACCAGGACAACCGGAATACAGCGATCAGGATAGGGATTCTCCTCCATTCGGATAAGTGTATTGCCAATCCAAGTAGCGACAATAGGGACCAAAACGTCGTCACCGTTAATGTCATGCCAACCCCAGTATTCATAAGCGACAACCCGTTTACGCAATTCATCCGTAAACTCTTGAGCCTCTTCGTTGATAGAACTGTGATCTGGCTCCATTAACGGAGAGCTGCTGTTCCAGAGAACTTTCTTCAAATTTTTGTAGCGACCATCTTTGATTAGTTCTGCCTTTGACGTTTCAAACGATAAAATACCAAAACCAGCTTTCTCAATGTCCCCTTCACAAGAAGGATCCAAGTAAAGATTATCATAATTGAGTATATCCAAAGTCGGATGGTTCTTAATAATTTTCTCTTCTTTAATAACAGTAGAGCCGGTGACTCTTGCGGTAACCGGGATGCCGGATTCTTTCGTATAATTTGCAGCTTCCTGCAGCTCTTCCGGCAATTCCCTAAAACCACGAGGATTGCTCTGCATAAGCTCGACAGCCATTTCCAGCTGTGCGGCCTCTTCTTGCGAGGCAATCTCAATAAACTCAAAGATTGGAACACGTTTATCTACAAATTCAGTTTCTCGTTTCCATCCTACGCGAACAGCTGCTGTACCTTCATCGACACAAGTGCGTACAAACTCGTCGATAAAGTTTACTCGATTAATCTTGGTTCGAAATTGCCATTCCAAAACCAGAGCGTTTTGCTTTGCAGCTTCCCCATCTTCAAAGGTAGCAGGAGAAATATTATACATCTTCTGCGAAGAGAGTAGGGGCTCTGATAATGCAGAATATCGCCATTCTGCTTGTCGGCGTATTAATTTTGGCTGTACTTTAGATCTATTAGCCAGAGATTTTGGTTTGGCACTGCCTTCTGCATTACGCAGATCGAGCCATTCACGAATTTTCGCAACATGAGTATCATGACTCGGCTTTGCTATTGCCAAATCTTCTTTAAGAAGGGTCAGGCTTGGAGCATTCTTCCAATCCGTTAACTTTTCTACTGTATTAGTCTCTGTTTGCATTATTAGTCCTCAATCCCCGAAGAAGTTCCGAACCGAGCCAGCTGTGATTAATCCGTTTGGCCCAATCCATTTAGGATTTTGCGCGTAGACTGATTTGTGGCGAATTGGATCATAGATAACTGTGTCATTGCTTGCGTTGGCAAACGCAGGAGCAGCCTGCATCATTGACAAAGAGCCACCTGTGTAATTCCAACTGTCCAAGTATTTTTCATAAATTTTAAGCTGATCTGTAGCTGACATGTTTAAAATATCTGCTGTTGTTGTGCCAACTCGTTTGGCACTAACCGGCATCAATTGAAATAAACCAGAGGCTCCAGATCCCAATGAATTTTGAGCAGACGTATTAAATGCACTTTCTCTTTCCATAGTCCGATAAAGTGCGTCTTTTGTTAGACCTGGGTATTTCGCAATCATCGTAGATAAGTGCTGCTGAAATTCAGAATCTGCTTCAATGGCAGCTGCGTTTGTCTTGGAATACCCGCCAGTTCCTTGTGAACCGTTTTGCTGATTTGCGGTGTACTCAGTAGAAGCACCAGCATTGGAGATACCAGAGATACCCGACATATCCTCTGCATCTCTTTGGGCAGCCAGCATAAATTCCTGTGCCTGTCGAGCGTAATTCTGGATATTTTTATCCTGTGTCTCTGTAACTGGTTTATAAACTATATTCGCCATAGATTACTCATATCTTCTGTAAAACCGCTCTAGCATATTCAAAGCGTACCACACCACATCATTTTTTAATAGATAAACAACCTCTGTCTAGTGTTGCAATAAGTGCTTGGCCCGTCATCACGCTTTTATCTCCACCATCTGCGAGAAGAGCTTCTGCGTGAATGTCCCTCAAAACAGCAGTTCCATCGCAGATGGCGCTATTGTTTACGCCGATTGCGCAACCATTCACGAGCATCAGCAGGGGTAGTAGTAGTATTTGTTTCATCCATTCTCTTTCGTGTGTCACGGTAGTCGCTTAGACTTTTTAATTTAGCATCTCGAACGGCCGTTTGCCGTCCTTTAACAAATGCCGCACCTATGACTAAAATAACGGCTACAGCCGCAGCGAGATACAGCTTAAACTTCCTGCCTATTAGACTAATCAGAATGCTCAACTTCTGCTGTCTCCTCTTCTTCATCTTCGGCTAGACAGACATCACGACTTTCAGCATCCTTATTCCAAACCTGCCCCCAACAGTTAGTCGTTAAAAATTCTT
>Ga0208299_1002720_pt1 | contig 11681 bp, 12 predicted proteins | sample 15_taG_FD_184089 | JGI IMG/M metagenome (GOLD analysis project Ga0208299, IMG submission 184089) | Marine viral communities from the Subarctic Pacific Ocean - 15_ETSP_OMZ_AT15312 metaG (SPAdes) (version 2) | ecosystem: Environmental > Aquatic > Marine > Oceanic | place: Pacific Ocean | collected...
AAAACAGAAAACAACAGGAGGCAGGTACATGTCAGGTAACACAGAAGCAATTAAGATTATGGTCAACAATGATCCGGCCATTAGTGATGAGCAGCGGAAACAAATCCTAGACGCTCTATCCCGGAAAAGTGGGAGGCAGCGACCCAAACTAATCAGCAAGAAAGCAGTTGCCGATATCATTGAGTGTTCAACCAAGACCGTTGATCGATACACGCAGCGGGGCTATCTGCACCCGATACATTTCTCTCAGCGCAAGATTAGGTTCGACGAGGCTGCTGTCCTAGAATTCGCCCACACAGGTATTGATCTGGAAACTAAAAAGGCGGTGGCCTGAATGAAAGATTACCCATCACCTCTTTACGCATGGCAGGAAATGTACGGCGAACCTGAATGGCGATTCCAGACAGATCAACCGGATATAAAAAAGAAGCTCAGCAACCGGAAAGGATTCCATTTAGTTGCAGAGGGAGCGAACTGTCGCTTATGGGTTTACCGCAAGTCCTATTTGAAGCCAAAATCGGCGCGCAGAGCTTTGGAACGTATCTCAGGTCGGAAAATAGAATTCGACGCAAGGAAGGGCATCTATTTCGCCTCAAACGTGACAACTGTCAGACAAAAGAAAGAGGTTGCCAATGCGATATAGTCTCCAATCTGTTGAAGCCGTCAAAGACCGTCCCGCAGTCACCATAATTCTGCCCGATGGATCAACCCGCTCCGATTTCTATATCTCGAAAGAGAAAGGGCATCGAGCGGAGCTAATCTGTCCCGAAGATGTGGAGCTTTGGAATAAGGAACTCAGAGTCCTACAGCGGGAAGCCGTCAAAAACTGGGCTGAAGCTCTGGGCGGTTTAACCGGGTTCCTTGATAGCGGACTCGTTTCCAAGGGGTGCGCCAGCCTAACTGTCAGCCTTAAGTCCTTCTGCCCCGTTTGCGACTGCACCACACTAAGTGAGTTTGAACAGTGGCGGCATGGCATCGCCAACTTCTGCACTTTCTGCGGTACACTACGGAAGCCCCGTTCATATATCACCGATAAGGAGTACAAGGAAGTTCAGGAGTTCTACGAATATCAACAACACCTTAATGCCCGAAACGGCAAGGGGGCTTTGGATGCCGCAGAAACAGAAATGGTATGACCTTCCTGCTGCAACGGCTCTACGGAACTATGCTGAATCTAATTTCAGAATGCTTGCTGCGGACAAGAAGGTTTACAAAGCCCTCCAGTCCCTGGAAAGCCAGCAGGATGGACTGTGTAAGGATGTTGTTGCTAATCATCGAACGATAGCGAGAGTCGCCAAGGTCAATCGTAAGACCGTTCAGGCTTCATTGCTACGGCAGGCAGAGGCAGGGCTGATAAGGTACACACCCGGCTCTACAGATTATGCGAAACGAAAGGCTTCTAGAATATGTCGGTTCCCGCTAGATGATCTAAAAGCGATCCAGCTAATGGAGCAACCCGCGCATAAGCTCGCAGCCATCATGAACAAAAGGCAGATCAATTATGGCGGAAAAATGGTTCAACCAACCTACAAGGTAGCAACAACGAATCGGCTCTATACATCGAAGCCGAACGTCCAAGGACACAAAGACGTAAGAGGCGAACGATTAGCAGCAGGATGCAAGGAAGGTGAAATATTAATCGAGCTTGATTTCAAAGCAGCTGAACCCTCGGTCATTGCTCAGACGCTTGGTTATGAAATGGACGGCTATTCCATTATCGCAGAGGCTGAAGGCTGGCACGTTGATGATGTTAAAGGGATGTTCAATGCTATTGTCTACACCCGGTCACGCTCAACTATTACCACAGCAAAGAAGCACGGAAGCACAGCACCGAAGGCGTTGGAGTTTTTCGCAAAGGTTGATGAATTGAGGGAACAACTCAGAAGGCCAGAGGGAAAACCTGTCAGAAAAACTACGACAGTCACCGGCACAACGATTGAGGCACGAACCGGAAAGAAGGTGCATAACGGAACTCTGCTTAGTTACTACGCGCAAGGAACGATTGCCGACTACATTAACAAAGGAGGACTGGAGATTGTTGCTCTGGAGAAGAAGCGGGGATGGAAATTGGTTACCACCTGTCATGATGCCGCCTATGTTATTGCGAGGCCGGAACAGGAGGACGAACTGCGAGCACTAATTCTGAAGCAGGTTGGAAAGGAACTGAAACTAGAACTGAAGGTGAAGTGGGAGCCAGTACAACAACCCCCTAACCCAAGGGAGGCCCAAAAAACCGGTACACAGCCTCACATTCCAATAGCTACATAGGCCCAAAAAACCGGTACACGCGCCCGTAATTACCCCTATGTGAAACAACACCCGGAGAGCATAAAATATCTAAATTCATCTTAACCATAATCACCGCGCTTCTGATTGGATCAGGAAGCATTGCGGAAACGGACAGATGATGTAGATTCATCAACAATTTTTAGTATACCTAACATCAGTATTGCTATGAGGGTTGGGATCATGTTGCTACTCAATAAACCATTATCAGCACCAGCGAATCTTGCACGTCAGAAGGATCGAGTTTCTTTCCTCCAAGAATAGACCGAGAAGGTAGCTCTGAAGACAACTCTGGAACCGTGCCCAAGAAAGCCTCCAAGTACATGGACTTAACTGCATAGTTTACATTCTGCGGGATAGACTCACTGGATTTCAAAACAAACATATCATTCAGCTTTGAAGTTAGAATCCCAACGACTGATCCCCTCTCGTTAATTAATGGACCACCAGAATTGCCGGGCTGAATAGCGGCATCAACCTGATAAAAACGAATATCATCATCCATCCCCGCTAAGCTACTAATTACACCTTTTGTAACCTTTGGAGAGAATCCTTGTAATTTGGGCATCGGAAAACCCATCGCAAAAACACCGTCAGCCAATTCTGGGAGACTTTGGGAAATCAAAAGAGGATCGAACTCTCCCTCGACCTTTAACAATGCTAGATCATTATGCTTATCAGCCTGAATAAGCTTAGCAGTAAAGGTTCCCTCGGAAGTCTTCACCTGAATAGATTTCGCGTCCTCAACTACATGATAGTTGGAAACTAAATAACCTGACTTAGTAATGAAGAATCCCGACCCATATGCCTTTGGATTGCCTACTGCATATTTCGCAAAACGACCGGGCTTAGGCTTTGATTCAGATTGCCTTTCGTTCAATGCAGACATAGAACGTTCTCCATTAATAACATCTTGAATCAGCCACACCCTTTTCCTCATCTTTGTGGTCTCGAGAATCCGCCCTGCCCTATCCTTCAGGGGCATCTCAAGATTGTATTCATATTTAATACTATTGAGAGCCTCGCTTTTTGATGGCGAGTAAATATTGATGGTTTTAACTTCTTCGCCTTTCGTAGTGTATGTATAGGTTCCTCCCCAATAAAGCGATGAGGTGAGGAGCTCGTCTTCTGCATAGTATTTCACATTAGGAGACCAGAGGTTGAATACCTCATATGGATAAGAAATTGAGCAGAGAGCCTCCCTGTCATTCAAAATTTGGAATATTTTATATTTCACCCCGTACTTCGGATTTTTCTTTGCTGAGATTGCTTCTGCTTTCTTGTTTGCTTCTTGCTCTCTTCTTTCATCCACAGCAATTCTGGCTACTATATCATTTTCGAGCTTTTTCATCTCTTCGCAGTAGGGCAGTAGCTCAGGCTTTACCCAATACTCTTCAAACTTGACCAATCCTTTCTCTCTTTGCCTACGCTCAAACTCAGAAAACTCCGCAGGAGTTACCCACTTGTCTTTTAGCCGCATATACCCCAGTGATTTATAATAATTTACCTCATATTCTTCTTTGGTATACCAATAGCCATAGTTGTAAATCAGTCCCTCGTCTGTCTTGTGACGCCATTTGTGCGTGTAAGCAACATCAGCACTTGATAAATCGGCACGTGAAACCGTAAAAACATTACCGTCATAGCGCTCAATACCAACTAGCTCCTTGGTAAGAAAAATCATCAATCCCGGCGCAGAATTATATACTCGATCCTTAATAAAATATTCCGAATTACTATCTTCTGATTTTGTCCACTCCCGCTGTTTTATGCCAGGTGCCCCTCTTTGAGCATTCGGTATATTTTCCATTTGCCATAGCGTCTGTTTATACTGAAGTTCATTCCTTTGAGCCTCGGTTAGCGCCTGCACATCGAATGCTGAGATAATCAGATATAATAACAATATACGCTTCATGATCTTTCCTGAGTATTTCCTCGATAAAGTCAGATGGTTCTAGCTTAATAACGCACCGCTCATAGTCTACCTATGCACCCTCTTTTAGCAAGATTTTCAACATATTTGTATTTAATCTAAGGATTGTAGTGCGTTTAATAGGGTTGCTATAATGTCAGGTGCTAGCGACTCCATGATTTTTACCCCTCTTGCAGCTTCAACTTCTTTCCTGACTCCAGCCATTGGCCAAGGATGATCTTGCTGTATTTACTTACAGACAGGTGCATTGTGTCTGCGCGCCTCTCCAATTCATCAGCCATCTCTTTTGACATGTTAATACCAATAGTCTTGGTTCCTTTACCGATCGGGTTAGTAGACATAGTAATTCTCCATTTAAATGCGGCAACCCCGACACCCGCCGGGGAAGCCTAGCGGAAGGTAGATATATGAATGAGTAATCAACTGCCGCTTATGAAGATTTAATAAATATAAGTGTATATGTATACGAATATTCTAAAAAATAATATAGATCCAGTCTTGTGGTGAATCTCTGAAGTGAAGGGTTAGTCGGCAGAAACACCCCCCGCCTTGTTGTTTTTTCAAACTGGATGGAGTCCAAAGTCACTCACCCTGACAGAAGCTCGTCCGCTTGGTGGGGGTGTTTTTTATCCCCCGCCTTCAAACTTGGGTACCGGGGGTCTGTGTGCTGGACGGGATGCATGCATCTCCCCGTTTTCAATAGGGCTGCCTGCAAGGTGTTCCTGAATTCGGGCTCTGTGTGTTCAGAAGGCATCAAGCCCTAGTAAGGGTACCGTGGAGGGGGGTCTCTGGGTGGTGTTAGCTCATGGGAGCAAGCAAGGTAAGCAGTCGGCTCACAATGGGGATTCGCTATAGGCTTAATGCTGATTTAGATGTTATGTGAATCATAATGGTGGGGTTAATTTAAAACTCAGTGGGGTTATAGTGGGGTTATATATTGTTTATCAGTTCCGACTGGACAAGACTGAACCCGACACTTGAACACCACCAAGACAAATAAAAACCCCGTTATAGTTGATTATAACGAGGTTTTAGAGTGGTGGGCCTGGAGGGACTTGAACCCCCGACAAAGAGATTATGAGACTATTTCATTAGCATATTAACCCCTATAAACATTGCTTACTTCCATTTTTTAGTGGGGTTATGGTGGGGTTATCCTTGCTTTATGCCCCTACTCCGTGTACAGATTAAGACACTTCTAAACATCTGAACCCATAACACAGGAGAGGGACGCAATGAATACTACACCAGCACCAACGAAACGCAAGCGGGCAAAGAAGGGCTATGGACGCCTCTATATCCGCACTACCAAGGGAAAGGAATACCGAGCCGGGACACAAGGCACAGGCGGCTTCTATTGGCTGGAGTACCTAAAGCCAACCGGAACGCTTAATGCAGACGGAAAGCCTGTCAAAAAGAAAGCCCGCGTTAAGCTGCTGACCGAAACCGGCGAACCGATCACCAACAAAGGCGACGCGGAAAAGGCGCAAGAGAAGATCATTAGCCAATATGTAACCGCAACCAAAAAGGAACAGCTAAACCAACTGAAAGCCGAACTGGAAGATGCAACGCGGGAACATGCTCAGGCCGTGGATGAAGCCAACCCGCCCACCACCATCGCCGATGCATGGGAAACCTACCTCAACAGCAACGATGCCCCCGAAACCGGAACCGACACGCTGAAATATTACGCCGGCTACTGGAAGAAATACCGCGAATGGCTGAAAGAAAACCACCCCGATGCTAAGTATGTGCGCGACATCTCCGCCAAGACCGCACAGGACTATGTTTCCCACCTCCGCAAGTCCAACCTAACCCCAAACACCTTCAATAAACATACGGGTTTTCTAAAGCTGTTTTTCCGCGTTTTGGAAAAACCTGCCCGCATGGAGGAAAACCCCTTCGGCACCGTAAAGAAGCGCAAGCTTCAAACCAACATCCGAAGAGAACTATGCATGGAAGAGCTGAAAGGCGTACTCGAAAAAGCAGACGGGGAACTGCAAGCCCTCCTTTACCTCGGAACCTTTACAGGCCTGCGCCTTGGCGATTGCTGCACGCTCAAATGGGGCGAGGTCGATTTAGTCCGCATGCAGATAAAACGGGTTCCCAACAAGCTCCGGCATAGAGACAATGCAAAGCCTGTTGTGGTGGGCATACCCCCCGCCCTGCACCACAAGCTTTCCGAAACCCCGACAAGCAAACGCAAGGGCTACGTCATCCCCTCGTTTGCCGAAATGTACACCTATCGCAACGACAAAGGCCGCCCAAGCAAACAGCCCGACATTGCCAAGAAAATTCAAAAGCACTTCAAAGACATGTGCGGCATCCAAATCCACAAAGAGGGAACGGGAAAAGTTAAAGTTCCCGATCCAACCGGGAAACACAAATACATCTGGAAAAGCACCGGAAAACGCGCCGTTGTCGAAGTCGGCTTCCATTCATTGCGGCATACCTTCGTTTCCATCCAAGCCGAACGAGGAACCCCTCAAGCCGTTGTGCAGGCCATTGTCGGACATGGCAACCCAGCTATGACTGCGCACTATACACACATCGGGGAGCGGGCCGCGCAACAGGCCGCGCTAGCCATGCCGTCAAACATAGTCGATGCCAAGTTTGAAGAGGTGCGGCATGTGCCGGAATGGATACGGGAAAAGCTGGAGACGGTTACTGCTAAAAATTGGAAAGCCGTGATCAGTGAAGTTTTGCAGGGAGGTGTGCAATGAGAGCCGAATGGGGAAAAGCAGAAGTAATGAGGGCTGAAGCCGTCGATTATGCCGAGGATGGAAGCGCCATCTTTGAAGAGTTCCCCCACACCATTGATGTCGTATCCTATTATGGAATTGATGGGGTGTTAATTGGGCGGACTTTTGATGACCCTCTTTGGTGTGCAATCAGTGATGAAACAGAGAAGAAGCTTTCATCGATCATTGAACAAGCGGGGTTTATTTTAACAGACGAAAATAAGTGGATACTTTGTAACGCTATCCATGACGTATTCTATTTTGCTGAAGCTCAATTCTGGACCAGCAGTGCCGTAAGAAATCAGGAGGCGTTGAAGCAATTAATTAACGCATACGAAGCCTTGGATAGTTTAGAACAGGACGCTCTAACAGAAGCATTCTTGGAGAAAGCCAATTGCGGTCTACCTATGGCAAGGAACGGGGAAGGGTCTACTTTTTTAAGAGCGGCAAAGGGGCTTCTGGATAAGGGCGAAGGAGGTAACCCGCCAACATTTCAAGGGGCATTAAACAATCTTCAGCAGGAAATGATAAAACTACTTTCTTATATTGGTCTGGAACCGGAGGATAAGGATAAGGGTTATTTTGAAATGTGGATGAAAGTCTTATTGAAAGACTCTGACATCACACGCATAGAAGAAAAATGGAAGGCCGCCGAGGAAAATAATATATCCCGCCTTGCAGAAAAAATGCCGGATACCATGCGGGGTATACTGGTCGTAGAAGGCGCATCAAAATCAGGAGAGGCCCGCTCGAAGCCATATCAAGCCCTGTATGAGAACGCTAGGGCTATAATCAGTGAAATTCATAATCGCAATGCCTATATAAGCTTTACGGAATGTAGAAGGCTGGCAGCTGAAAGAGCAGGAATTAGCGAGGCTGCTGCAAGGAAGCACATAAAAAAATCTGACTTTAAAAATTGGTAAACATTATTTGGGCTACGATGCCGCCACATAGCCCGCCTAACTGTCTTATGTTGCCCTCCAGTTCTCACCGAACTGGGGGGTTTTTCTGGCCTATTGAAAACAGAAAACAACAGGAGGCAGGTACATGTCAGGTAACACAGAAGCAATTAAGATTATGGTCAACAATGATCCGGCCATTAGTGATGAGCAGCGGAAACAAATCCTAGACGCTCTATCCCGGAAAGGTGGGAGGCAGCGACCCAAACTAATCAGCAAGAAAGCAGTTGCCGATATCATTGAGTGTTCAACCAAGACCGTTGATCGATACACGCAGCGGGGCTATTTGCACCCGATACATTTTTCTCAGCGGAAGATCAGGTTTGACGAGGCCGCTGTTTTGGAATTCGCCCGGACCGGTATTGATCTGGAAACCAAAAGGGCGGTGGCGTGATGAAAAATACGACCCAAAACCGCAAAGCAGAAGCCCCCGCTTTAACTCTCAAACAGCAAGCAATGCTCGAAGAGGTATCAACAGACCACTCTTCCAAACTAAATTGGTTCCGTAAGGCTTATGAGGGCTTTTCGTTGAGGGCTGCAATCACTGCAAAATGCCTTGAATGCACCTCATGCGACGTGAAGGCAATCCGGGAATGTTCCGGCACTGCCTGCCCGCTTCTAAATGTCCGGCCATATCAGGAGGTACGCTCATGAAGTTGATACGATTAGAAAAACTTGATAGGCACCCACAGAACCCGCGCCAACAGAATCAGGAGGTGGTTGAGGGATTAACTGCCCAAATTCAGAATGATGGGTTTGGAGAGCAACATGCAATCTTGATTCGTCCGGTTGGCGAACGGTATCAGATTGTTTCCGGCCACCATCGGGTGGCGGCGTCATGGAAAGCGGGGCTGACTGAGGTTCCCGCCGTCATTAAGGAAATGGATGACGAAGAGACGTACATGCAACTCCTTCTATGTAACACCCAGACGGGGCTGACTGCTCTTGAGCGCGGAATACATGCCCTTAAATGTGTTGCGCTGTCTAAGGGTGGTGCGGGTAACGAGGGCGGCGTCCGTGAGTATGCGAGGCGAGTTGGTTGTAGCGCATCAATGGTAACTCAGTTACGAAATGCCGCCGCAGTTGCTGAGTCGTCAAAAGTGTTAAGTCAACTTAACAGTTCTGCACCAAGTACGGGTGTCTTAAACGAGTTACATAAACTACCAAAGGAGGACTGGAAGCCAACCCTGCGCAAAGCCATTGACCAAGAGTGGACGGTTGCCAAGACCATTGACAAGGTCAAAGCAATGCGCGGGATTAAGCCGAAAGTTAAGCTTGAACCAGAAATCCCTGAGCCAATTGCCGAAGCGGAGCCAGCCGAGGTTCTTGAGATCAACGAACCCGTACTAAAAAAACAAAGCCCTTCAGCAGCCTCTGAGGTGATTGCAGAAGTATCTGCTGACGCTCCCGAGACCATGCAGGAGTTGTGTGATAGAAAAAATGCAGAGCTTATGGCAACGCCCAAGGGAAAAGCCCGGCTCAAAAAAATTCTAGCAGTAATCCTCAACGCAAGTCGCCCAACCCGACTCGCGATCTACTTGGAACTAAAAGCCCAGTTCGATGCCGAAGAGGGGGTGTTATGAGACTCCTAAAAGTCGAATTGATCCCCAACGGCGGGAACGTGAAAGCAAAGGTGCAGGTGGAAACGCCGAACGGGGGAAATGTTGTCTGTAAAATCGTAAAGCAGGACGGGGCGCGCGCATATCTCGATACTCCAAGGGGACTGGCAATCTCGCACAAGCAAAAGCGAATCCTTCAGCGGGAGGCGGTGACGGCCTGGGCGGGCATGATCAACGATATGCTTGAGGGGATGCTCGAATCGGAAACCGTATTCACAGGGAAGCGGTTTAAACGGCTGGGGATACAGCTAAAGGTTTTCTGCCCCGTCTGTGACCGGAACACACCTTCCGAGTTTTCAAAAAGGGGAAACGGGCTGAATCGGAACAGTTGTTATTTCTGCGGAACGCTGCGGAAAGGGAAACCGTTCATCGGTACGGAAGAAATGGAAGCCATTCAGGAAAAACTCAAAGCTTGCGAGAGCACAGGGGTAGCAGATGAGCAACAGCGAATGGATTAATATACGCCGGCTGCTCTGGGATGATGATGAGCAGATCATGATTGCAAACAGTGTTAAGCAGGTTTCGCCAATGAAGCGGGCTGGAAAAATAACTGTCCAGCCGAAGGCTCAGTATTGTTGCGGTAACTCGTTCAGAGCAGGAAGTAAGAAATGCAATAGGAGCATATCCCGATTGCATACATGGGTTATTGAACATGATGAAGAAATGCCGTTATCTCATCAGCGGGAACTATGGAGGCATGAAAAGTTGCCGCACACTCTCCGAGTCTTTTCCGGCGGCAAATCTATTCATGTTTACATTCGGACAGTCGAAGACGTGGATGCGGAAACATGGAAACGTATCGCCGATGATCTCCTCTTGATATTTCCATTGGCCGATAAGACCGTGCTGGGAGTAAAATCAACCTTCTCAAGATTGCCTTGGGGCGTGCGGATTGAGGGGGACCAGAACATAGACCAGAAGGTGGAGACCACAAAAACGCGGATACCACTGCAAACATTGCTCGAATGGATAGCCGAGCAGGATGTGATAAAGGAACGTGCTTGTGATATAGATAAAGAAGAGTTCCCCCTTAAGACGGGATCAAAGGAAGGCGTAAAAAACAAGGAAGCATGGGAAGAGTTCAAGCGAACATTACCTGGTTGCGCTTATCATTATCGAAAGCTCATTCAACACCGTGTTGTAGCAGAGCAAGGTCGGCGGAATTCTGAACTGATCGCACTAATGACATTCGCTTTTGATTCTGTCTGTGAGGAAGTTGCTTTGTCTTTTGCTGAATGGTTTTACCGTCTACATGCAGATGTATTCGAGGACACATTTGAACAACACATGATTGAGGCCCACGACCACCAACGAAACATGCTTGCAAGTTACCCCGCCAAACTCTCTCAACATGAGCGGGAAATATATGAAGGGATGGAAGGTCGGGAGAAAGCGTTCTTTCGTATATGCCGCAGCCTTTCCAAATGCGAAGCACTGGAAGGACGTTTGTTCTACATTCCCCTGACAAAATTCGGATATCGGATGAATCTACATACGGAACAAATCAAACGCTTGGTGAAATCATTCATTGCTGATGGAATGCTGAGGTTAGTCAGACAAGGAACCCGGCATTGTTTAGCCGAAGACGGAACCATTACGAAAGGGGTTGCGGGAACCTATGAATGGATATTGAAGGATCAGTGTCGATTAACAGCATCCTGTGTACGCGCGTGAAGGCGTAGGCAGTTCGTTCTCGCCCTCTAGGGTCTAGAGTCCAGACTCCGGTCTTCTTTCTCAATTAAAGAGGACAGCGGTGCAATTCTGATTTTAACTAGATGGTTTTTTTACCGGCTTGTTTCCGCTCGGCGCTGGTATTGGCACTGTTAGGATGGTGGCGACTGTTTTCATATTCTAAAAATTTATCAAACGAATAAGATTTGGTCCAAATCATAAAAGGCCTATTGTTTGTGTGTATATTTTTATAATCTCGATATGTGGTGGGTGAAGGAGAACAGGGAATGAATGCTCAAAACGAAGGTATTGAAGTTTCAGAAATAGATGGGAATACGATTAGTGTGATCTTGAGCAAAGAGATCTATGAAAAGGAGGCTGTTTTCGCCAGCCTTTATCTATTTGAAGATAGATGTTTTATGAAAATGTCACCAGAGGGTGATTCGCATTTCCGAGTCGGTTTTTCTGCTAA
>Ga0208299_1002721_pt1 | contig 11679 bp, 30 predicted proteins | sample 15_taG_FD_184089 | JGI IMG/M metagenome (GOLD analysis project Ga0208299, IMG submission 184089) | Marine viral communities from the Subarctic Pacific Ocean - 15_ETSP_OMZ_AT15312 metaG (SPAdes) (version 2) | ecosystem: Environmental > Aquatic > Marine > Oceanic | place: Pacific Ocean | collected...
TCAAAAGTTCGGTTTAAACACTAAAGCGTCAGGGAAAAAACGTTACCCTAGTTCAATTTATAGAGGTGGCAAAGCAGTTATCTCTTTTGACGGTGTTTGTAATATTGAAGACATTACCGACGAGTTGCAATTGGCACAAGGAGGAACAGACGTTGCAGATTATAAGAATAATAGTTCTTTAATTATGACTATGGAAGATAACGACGGGGAAACTCACACAATTACTATCACAGGACAAATTAACGAGCCAGAAATCACTCAAACAGATTCAGAAGAAACTAATAAAACTATGACCTTTTCAGGGGTAGGAGTAGACTTTACAGTAGCAGGAACAAAATAAAAAATGAAAAATAAAAGAGTAATAGGAGAAGAATTGTTAAGATTTGTAGACGGTGAAGAAAAAACCGTGCAAATTCACGCGATAGGTAATTATTATGTTAACCAAGAACTGAAAAGATATAGAAGCACAGTTTTTGACAAAAAAGGTGGTATAAGTAAAGTAGACTTTGACGAGGCAGACTTTTATCTGTCTTTAGCTAAAATGTCTATAGGTAGCGAAATTACTATCGAAGAATTGAAAGATGTTGATAACATTGACTGGAAAAAGTTTTACGAAGAATATTTCACGCTTAATAAATCAAAAAAGCACAAATTGCCAGATACACAAGACTCAAAACAGGACAAAAAGTCGCAGGAATAGATGAAGGCATAATGGAAGCTATTAAGATAAAAAGTTACCTTGATAAAGGGGTAAGCCTTACCGAGCAAGGGTTTTCAGGGCTAGACCATCAAATGGTTTTAGTTTGGGACGAGTTAGATAAGAATGAGGCTATAATAAGAATGGAAAACGAAAATAAAAATAAAATGGGAGGTATGAGATAATGGCTAATGAAGACTGGACAATTAGTCTAGGTTATGACACTTCAGGAATCCAAGACGCGTTCGAGAGGCAAAACACTGGCGGAACTTCTTCAGGGGGACAAGGTGGAAACTTTGAAAACTCTATCGCTGGTGGATTCTCAAAAGGGTTAAAATTTGCCGGGATTATAGGAATATTAACACAATTAAAAGTCGTCACTGACTCGATAGCTTTTGTATTAGGAGGTTTAAGCGGGTTATTTAGTTACTTTGTAGTAAGTTTTATACAAAATGTTGTAAGTTTCTTTCAAGACCCAGTAAGAGGGTTATTAGATTTAGGGGTGTTTATTGTCAACAAAATTATAGACGGGTTAAATTTGGTGGTTATGGCGATTAACTCGTTAATACCTGGTACTGGTTCAGATATTTCTTTACTTCCTAATATAGATTCAGAGGCAGTATTAGAAGCATACGACGCGGCTAAAAATATGATTAAAGAAGCTATAGGAATGACAGAAGATACTTCAGGAGCTTTGAATGATGTAACAGTGAAAGTTGAAGGGTTAAAAACTAGTGCTGATGATATGGTAGACTCGTTGAACGGTGCTTTAGTTTACATTGCAAATGAAGCTAAAAGAGTAAGCAGAGACCCGTCAGCTGAAATATATAACACTGGGGGAACTACAGGAAGTAATTTCTTTAATTATATTGGAAATGTTAGCCGTGACCCTACAGTGGAAGCCAAAAGAAAAGGTGCTAACAAAATATTAAAATATCTAGGATAAAATGGCAGATTATATATACGTGCAAACAGAAAAGATTACTGCAGGGGTTGTAGACAAGTCAGGTTATCTTATTAATATTGCATTAACTAGCAATTTTGACTTTTCGGCTGGTGTAGACACTACAGATTTATCTATAGTTCAAACCACAGACAGGAGTCTTTTACCCATTTCAGGATTAAAAAAAGATTACGATTTTCAGTTTGAGTTGATAGATGAACAAGAAAACAAATGTTTTGAAGTTGACAATATTGGGAACTTGACTGGAGCTGGATGTATTACTACTAAAGACCAGTTAAAATTTTTATTAAAGAATGTGATAACTAACTCAGCAGTGTCAAGATATTTTATTTATTCAGAGTTTCTTGATGAAGAGATACAGGGGCACGTTACAGTGAGAGGCAGGGTTACAGGTGACGAGTTTTTTAACAAAATAACTTTTAACGCTAGTCTAAAATCAGGGGTGAACGCTTTAGCTTTATTTGCTTTGGGAATTTAAAATGGTAAAGATAATTAAAGACGCTACAGGAGACCAAGAAAACAGTCCTAGTAATAGCGTTATGATACAATCTTACGAATCTAACTTAGACATCCTTGAACTGTCTGGAGAATATAATTTAAATTTGTCTGATAATGACGAGTTCAATTATCAAGACCTTAACGGGACAACGGTTTTTTCTGGTTATATTAGACAGTCAGAAAACGGGGATAAAAGTATTTATACTGGGTATGATTACGGTATAGAATTGTCAGAAATTATTATTAGAAAAAACTTTGAAACTATGACAGCTCTTGAAATTATGGAAGATGTAGTAACTAATTATACTTCTTTAACTTGGGTAACTCCTACAGGAATAACCGATTCAGAAGAAATTAAATTATACCCGTCAAGAAACAGGCAAGCTAATCTTATAATGGACGCTATGCATAAGTTTTTGGGTACTACACATTATGTTGACAACTCTAAAAACTTTTCTGTAGAATACGAGGGACAAGAATTGAACGATAACGTTTTGACTGTTGGTAGTAATTGTAATACCACTGAAAGCGGTTGGGATACTGACTCTTTACAATTAGTTAAAAATTTGACTGTTACAGGAGACGTAAAACGTATTGAAGAAATTGAACAATTAACAGGCACAGGAAGTCAAACAGAGTTTATTTTGGCTAGTCCTTACACTGACATAAAGATAGAGTATCCAGCGGGTAGCGGAACTTATTTAACCCCACAAGTTGACGACATTACAAGCGGCGACTATGAGATATTAAGAGAAGTTAAAAAGATAGTGTTTACTAGTTTTACGCCTACTAACGGAACAAATTTTAATGTGTTTTATGTTTACGAGATTGAAACTAATTTCGAGATTAAAGAAGTAACTAATGCGGAAGTATTAACAGGAACTAATCCACATCATAAGTTCATTAATGTGCCTTACCTAAAAGAAGTTATAGACTGTAAAGATTACGCTACAAAGTACAAAACCAAATTTAAAAACCCTTTAAAAAATGTAAAATTATTGGTTAACGTTCTTGACGCAAAAATGTATCGAGCTAACCAAACAGTTAGAATAGTCGATAATACTCACTTGGTTAACGGAAGTTTTATTGACGACATTTTCATAATCAAAGAATTAAAAAGGAATTTCGGCTCTGGCGGATATTTTTTGGAGTTAAGTTGTGGAGATAGTGAACAGTTTATTTATGACAGGACAACAGAAATAAGCCAAAGAATAGACGAGTTTAACGAAACTCACCCGACAGCAGACATATTTAACGTAGGTATAAGCACTCTTGAAGATAACGGGTTACAGATAGAATATGAAACAAAAGTAACATTGTATAAAGGGACTTTACCTAGTAATGTCTTAGTTTCTGATGTTGCAAGTAGACATTCAACTAATGAAGCAGATTATCCAAGTAGTGACGATTATGTTAGTATTAACGAAGCGGATTATAAAGCTTTATTCACAGAGGTAACAGACTAAATGGTAGTAATAATAACAGAACTAGAAGCGGCAAAACAGTACGCTTACAACAGATTCAATACAGAGATAACAGGAATGAAAGTGGGGGACGATGACACTGCTCCTACTGTTTCAGATACTGACATAGGAAACGAGATAGCCACATCAAGTTTGCAAGGGAAAGACGTTTCAGTTGCAGATGAAATTACTTTTACTACAAAGTATGGAATAACAAATTTTGTAGGTGACACAATTAAAGAAGTAGTTTTAACTGATTCTAGCGGAATCAAAACTAGAAATCTTACAATCCAAGAAACAAAAGGAGCTGACGAAATATTTTGGGTAGATGTAAGAGTAAAATTTTCAGCAAAAAACGTATAAAATGGTAACATTATTATTAGACAAATTTAAAGGAGGAGTTAATTTTGAGGATAGAGGAGATAAAACCCATATCTCAGAAGAAGAATCCCAAACATGGGGAGGAATATTAGACGTTGCAGGAGCTAGTGCAGCACAAAACGCTTACCAAGCATTGCAAGCTAATAACGTTTTCGATAATAAGGATTTTTTAGCCGCTGACGAGTTCACAGATTCTAACGGAACTAATAACACTGTTAATACTGGAAGCACAACGGCTAATTATGATTCTACTGGTGACTTGTATGAGTTAGTTAATAATGCTGTAGATGCAGATGCGGATGCAACTAATGACAACACTGTAAATTCTAGTAATGTATCTTATTCTGTAGTTTTTTCTCAACAGGGTATTATTTCAGAGGTAAAAACAGGTGGACAAGGGTCTTTGTCAGGGAATTATAATTATACAATCAACATCAAAAATCCAAGCTCTACAATTATAGCTACAAAGACAGTAGATAAAGGTAATATAAACTCTTTCAATGATACAATCACTTTTGAATTAAGTGACTACAGTGAAGCTATAACTGCAGGCACATACACAGTAGAACAAATAATCAATGGAGGAGATAGATATTATAGAAGAACTGGGTACAGTACAACGCAAACGCCTTTCAGTATATCAAGTCAAACAGTTTTTTGTGCTGGTGCTAGTGTAGCACCTTTAAGCTTTGTGGGCTTAGATTATGATTCATCTGCATTAGTAATTTGTGATTCAGGGATAAAAACATTAGACGGTACAGAAAAAACTATTTGTGTGTACGCAGATAAAACAGCTCCTACAAACACAACATTAACAGTAGATATAAGTGACGGGACTACAACTTTATCAGCACAAAATTTAAACGAAAATATAGGATTGGTAGGATTCAGTAGTGGGACTTTGAAACTAACTTTTAATCTTGATACTACCGACACATTAGTTTCACCAAAAATAAAAGGGTACGGAGTTCTAATCCGTTGAATATTTAAAATATGGTAAATAGAGAAAAATATAATAAAGGACATAAGGCTATGAAGAAATTACAAGGAGCAGAGCACGAGAATATGAAAATATTAAGAGAATGTGTAAACGAATTGTACGAAAAGGCAGGGGTTGAAAAACCTGGAAAATTGAACATGTTAAACGAATTATTCAATTCATAAGATATATAAACACGCTTCACTAATAAAAAATATGGATATTACAAAAGAATCCAAAAAAGACGTGAAAGTGAATAAATTATTATTAATCTTTCTAGGTGCAATTATTTTAATTTTATTACTTGTGAGTGTAAATTTATACAATCAAGTAAATAATATAGATTATTGTGTGACTAAAGATTCTGTTAATGATACGGTAGATTTATCTATTATTGAACCGTCAAACGTTACAGAAGAAGAGATTGTTGTAGAATCAGTACAAAATATCACAGTAGAAGAAATCATTGAAGAAACAGTTGTAGATAACTTTACTGAAGAAGTTAATGTAAGTTAACTTTATATATTTTTTTGCATAATTATTTAAACTTAGTTTGTTATAATTATTTTATGAATATTAAGTTTTTAGAGTGGGTCAACTACATTGGTTCAACAGATAAACAAAAGGAGTACACAAAGTACATACATAAATATTCAAGAAACATTAATTTTATGGCTTTTATTCACGATAACCTTTACGGGCTTTTATTTTGTCTTAAACAACCGATTCTTTTTTTTATATGCAGTTTGTTTGCAGATATGATATTCTTATTCGGTGGCGTGTTTAAAGCGTTATTCCAGCCTAATTTATTAAAAGGGTTAATAGAAATTATAGTGTTTATTGTTTTAACTTTGATGATTTTGGTATATAAACCAATGTACGTATATAAGAGGTATAAAAAATGATATTTGAGTTCACTGAAGAACAAATGATAGAGTATGATAACAATGTTATCCTTAGGGCTGTTAATATACATAACTTTCTTTCAAATTTTGAAAGAGAAAAGCAAAATATTAAACAAAAGGAAATAAAAATAAAACAAGATGTGTCGGAAAGTAGGCGATATGATTTGTTATACAGCTTATTAGAAGTAGAAAAAGAGTTTGAGGATGTATTAAAATGGGAAGAGTAAAATTTGCAAGATTAAGCGATGTGAGGAAAGACGTTAATGAATTAACTACTAGAGTTGATAAGATGGATGAAAAAATTAAAATAGTTCAAATAGATATAGATAATAATAAATCTTATACATCTTTCATAGACTTGTGTAGAGTTAACCAAGATAAAAAACTTGAACAAGCTAAGCAAAAAAATAAAAGGAATAAAATATTAAAATTTTTGTTAATTTGTTCAATGATAATTTTATCGGTTCTAGGTTACAAAATAGAAATATTAAATTATATTATTAGTTTATTACCTTTTTAATCTAATTTAATTATTATTACTTTTGACCCTTCCCATTTCTTTGGGAGATATATTTCTGCACAAGTCTTTCTTCTAGAAGCTTTGATTAATTTTGCTGTATAATCTCCTTTATCAAGAGCTTTATTTATTTCTTTCTCATATATTTTATGTAGTAACCTAACCATTTTTAATCACCAATTTTAAACAATCTATATCAATCAAATTTTCATTCATAGCGTTTAATATTAATTGTATTTTGTCAGAAACGCTTCTTTTGGTAAAGTATATTGGCTCTTCTCCAAATATAGGTTCAAATCCCAACCATTCCCCTATACCTACACCGTGACCACCATAACCATTCTTTATACTAATTTCTTTAAATTCAGTAAAAAATTTATTTTTATATTTAATAGCAGCTAAAATCATTCTTCAAATTTAGCCAAACCGTGATTTAAAGTTTTATAAGGAAGCAAATCCCCCAATTTCTTATCTATTAAGCAATATTGTTCTAAATCTGTCTCAATTTCTAAAATATATCTTTCATTTTCAACAAAAATAACTTCATACGAATTACCTATCCTATTTTGTTTAATTTTTTTTTGTGCTACGTAACCAGCCTTATATATCTTCTTTATTATTTTATTTTCATCTTGTTTCACCATTGTAATAATATAAGTACGTACTTATTTATAAATGTTTGTATTTTGTTTAGAATAAATTGTTAATTTTTAAGTTAATAGTAATATTTATAAAAGAGTTAAATCATAATATAATTATAGAACAAAGATTGAAAGGTTTGGGGAAACCTTGATAGAATTTATTACAAATACTTATTTCTATCTTTCTTTCTTTAAAAGCTTTACTGTTTTTGTTCTTATTTAAAATTTAAAAATGAACAGCCAAAATAAAGAAAAAACATTATTACTAAATAGTAATAAAATATTAAAAAAAGTAAAAGAGCTAATAAAATTTGAATTAATTGACATAAAGATTAATCAAAATATGATAGTATCAGATAAAACTAAAACTGGCATATATATGGAGTTAGAGGGCAAAAGAAAGGCTTTTAATCAAGTGTTAGAGGTGTTAAAATGAATAGTTTTATTAATGACGAAATATTAAATAAATTAAAAAAGGCTCAAAGGGGGGCGGAGCGTACCCCCTTTAGCCAAAAAATTGAAAAACAAGATTTTAGTAATAAAATGAAAGATAGTATATATATATATAATAAAATAATAAATGATTCAGAATTCTTTAAATGTTTATTAGTTTTGATAACTAAGAAGTTCACTTGGAGGAATGATTTGGAGAATAATTTTGATGTTAATAATAAGAAAGTAGGGAGGTTTATAGAGTCGATGAAAAAGTGTGGATTTATAGTGGGAAAGAAATTCCATGATTTAGACGATATATATTATGAAGCTATATTAATGACTCAACCCCAAAGAACTTATAGTTTTGTTAACAGTATAAGCGTCATTACTCTAACTCCTGAAGGTGAACATTTTTGTAATAAGGTTATGGACGAAATTTCAAAATTATTAATAGATAGGTCAGATATTTCTTTCGCATATAATGAAATAGTTAGTAAAACTAAGGCTTTTAAGGTTGCTTTTGAAAAGATTTCTAAGAAAGAAAACAAAATAAGTAGTAGATATATAGAATATCCTGACGGAACAATAATTAAAAGAGATACTATTATAGAGTCACAAAGGCAAGACAAAATTAAGAAAGATATAAAAGTAGGAATGTTAGAACTGAAACGGGAATTGTTGTTAGAGCACGACCCAAACTCAAAACAAATAGCTATCATCGAAAATAAAAAGAATGAATTAGTATTACAAACCGAGCCTGAAGAAATAAAAAAGCACGAGTACAGCGGGGTATATTCTCACTTGAACTCTGTAGAACTAGAAGAACTAACTAGACCAGTGTCAAAAGAAGAAGCTAAACAGGTAGAAAAAACCCATAAGCAAGAGATTAAAGAAAAGATGAACCGTATTAAACAGATAAACAAATACGAGTCAAAATACTCTTTAGATAAGGTTTGTAACAAAAAAGAAGAGACATTGGAAGAAGAAAGAGCCAACAAAAGAGAATGTGTAGGATTTTTAAATAGTCTGAAGGCTTGTGACTAAAAATGGAAAAGTATAAACTGATGGGAAAATATAAAGATTTGAAAGAAATATTGAGAGTAGGGAATATTCTCTATTTTATCTCTATTTGGGCGAACGGGCATTCTAGATATTATAAAGGTAAATTGAATGGTAGTAAAGTGGTTGGAATGGAAAGGATTAAAGGGGCTGAACCTTTGAATTTGATAGTTGGGTTAAATTTGAGGGTATAAATATGGAAATAAAAGATAAACTGATGGAGATAGAAGAAAAATTTGATTCAATTAACCCTAATTATGGCTCAATGGAAGAACTTTGTATATACTGCAAAAGTAACAAATACGACTCAATCGTAGGGATAATCCATGATGAGGACTGTCCTTTATTCCAATTAAGGTATATAATAGGGGTTTTAAGAAATGGATAAAATCTTGAAATGTAAACAGTGCAAAATAAAAGTAACTTCTGCTGGAATGATAACAGTAGACAAAAAACATGTCGAAGTATGGCATTGTCATAAGTGCAAAAGAATACAAACTATAGACAAATTGAAAATAATTTATAGAAGAAAAGTTTTAACTAAATAATAATAACAAAGGTTTATATATTATAATATATTTGTTATTATTATCATAAAAGGTGAATAAGAATGGAAGAATATGAAAAAAAGAAATATCAAGTAAAGTACAATAAGATAAAGGAAAATGCTAGAGCTAAATTAAAGGCTCTTGAAAATAGTTATAATTTACAAAAAATGTACTATGAGATTATGAATAGCGGAATTAAATATGAGGAAGATTTCTAAAAATGAATAACGTATTATTAAAATTAAATAAGATTCAAGGAGAATTAAAAGCTCCTAAAGGTCAAAGAAACAATTTTGGTAACTATAAATATAGAAGTTGTGAAGACATCCTTGAAGCTGTTAAACCTTTATTACAGAAATATAAAGCTACTATTGTTGTAAACGATGAACTTGTTGTACTGGGAGAAGGAGAAAGACAAAGATTTTACATTAAAGCTACTGCAATAATATTTTGTATTAGCACAGGCGAAAAGATAGAAGCTACTTCATACGCTAGAGAGTCAGACATAAAAAAAGGTATGGATTCGGCACAAATAACAGGTGCAGCAAGTTCTTATGCAAGGAAATATGCTCTTAATGGTTTATTATGTATAGATGACACAAAAGATAGTGATTCAGGAGTTAAAACAAAAAAATGATGACAAAGAAACAAAAAGAGAAGCTAGAACAAGAATACATTGATAAGAAAACTCCTTATGATAGTGTAATTAAATCTACAATAAAAACTATTCAAGAAATTAAACAAGTTGCAAAAGGAGATGTAAGAGATAAAGATAGCCATGAAAAGAGTATATTTAGTTTGCAAATTATTCTAGACTTTTATAAAGATAGGGCTGATGATTATAAGAGGATTAACAAATGAATGAAGAAATATTAAGGAGTATGACAGAAGATGAAATAAAAGTATTGTCTAACATATCAAGCATTAGTGTTGAGAGATTAAACGAGATTAAAAAAACTAAAGCAACATTAAAAGAAAATATAATATTAAACTGTTATTTAAGTATAAAATGAGTAAAGAATTAATTTATAAAGGTGTTGAAGAAAGAAAAAACTTTATAGATTTTAGTTTTCAAAACAATGAAGCTATAGTGTCAATCAATAGAAGCACATATAAACTAAGTTGTAACTGCCATAATGGGAGCAATGCAGGAATAAATAATAAACAGTTATGTTATCACAAGAAATTCATTATAGAGAAGTTTGGGTTAAAAATAGACCAAGTAATTAATAAAAAAAGTATATTAAATATAAAAAATGGGAAGAAGTAGAAAAGATTGGAAAGAGCTAAAGAAAAGTGATTTGATTAGATTACAAGCTAATAGAAAAGTAAGGATTGAAGTATTAAAAGAAGAAATTAAAGAACTTCAAGGTCATATCGATAATATAGACATAGTCAATAGTCTTGATTTAAAATGGTAACCGAAAAATATAGCGGGACTAAAGGACTAAACATAGAAACTGCAATAAATAGAATCTATGAAATTATGGATAAACAACCTTTAAGCCCGAAAGATGAAGAGTTTTATAACGAATCTAAAGAGTTAATCATTAACGAGTTAAAAGTATTGTTAAAAGATTCTAAAGGGTGGCAGTCTGTAAAAGATAACTTAACTCAGAAACAATGGCAAAAAATATGGAGCGAGTTATAAAATGAAACTAAAAACTATGACTGTTAGAGAGTCTATAAGCAACAGAGAAGTATGTAACCACACAAAACAGACCATTAACCACGTAAAACTAGAGATAGGGAACACTATCACCCACGAAATAGTAAAATCTATAGTTTGTTATATTATCAAAGAAAAAGGTAACAAGTTTTTAACCGAATGTAAATTCATTGCAGGGGGTCGTGGAGATTGTTTTTGTTTAAGTACCCAATATGTGTACGAAATCTTAATGACAGAAAAAGAAAGCAATTTGGTAGAGAAACAAAAAAGGTACCCTTTCCATATAGTTAAGATAATGGCAAAGAAATATGAAAAAGAGGTAAACAAAATATATAATGAGATAAAACCATTAATATACGATTGTTGAAAAAGGTACAATTATTAGAAATAAAAATGTTAAACAAAATATTAGATGAAAAAGGTGTTGATGGATTGATAAAATTTTTATCAAGTATTGATAATGCTTGCAATGAATATCAAAAAGCATTACATAAGAAATATGGAGAAGAAGAAACAAAAAATATGTTTGAATGGTAAATGGCAAAAAAGTTTATATTAGCAGGATTAAAGCAAGTAGAAGTTTTTGAAGCTGATGATTTAAGGGATGCAAGAAGAATAGCATCTTGTAAATTTTCATCAGATAAAAATAATGGGAATAGATTTTATATGGTCGACCATTATAAAAAATTAAAATATAGATTAAAGTAATGGCACCTTTTTTGAATAGGTGATATGGGGAGGTACAACCCTTAATTGTAGGTTAGTTTTAAAACTAATTTCTTATTATAGCAAGGGGGTATTATTTACTTATTTATTTAACCCCAAAATATATAAACATAAAACATAGTTAATTATTAGTAATTATATTACTAACATGTTAGAAAAATGGATATTGAAAAATATATTGGATATGAAATAAATAA
>Ga0208299_1002722_pt1 | contig 11678 bp, 16 predicted proteins | sample 15_taG_FD_184089 | JGI IMG/M metagenome (GOLD analysis project Ga0208299, IMG submission 184089) | Marine viral communities from the Subarctic Pacific Ocean - 15_ETSP_OMZ_AT15312 metaG (SPAdes) (version 2) | ecosystem: Environmental > Aquatic > Marine > Oceanic | place: Pacific Ocean | collected...
GTTTATTCCGCCGAGGACAGACAAGCAAGACCGGGCACGCAGGGCTAGGTGAAGCGAAGCGCTTGCTTGTCTGTCCTGTCTAAAAAGCTGGTGGCCACCGGGACGCCGTGGCTGGGCGAAAAAAAAGACCACCTTTCGGTGGCCTTTTCTCCTACAACGAGAACTTATTAGGGGGTCAATCTTTCGTTGCAAGTATTCCGCAGATGGCAACAAGAATCGCCGTTGTTATGGCAAACTCAATCATTGCTGCTTCCTCCACTGTTCTATCTTTGATTCAGCAATCAGGTCAATGGCTTCTTCGCGACCGCATCTAAATGAGATCATTACCGCGTTGATTTCTAATTGCATTGAGGTTGAAGTGTCCGAGCAAACCTCTTCGTAGATTTTCTCTTCTGCTTCTAAGTGTTGTAAGTGTGACATATTGTCCTCCTTTGTTAAGTTCATATACAATATTACTTGACATATCTTATATTGTCAAGTAATATAATAGGTGAACTTAATAAATAATAAAGGGAGGCAAAAATGCCACAAGATATAACAAACCAAAACGACATACCAATGGCAATGATAACTGCTGACATCTCATCGCAAGATGTAGAGATCGTCATGGGGCTAATCAAACTGTTGGTCAGCCAACGAAACGGAACAGCTTCTGATGATGAGACGATGAGACTTCACGACATCAAGACTGCGCTTCGTGAAGGGTTGCTCCAACACAACCTAGACCAACACAATCAGTTGATCGGAGGCGCAGAACACTAGGCTGTCCAAGCCTCAGAGCCTTTGCCGAACGTACATGGTAATCAAACCAACAACGACGGACAAAGGCTCTGAAACGTGCGCTAGTTTGTTCTGAGGGCGGCCCTGACAAGCTAGCAAATGGGAGATAGGGGGAACCCCCCCATTTGCTAGCTTGTCTATCTTTATCTTTAGAGCAGAAAATAGACAGGCACAGAATATCCAGAAAATTTGACATTTTGCGACCCCCCTTATATAACAAAAAGGGTTAGGAGTCCCTGGGCCTTCGTCAAAATTTCATATGAAAAAAACTTGCATCACTTGTAATCGAACACTTCCACAAACGGAATACACCAAGAAGCGTAATGTCTGTAAACGCTGCACCTCTTTTCAAAGAAACGTTGCAAGGAATCATACGCCGGAATCCTACATCACTGTGGTGTACCACAAATTAAAAAACGCAAGAGCCGACATGGAGTGGGACATTGATTTGGATCACATAAAAAATTTATGGCGAAAGCAAAAAGGAGGTTGCGCGCTTTCCGGAGTATTTATGACGTGGCACGGAGGAGAAGGCAAACAGGATCTTAATGCCAGTATTGATAGAAAAGATCCCACAAAAGGATATATAATAGGCAACGTGCAGTTGGTCGCACAAAGAGTCAACACAATGAAACACACTTTAGGAGAAGGAAAGTTTTATTGGTGGTGCAAAAACATTGTGAATAAAAAAGAGACAGACAATGCCGATTAAGTTTAAACCCTCAGAAAAAATCTACGACCGCAGAACCGGGACAACCACCGTTGTTCATCATTGGATGAAAGGAACACCGACCAAGGACTTATTGGAAGCGCTTGAAAAAGAGAACGTCCGACCAAGATTGAAACATAAATTTAGGAGAGAATTGTGGAGAAGGAAAAACTTGGCTCTGCCAGAGAGAAGGAAAAACTAGCCGCTTATTGGTACAATCGCGGTTTTCGTGGAGCGGCGCTGCAGGAGAAAATTTTTTCCGGGGCGCAGGAAAACGAGTTGGTTGATAACAACAACGAAACGTGTAAAGTTTGTGACTGAGTGAGGTATACTAATGGATATTGATTTGGAACGTTTGGCGGAGCAATATCCTGACGCAACGAAAGAACTCATTGAATTGACAGAGGCATTACGCACCAAACAACTCCAACGCAATGGCGCAGAAAGCTTTCTGACGTATGTCAAACACATGTGGCCCGATTTTATTGAAGGACGCCACCATCAGATTTTCGCTGAGAAACTTGAACAAGTGGCTCGTGGCGAGGTAAAGCGTTTGATCGTCAACATGCCCCCTAGACACACAAAAAGTGAGTTCGCATCCACCTACTTTCCTTCGTGGATTTTAGGCAGAAACCCGAAACTCAAAGTCATGCAGATCACACATACAGCAGAACTGGCCTTTCGCTTTGGTCGAAGAGTCAGGGATTTAATTGATTCTGAAGATTATCAAGCAGTTTTTCCAGGGGTGGCGCTTAAAGCAGACAGCAAATCGGCAGGACGTTGGGAAACCAGCGGCGGGGGCGAAGCGTTTTATTCGGGTATCGGCGGTGCCGTAACCGGACGGGGTGCCGATTTGCTCGTTCTCGATGACATTCACTCGGAGCAAGACGCTTTGAGTCCAACGGCCTTGGACAACGCATGGGAATACTACAGCTCTGGACCGCGACAGCGGCTACAGCCCGGTGGGGCTATTGTCATTGTGATGACTCGATGGTCGACCAAGGACTTAACAGGCAGATTATTAAACAAACAAGCCGAAGACCACGCCGATCAGTGGGAGGTCGTAGAATTTCCAGCGATTTTCCCTGAAACACACAAACCTTTGTGGCCCGGTTATTGGAAGATTGAAGAACTGGAAGGCGTAAAAGCGTCCATTCCTGTATCAAAATGGGAAGCACAATGGATGCAAAACCCCACTTCTGAAGAAGGCGCGTTGCTCAAACGTGAATGGTGGAACACTTGGAGCAAAAAAGAAGTCCCGCAAATGCACTACGTCATTCAAAGCTACGACACGGCGTTTAGCAAAAAAGAAACCGCGGATTATTCAGCCATTACCACATGGTGCGTGTTTCATCCAGACGAAGGCTCGCATCGTCCTTGCCTATTACTGCTCGATGTTAAAAAAGGGCGGTGGGATTTTCCGGAACTAAAAAGAGTCGCAGTAGAGCAATACAAATATTGGGAACCCGACACCATCATCATTGAAGCAAAAGCCTCCGGTATGCCCCTCACCGATGAGCTGCGTCAAGCAGGCATACCCGTTGTGAACTACTCACCAGGAAAAGGGCAAGACAAAATTGCAAGAGTGAACTCGGTTGCACCCATACTTGAATCGGGCATGGTTTATGTGCCGGAAACGCGTTGGGCGGAAGAACTGGTTGAGGAATGTGCAGCATTTCCTTTCGGAGATCACGACGATTTGGTAGACTCAACCACTCAGGCTCTTCTTCGCTATCGACAAGGAGGGTTTATTGGTTTAGAATCAGATTATGATATGCAGGACAACGAGCCTCGCAGAATCCGAGAATACTACTAGAGGAAGGGAAATGGACAAAGGTGAAAAAATCAAGGACCAAGGATTTGTTCCTTACGCAAAGCAAAAAACCATAGCAACCAGCAAAGGGCCAAAGCCCGGCGCAGGCAAAGGTAAATCAAGAGGCAAAGGCGCAGCACTACGCGGCATTAAGTTTACAGGCGTATATTAATGGCTATAGGCGAGAACAAGCCGACCAACATAGACAGAATTTCTGATTTAATAGACTTAGAAGTTGAGTCCGGTCAAACAGTAGAAATCGAAGAACCAATGTCCATGGACCAAGGTGCTTCGGTATCGTTTATTGAAGACGGATCAGCGGAAATAAACTTTGGTCCGGAAGAAATGGACACGAATTTCATGGATCAGATTCCTTTCGACGCAAACCTAGCGGATTATTTAGAAGAAGGTGAACTGGGACTGATTGCCAATGATTTAGTCGGCGACTTTGACGAAGATCATGCAAGCCGAGGAGATTGGGAACAGACCTATGTCGAAGGCTTAGACCTACTCGGTTTCAAATACGAAGACCGCGACCGTCCGTTTCCAGGCGCAAGCGGTGTCACCCACCCCCTCCTAGCAGAATCAGTCACACAATTCCAAGCTCAAGCCTTTAAAGAGCTTTTGCCATCAAAAGGACCTGTAAAAACACAGGTAATGGGCATGGAAACACCCGAAATTGAGGCGCAAGCGAAAAGAGTTCAAGAGTACATGAACTACCAAATAACCACCGAAATGCAGGAATATACCCCTGAAATGGACCAATTATTGTTCTATTTACCCCTCGCAGGGTCTGCGTTTAAGAAAGTTTATTTTGATCCAAGCAAACAAAGAGCGGTCAGCACCTTTGTACCCACAGAAGATTTAGTTATTCCATATACAGCAAGCGACATTGAAACTTGCGAGCGCGTAACACACATTGTCAAAATGACATACAACGAAGTTCGAGCGCAACAACTCGCAGGCTTTTACAGAGACATATCCATTGAACCGTCCGAGACAAACATAGAGAGCAAGCCACAAGACAAAGTAGAAGATCTCGAAGGCGTGTCGGCTAGTGGCGCAACAGAAATGATGTATGAACTCTTGGAGTTTCATGTGTCCATGGACATACCGGGATTTGAAGATCCCGACGGAATGCACATTCCTTATATCATTACTGTTGATCGAACATCAAACAAAGTTTTGTCCATCCGTAGAAACTACGATCAAAATGATCCTTTAAAAAGAAAGACTCAGTATTTTGTTCATTACAAATTCCTTCCAGGATTGGGTTTCTACGGATTCGGACTCATTCACATGATCGGCGGTTTGTCTAAAACCGCAACGGCGGCCCTTAGACAATTAATAGATGCGGGAACCCTCGCGAACCTTCCTGCTGGATTTAAAGCAAGAGGGCTTAGAATCAGGGATGATGAGACTCCGCTAGAGCCCGGCGAGTTTCGCGATGTTGATGCACCAGGAGGCGCGCTTCGAGATTCTTTAGTGCCACTGCCTTATAAAGAACCCTCGCAAACACTGCTTGCATTAATGGGAACCTGTGTTGAAGCCGGACAACGTTTTGCTTCTTTGGCAAACCTACAAATCGGCGAAGGCAATCAAGAACTACCGGTCGGCACAACCATGGCTTTATTAGAGCAAGGCACTCGTGTCATGTCGGCAGTACACAAACGATTGCATTACGCGCAGAAAACAGAGTTTAAAATATTGGCAAGGCTGTTTGCGCAATATCTACCACCAGAATACCCGTATCTTGTTGCTGGCGGAAACCAGACAATTAAACAACAGGACTTTGACGACCGCGTTGATGTGGTTCCTGTTTCTGATCCAAACTTCTTCTCAATGAGTCAAAGGATTTCACTTGCGCAACAAGAACTACAACTGGTGCAAAGTAATCCAGAAATACACAACATTAAAGAATCCTATCGCAGAATGTATGAAGCGTTAGGAACAGAAAACATTGAAGCACTGTTACTGCCTGATCCTCCACCTCCCGCTCCTATGGACCCAGCGCAAGAAAACGGTGCAGCTATTACGGGAGCGCCATTGATTGCTTTTCCAGAGCAAGAGCACATGACGCATATTGAAGCACACATCACACTAATAGAAAGTCCTGTGGCCATGATGAACCCAGCAACGGTTCCATCTTTGGTGTCACACATTTTTCAGCACATTTCTATGGAAGCACAAAAAGTTGCTGACCAACAAATGCCTGAACAACCTATGCCTCAACAAGGCATGATGCCGCAAATGCAACAAGGCGGACCAATACCTATGGGCGAACCACAACAACCCCCTCCACCAAACCCAGAAAAAGAGGCGTTGAAAGCGAGCATAGAAGTAGAGCTTATGGAAACAATAATGCCTTCTTTAGAAGAAATCTTGACACCACCCGATGATGGAGTGGTACAATTAAAACAACAAGAGCTTCAGATACAAGCGCAAGAAAACCAAGACGACAAAGAAATTGCTGAGAAGAAGCTAGAACTGGAAACAGCAAAACTTTTGCAGAAAGACGAGTCTGAGGAAGAAAGAATTAAATCTCAAGAAGACATTGCAGCACTAAAAGCAAATGTTGAGAGAGAGCGCATAGCTAAAGACATGAAAAAAGATAAATAATGCCAGCAAGAACACCTAAACCTAAATATTCAGTAGACCCTTTTGGTATGCCTTTTGGTCCTGGTCATCCGTTATGGGACCCAAAGAAAGACGAATCTTCTACTCCAACACCGACCCCGGAACAAATTCAACAAATGATTGCAGACGCACTAGCTGGGCAACAAGGCGCTGGGCAACAACAAGGCGTGGCTTCTTTAGCAGAAAGAATAGGCCAACACCTTGTTTCCGGCAGTAACCCTGAATATATAGAAGAGTTTGACACAAACAAAGACGGAAAGATTAGTACGCAGGATGCAATTTTTGCACAGCAGTTTGCCGCTGGTTTGAGAGATCCAGAAACACTGCAAGCAATAAACATAAACCAACCACAACAGTCTTTAGCAGAAAGAATAGGCCAACACCTTGTTTCCGGCAGTAACCCTGAATATATAGAAGAGTTTGACACAAACAAAGACGGAAAGATTAGTACGCAGGATGCAATTTTTGCAAAACAGTTTGATGCCGGACTGAGAGATCCAGAAACTTTAGAAGCGATACAAACGCAAGAACAACCGGATTTGTCTGGGTTTACAACACAAGAAGATTTAGATGCAGCAATCCAGTCGGCTCTCGCTGGGCAAACAGGACCCGATCTTAGTGGATACGCTCAACAGGGAGACATGGACTCAGCCATTGAAGCAGCGCTTGCTGGGCAAGACTTTAGCGGGTTTGCTTCTCAAGCAGATATTGACGAAGCATTAGCTGGACTACAGGGAGGCCCAGATAGAACATCTATAGAACAGATGATCAGCGATGCTATTGGAGGAATTCAAGGACCCGATCTTAGTGGGTACGCTCAACAGGGAGACATGGACTCAGCCATTGAAGCCGCCCTTGCTGGGCAAGACTTTGGTGGATTTACCACTGATGCTGAACTACAGTCAGCATTAGCTGGAATTCAAGGACCCGATCTTAGTGGTTTTATGACCGCCGCCGATGCAAAAGAACTGTTTCAAGGCATGGACACCAGCGGTATTGAGGCCGGTGTTTTACAAAAAATGGGGCTCCCAGACATGCTTACAGAAGAAGCCGTCCAAGACGCGATAAACCAAGCATTAGGAGGCGCGGGCGGCTTAAGCGAAGCAGACGTTGAAAGAATCCTGCAAGAGCAGATGGGCAATCAAAACATTGATTTAAGTGATTATTTAAAAACAGGAAAAGCAGAAGAAATGTTTGTTGGCGAAGCAAAGGTTCAACAAATGATTACAGACGGACTGGCTCAAGGACTTAGCCCAGAACAAATTCAAGCTATGATTGCTGAAGCAACGGGTGGACAGGTGAGCGAGGAAATGATTCAAGAAATGATTGCTGAAGCTATGGCTCAAGCCGGAACCGGAGGGCTTACAGAAGAAGCCGTCCAAGCCATGATTGACGCCACTGGACAAGGAGCAAGCATGGAGCAAATTCAAAAAATGTTGGGAGAAACAGGCTATCTTACGCAAGAGCAAATACAAGGTATGATACAAGAAAGCGCTACTCCAGGTTTTGATTCCACAGGCTTAGAAGAAAGACTGGCGGCTTTAGAGGCCGCGGGTGCTGTTGGTGGAGATGTTGGTGGAGATGTTGGTGGAGATGTTGGTGGAGATGTTGGTCCGGGCCCAGATAGTACGACGGGTCCAGAGGATGGGGATGCGGCGACTCCGTATCCAAATCAATACAAAGTAGCAACCGGACCCTATGGTTATAACCCATACCAAAGCGGACAATATCAATCTGACCCTTATGGACCTTCTGGTGTTCCAAAAATGGGAGGAGTTACAACTATTCCAACTCCTGATAACGGCTACACAATTTTTAACCCTTATAATAACCCTTATAAAAAGAGCCAGTATAAAAGCTAGGAGATAAAAATAGACATTTTAGAGTTCGCGACAGCTGTGCAGCGCGCAATTGGGAAAAAAGAGCAGCAGATACAAGAAATGATGACCAACGGTGAAACAAAAGATTGGTCTCATTACCGTAATCTGGTCGGCCAAATAGAAGCGCTAAACTTCATTCGCGAAGAAATTAGAACCATTCTTAAAAATCAGGATATAGAATAATGGCTAGAACAGCGCTAGAACAAAAATGGGCCACAGAAGAGTCCGAAAAAACACCCTTAGAAAAAGTATATGACGAAGGCATTGGGCTGGACTCAAGCAAAGTTGGTGAAGATTTATTAGAAAGTCTTCCAGAACCGACTGGATGGAGAGTAATGATTCTTCCTTTTAGAGGTGAAAGAAAAACAAAGGGTGGGATTGAGCTAACAGACGAAACACTTGGAAGACAGCAAGTCAGTACCGTTTTAGGCTATGTTCTAAAAGTTGGTTCCCTAGCTTACGGCGGAGAAAGATTTTCAACCGGTCCTTGGTGCGAAGAGGGAGATTGGGTAATGTTTGGTCGTTACGCAGGATCTCGTTTTCAAATTGAGGGCGGTGAAATAAAAATACTCAATGACGATGAAATCATTGCAAGAGTACCTAACCCAGAAGCAATTCTGCATCAATTTTAACATGAGGAAAAAATCATGCCAGAGCACAAACTAAACCTAAACCCTGCCGAAGAGCTTGTACAAATTGACGATACAGGACCCGAAGTAGACGTAGAAATCGAAGAAACTCAAAACGCAACTTTTGAAGCACAGCCCGTAAAAGAAAATATTTTAGAGGCGATGCCCGAAGAAAAAACCGAAGAAAAAACTGAAGAAAAAGTAGAAGACGAACACGAAGAATACAGCAAAGGCGTACAGAAACGGATCGGTAAACTCACCGCAAAACTGCGAGAAGCCGAACGCAGAGAACAAGCGGCCACACAATACGCGCAAAACGTACACAAAGAAAACTCAACGCTTAAACTACAAAAACAAAACACAGACGGAAATTATATTCTTTCAGAAGCAAATAGAATAACAGCTGAAACAGAAGCTACAAAAAATGTTTTACAAAAAGCAAACGAAGAACAAGACGTAGAAAAACAAGTACAAGCACAACAAAAACTGGCGGCTTTGGCGGTTGAGGCTCAACGCGTACAAGCACTTAATCAAAGAAGAGCCGCACAAAAGCAGACAGCGCCAACACAGGTCACACAAAGTTTTGCACAACAAGGAGAGCAAGCCGCTCCTATGAAACCCGATCCCAGAGCAGAGGCTTGGGCAGAAGGCAATTCTTGGTTTGGTGATGATCGTGCAATGACCATGACTTCTTTCGCTATTCACGAAGATTTGTTGAATGAAGGGTTTGACGCGACAAGCGATGAGTATTATAGTGAGATAGATAAACGAATACGAGACGAGTTTCCCCATAAATTTGGAGAAACGTCTCAACAAAGTCGTCCCGCCCAAGCGGTAGCTCCTGCAAAACGCAGCGCTAAAACTGGGCGCAAGTCTGTGAGACTCACACCTTCACAGGTAGCAATAGCGAAGAAGCTAGGTGTGCCTTTAAATGAGTACGCGAAATATGTTGAATAAACGTGGAGACAACAATGACAAAAAACAATAAAGTCGACGCAAGTCGCGAACCACGCGAAGCCCAAACTCGTGAGAAAAAACAAGCGAGAAAACCTTGGGCTCCACCATCCGCTTTGGATGCACCGAATCCTCCAGAAGGATACGTTCACCGTTGGGTAAGAATGGAAGCTAGAGGTCAAGACGATCAGAAAAATGTGATGGCTAGACTTCGTGAAGGCTGGGAACCTGTGAGAGCAGATGAACACCCTGATTTCGATTCTCCCGTAATGGAAGAAGGTAAATTTCAAGGAGTAATTGGTGTTGGCGGATTGATTCTTTGTAGAATCCCAATCGAAACCGTCCAAGAAAGGACCGCTTACTTTACAACAAAGGCAGAGGGACAAATGGACGCGGTTGATAATGATTTGATGAAAGATGGAACACATCCTAGTATGTCAATTAGTAAACCTAATAGGCAATCTCGCGTAACAATTGGCGGAACTCAAGGTTCATCGAACTAAGGGTTTTTAATAATAATTCTTGAATAGAGGAAAAGTTTAACATGGCAAACGTAGACAAGGCTTTTGGTCTAAGACCTTATAAAGGCCTAAATGTTGGTTCAGCTGTACAAGAAGCTAATAAATATAGTATTGATCCTTCCGGATATGGTACAAGCATCTTTCAAGGTGACTTGTGTATATTCGCAGGCGGATATATTAATAGAGCAGCAGCTTCTTCAGCTAACATAGTCGGTGTGTTCTCACATTGTTACTATGTCAACTCAAGCGGTGAGCCTACCTTCTCGAATTACTATCCAGCTAGTACAACGGCACTCGGAAGCGGAGCTATAGAATGTTATATCTATGACGACCCTAACCAAATGTTTCTTGTACAAGCGGACGGTGCTTCAGCCATTACATGTATGGGCAGAAATGCGGATACTGATGGCATTGGTGGTTCAACGACTACAGGTGTTTCCACTCGTGAACTCGACTCTAGCACTATAGCAACAACGCAAGCACTTCAGCTTAAAATCGTTGGTGTTGTTCAAGATGACTCTAACGGAGATCTCACAGCGGATAATGCAAATTTGGTTGTAATAATCAATGAGCACGCTTACAGAGGTCCTGTTGCAGGAACGTAAGGAGTAATTTAGATGGCAATTAGTAGAGCACAATTGGTAAAAGAATTGCTTCCAGGCCTTAATGCATTATTTGGTCTTGAGTACGATAGATATGATAACGAACATGAAGAAATTTATGACGTCGAATCAAGTGATCGCGCTTTTGAAGAAGAAGTAATGTTAACAGGGTTTGATAGCGCACCTGTCAAGTCAGAAGGAGCAGGGGTAGCTTTTGATCAAGCGCAAGAAGCGTTTACATCAAGATATACTCACGAAACGATAGCATTGGCGTTTTCAATCACTGAGGAAGCGGTCGAAGATAACTTGTATGACAGATTGTCAGCAAGATATACTCGCGCGCTCGCCCGAAGTATGGCAAACACTAAGCAAGTAAAAGCAGCATCTGTTTTAAACAGAGCGTTCAACACAAGTTATTTAGGCGGAGACGGTAAAGAACTTTGCGCAACAGACCACCCAACTGTGGGTGGCGCTAATTTGCGTAACGAACTTTCAACTGCAGCTGACCTGAATGAAACTTCGTTGGAACAAGCTCTTATTGACATTGCAGCATTTACTGACGAACGTGGATTGAAAGTAGCTCTTCAAGGAACGAAACTAATCATTCCTAAAGAACTACAATTCACTGCCGATAGATTGTTGGAAACACCAGGACGTGTTGGAACGTCTGATAATGATATTAACGCTATGAAAAACATGGGAATGATCCCTGAAGGCTATACCGTTAATCATTATCTCACTGACACTGATGCTTGGTTCATTAAGACTGATTGTCCGAACGGATTCAAAATGTTTGACCGTTCACCAATCAGAACTTCAATGGAAGCTGATTTTGACACAGGCAATGTTCGCTACAAGGCTAGAGAAAGATACTCTTTTGGATGGAGTGATCCAAGAGCAGTATTCGGAAGCCCAGGAGCATAACCAAATATGGAACCTCGCCGGGGGTTTCTTACTCAACCCGGCACACTTTCCCTTCCTTTTTCCCAATTTTACAAGTAATATAGTTATTGTATCTAGGGATAACCCTGTCCTATCGACTGACCTAGCAGACAAGCCAAGACAATAGGACTTATTTTTTCAGGAGAAAAAATTATGGCAAAATCAACCTTTTCAGGTCCAGTTAAATCACTAGCTGGCTTTATTTCGGCAG
>Ga0208299_1002725_pt1 | contig 11669 bp, 4 predicted proteins | sample 15_taG_FD_184089 | JGI IMG/M metagenome (GOLD analysis project Ga0208299, IMG submission 184089) | Marine viral communities from the Subarctic Pacific Ocean - 15_ETSP_OMZ_AT15312 metaG (SPAdes) (version 2) | ecosystem: Environmental > Aquatic > Marine > Oceanic | place: Pacific Ocean | collected...
ATTTATTGCTTTATTATTAGCTTGAGTATTATAACTTTGTGTGCCTAGTTTGTCTTTTCTGTCCATCGGAACTACTGGTGCATTAGGAACTGGATGTTTATCAGATACTTTACCACCTTCAAAGTTTTGATCTCGGTTATAAAAAATAGGAGTATCATCATCTACATCATACTCAATATAATTATCGGTCCATCTATCTTTCCAGTCGTATCCTCTTGAAAAATCTTTAAAGAAAGGAACGACAGTTTCTCCTACTTTAATTGCTCCTTTTTTAGCCCCATCTTCTTCTGTTAAAGGATCAACTACTAGACCTGTGGCAAAATCATCCATTAAAGTTAGTGCAGGAGCAAGTCCTGATACGGGAGTAGTACCATAGTCATATCTAACTTCATTAACAGCTTTATCTAAATACCAAGGAATAAATTCTGCAGAAAATAACGCAGCATCAGCCATTTTATTTGCAAACTCAGGAATGTTTCCTTGCGTTACAGCATCAGGATAAAATGTATCATTTTTAAATTCAGCAGAAGAATTTAATTCAAGTTGTAATTCTCTAATAGCTCCATAAACAGGGATAGCTGCTAACATTCTTATTGCTAATGCTACATCACCATTTTCTACTCTTGATATAAGAGCATTAGTTTGTGTAGACTTAGCCTGTGCCCAAGATAAAAAGCTTCCTAAAAATCTAATTGAAGGATCACGGCTTTGTGCAAACAGTCTTCGATTACCGACAGTAGGAATTAAAGCATCACGCTCGGCTGATTTAAATCCTGCTTTATTTAAATATTTTTCAGCTAATTTATCACCTGCCATATCATCCATGTTTTTAAACTTGCCAAGGTATTTAAATTGTGCTTCTGTTAAAGTTAAATCAGACATTTCTTTTTTTAACTTTTGATTTATTTTACTTCCTCTTTGTAATTTTTTACCTATATCATAAGCTCTTGTTGCTCCTGCATCAAATGCAAAAGCTCTTGAAAATCTAGTAATTCTACCAAGTTGGACTAGTTCAAAAAATTTCTGTTGATATGCCATAACTCCACGTTGAAACCCATTAGAATTATTTATATCTACCATCCATGCTTTCATTTCTCTCTGTAATAAACCATTATACTGTCTGTTATTCCAAACAACATCCATGTATTTATCTTTGACTTTCATACTTTTAGGTCGTTTAGCATCTAAACCAAGAGCAGCCGAAGCATTTTGTTCTTTTCTAAATTGTTTAATGTAAGCCGAACTAGCTGCTTTAACACCACTATTTTTAAAAGTTTGTATTATATCACCAAAACTAGGAATAGCTACTTTAGTTAGTTTAGTTGTTGCTAATACGGCTTGTAGTAAAGCTACTGTACTAACCCCTAATGAATTTTTACTTAAACCACGTTCAATTTGAAATAATCCAAAGTATGCTTCAACTGAATCTTTAACATCTTTAATTTGTTGCTTTGCAATGTTTTCTAAAGTTAAATTCTGACGAGTTCCAATTCCTAATTCTCTTCTAATACCTTCAAATACATCTTGAATACCTTCACCTTTAGGTCCAAATACTCTAGAAAATTCAGCTACAGGAACAGTTTGTTCAAACAAAGATTGTAACGTATTAATAGGATCAGCTTCAAAATAATCTCTGTTTGCTAGATAAGCCCTAGCTTCTTGAGAATATAAAACTCTTTCGTTTTCAAAATGTCGAGCTGCTGTAATAATTAAATCTTCACTTGCACTATCAGCACTTCTAAACATTGCTGCCCTATCATATTCTTTATTTAATATTTTTGTTTCATCTAAATCCCATAAACCTGTTTTTCGTATTTCTTGAGAACCTTGAATATACCCAGTAGCTTTATTTTTTGCCCATCCAATAAATGTACTTACTTCTGTAAAATCAATGTCTATTTCTGGATATTCTAATTGTTGTAATGTTAATTCTCTTTCTTTACGAGCTTGTAAAATAAATGAATCTTGATATTTTCTTATGCCTTTTAAAGCAATAGCTTTTTCAACATCTTGTTGTTGGAGCATGTTTGTAATACCACCTCTAACTTTAACAAAATCATCAAATGCTTCAAGATCATCAATATGTACATTAACTTTTATTTCTTGACCATCTTTCACAAAAGCTCTTGCAATAAGTTTATTATTGTTTACATCATCTAAAAATTGTAATTTAAAAGCTTCTGTTATATCTCCAAAAGCCTCACTAGACTGTACTCTTTCAGTTTTAATTAATTGAGTTAAACCATATTGATCAGTTTCTTTTAAATCAATACCGGTAGCTTTAGTATATTTTTTAAATTCATCAGTAAGATTAATAATTTTAGTTGCCAAAGCCTGCGCTTCTACATTTTCTAAATCACCAGATTGTAAAAAAGAATGTTTAGATGTAATCGACATATTTTTATTATTAACTATTCTACCTGCAGCTAATACAGTATCTTCGGTTGCATCTCCAATAATTTCAGGTAATGCTACTGCATTCCAATAATTTAAAGCTTGTGTTTTTGCAGACTCAACAGACGTTCCTAAAACTTCTCCGGCTTTAACTCCTGCTCCTTGCATATTAAACATACGAGCACCAAAAGTTTGTACAGCTCGAACACCGGCTTGTAATTTAGCAGCGTGTGTTCCTGCTGTCATTCTTTTTAAAGTATTAAAATAACTTTTTCTATAAATATCTTCTCCAGTATTTAAAAATTGTCTTACAATTCCTTCGTTTGTTTTTTTAATTTTAAAAGGTGTAACTTGTATTTTTTTCTGAAGACCTCCTAAAAATGCTCCCATAGCAGCCATCCAATAAATATCTGCTATTTCTGTTTCTTCATCAGCAGTAACAATTCCTATTGTTGCACCTCCTACCATTCCAAATAAAGGTCTAACAGTTTCGTACATTAAAGCAGTAGCAAAGTCTTTAGTCATTATGCCTTTTTCAAATCCGGCTTTTAAACTAGAGTAACCAATTTCTGCAAAATTATTTGGCACTTGTTTTAATAAAACTTCTTCTAATTTATCTGTGTCTTTTAAAATGTTATCGTCTAATTCTTTTGTTATCTTTTCTAATTCTAATTTTCTCATTTGCTGAGATCGATTAGGTTTTTTTGTTTTTTGAAGTTGTTTTAATTCTTGATCTAATATAAATTTATTAGCTTTTTGAACATTTATAGTAGTGTGTAATAAACCTGCACTTTGATTACTATCTAAAATATTAGCTATTACTTTTGAATTTTCAATAGCTGTAGTTTTTCCTAAATCTTCTAAGTCTGCTTTTTGTTGAGCATTTAAATTTAATTCTGGTTCACCATCAATCTTAACAGGTTTTTTAATTTTCTTGCCAGACTTATCTACGACTTCAACGACTTCATCTGCTAATTTACTAAACGGAGATATTAAAGAACTAAGATAAGTTCCTCCACCGCCCAACAAAGCAGCAGCAGCTAGTGATGTACCACTAACTTTACCATATAAAGCTTCTTCTCTTAAAGCAACGTCTGCTGTTGCAATACCCGCCCCTGCTGTAGTAATCCCTACTTTACCTAACTTAGCAAGTTTTGTCCAAGGTATTAAAAAAGTAACAGGATCAACTAAAGCAAGTGCCATACGTCCTGCTAACATAGCTCCTGTTTCTTCTTTGCCTGCAAATTCTGGAAACAATTCACGAAGTTTTTGTTGACGTTCAGCTTCTATTTCTTGAGCTATTTCTGAATAAGATTTTTCACTTACTAATGATTTAAGTTTAGCTTTACCAAGACGATATAAACTACCCAGAACTGTAGGCTCTTGAGCCATTCCATATTTAAACTCTCGTTTAAAAGAAGCAACTTCACCTGTTTCGGTAAGAGGAGTTCTAGTTTCTTTAGAAGGAGCATCTTGTAAAAAACTTTCTAAAGACAAACGATCTTCTGTAGGTTTAGATTGTATTTCAATAGGTTGCGTTTCTAATTGAGGTGTACTATTTAAAAAGTCATCTAGCGAAAAAGATGGTTGATCAACTTGTTCTTCTTCTACATAAGTTTCTTTTTCTTCTTCAACTATACGAAGTCGTTCCTCTTCTTCTAATAACCGAAGTCGTTCCTCTTCTTCTTCACGAAGTATTCTTTCTTCTTCTGTTTCTTCTTGAGGATCAATTAGAATATTTTGATCTTCTAAATAAGGAGAAGAATTTAAAAAGTCATTTAAATTAAATGTATCAGCCATAATAGATTATAAGTTTTTTATTGCTGCTTGAAAATCTTCAACTCTAGTAGGAGTTTGTTTAAACCATGTAGAATCTGCAGCCTCATCTGCTGCTTTATCATACTCTTTAGTTTGTAAAAATTTCCATGTATTTTTATGTATGTTATTCCAATTTATTCCTAGTTGAAAATTAACAGAAGCCAATGCTTCAATAAAATTTAAATCATCAATGTCTAATTCTTTAGATTGTTTTAAAGCTGCAGTCCACGCTTTTATAGAATCTTCTTCTAACCATCTATTAAGTATATTATCAGGAACACGATCTCCTACTTTATATTGTTTATTTTCTTCTTCTGTTAATAAATGCCCTATTCCTACTGTAGGCTTTCCTAAACTATCTAAATAAACTTCGTCTCTAAAACCTTCTCTATCTTTTAAATGTTCTAAAAAACTTTCTGTAGGTTTAAGCTGTGCTTCTCTATTTATCATTTTTTTTTTCACTTCCGTTGAAGTATAATCATAATTGTCTAAAAAGTTTTGAACTTCGTCTGGATCAAGATTAAGAATTTGTTGTTCTCTTAATTTACCATATGGTATAACAGCACCTGCAAAAGGTTCAACAGAACGAGTTAAAGTAGAAACGTTTAAATTTAAACTTCCAAACTGATTTTCAAAAGATTTCAAAAATGCATCAGCTCTATCACTTGCTTCTTTTTTTGCATTATATTCTGAAGCCGGAAGTGTTCGTTTTAGTTTTCTAAGAGTAGGTGAAGATAGTCTAGCTTCTTCCATCTCAGATAATGTTTCTCTAATATCTACTGTTTGCTCTAACTTTTCTGCTCTTCCAGATTCTATATCTACTTGAGTATATGCCAGTTCTTTTGCTGAATAATCTGATCGTTCTAAAACAGTATCAAATTCTTGTAGAAACAAGTTTTTTTGTTCTTCTTGATCATCAGGAAAAGAGTCTGAAATTTTCTGTTTAATTTGATTTACTAAATTAATTTTACGAGATGATGGTATGGTTGGATCGTTTAATGCATTAATAACTTCTGTTGCAAGAGTTACAGGAGTTGCTACTACTACTACTCCTTCCTTTGGGCTATATTTAATAGATATACTTTTAGGAACTTCTTTTCCTTCTGCATTGTTTAATTGATCTAAATCTTCATATCGAACTACATTATACTCACCTTTTTCTATATCATATGATACAGTTTCTAAGATTGCTGTTTTTGTATGCTCTACAATTTCTTCCAGACTACCAGTAGCTTTTAAAACTCCACCTTCAGCTTTTATTCTTTTTTCATCTTGTTTTAATTGAGCTGCATAGTTCCTTTTTATATTATTTTCTAAATGTAATTTTTGATCTCGTGTTAATTTACCCCAAATATCTGTTAAACTAACATCATCGTTACCATCAATGTCCATACCTTTTAAAGGAGTTTCATTGTTTGCATTTTTAGTATTAGTTAGTTTTATTAAATTAGGACTTGTATAAGTTGTAAATGTATCTTTTTGAACTTTATCTTGTTTAACAACTCTAAAAGTTCTAGCTACTAAATCTGCAGGTCCAGCAAAAGTATCAAACTCTTTAAGTGCAGAATTAAAAGTTTCTTTAATTTCAATATCTTTTTCATTTAAATTATAACCTTTATCTTTTGTATCTAACCAGTCTTTATATTTTTTAAAGTTTTCTGCATTTTCTTTAAAAGATTTATTATATTGTTTAACAAGTTCTGGATTAATATTTGCTTTAACTCCTCCTTTTTCAATTTCAGTTAAATTTTTATTATTTGTTTCTGTAATTCCAAATTTATTTAAAAGTTTACGAATAGAACTAGTATTACTAGCACTCATTAAATCATTAGTTCCTTGATCTAAAATTTGTTTATATTGAGATTTTATAGCTATATCAGTAGTCTTTAAATAACCTTTGTGTTTATTATACGATGCTTGTAAAGATTTAATTGAGTTTGCAGTTCGTCTTTCAATTTCTTTTTGCCAATTAGTACTTGCATCGGAAAGTTCTTTTCCTTCTGCATCTACAAAACTACCTTGAACTCCAGTTGCATATCTACTTCGAGTATCATCTGCATGTTTGTTACTAATAGCATTATATATTAACCCGCCTTTTTTATACTGATCTAAATCATCAAAATTAATAGAAGGATTTTCAGTTCTATATTTATTTAATTCTGTATTAAAATCTGAAGCTTGTTTAAAGTTTGAAAGTTCATGTGCTTTTTCAGCATTTAAATTATTTGTAAAAGTTTCAACTTTTTCTAACGCATTTCTTCTTAAAAATTGATCAGCCACAGAAAATCCTGCCATGACTTGATTAACTCTATCAATTCTTCTTTTTCTTTTTCTAGCTTTCTTACGATTTGCTGCTTGACTAGCTAGTAAAGACTCGCCATAGTCTACTGCACTTTGCGTGGGATCAAATTCTTCTGCCATCTTATTGTCCTCTTGATAATAAACTATCTGAAGGTTCTTCTGATACTCTTTCAGGTTTTGATAATAAGCTATCAGGAACTTCCATTTGTTTTAATTCTTGTTGTATTTCTTGTGGTAATTTTGAACTAGGATTTTGAGGTTCTATTCTATCTCTAGCAATTCTGTTTAAATCTTGTAAAGCTGAAAGCTCTTCTTCAGGACTAGCCTCTTCTATTTCAGGATCATCTTCATCATCAATTCTATATTTAACACCTGCCTTTTCTGCCATAGACATTAACATATACATGGTAGGCTCGGCAAGCAAAAGCATTAAATCACTATTCCATGCTCCTTTAAAAGAACCATCTTGTAATATAGTCTCTGCTAGATTACCCACAGGCATACCATCTCCAAGAGCTGTAACTATATTAATATAGGTTTCTTCTTCTGTCATAAAATCAAACAAAGCATGAATAGCCGAATTTAAAGTTGTATGTGTTGGAGGTCTTTCCCAAGGTAAAGGATTATCAGGATCAGCCGTTAAAGACTGACCGGGAACAGGACCATCCATTTGTCCTAAATGATCTAATATCTCTTGATTTTTAATGTCTACTTGTTCTGTCATATTATGCTCTCATAAATATAGAGTTAAAATACTCTGGGCTGCCAATACCATACATAGGAGTTCCTGTATAGCCTTGAGATGTCCAATCCATTTGTGCAGATTCATACATTGGTAAAGCTGTATCTGCTATATACCCTCCACTAGGAATTAAATCAGTTTCTTCTTGTGTTAATCCAAAATCTGAAGCAACTTTCTGTACTGTACTTAAAGTAGTATAACCTTTTTTAGCTTTGGTTAATAAAGAAGTTTCTTCTTTTGGAATTATATAATCATAAGTCTTAGTAGTCGAAGTTTCCCATGTACTAGGATCAGTAGTTGGATCAAAACCTAAGTCGCTTATTACTTTATCACTAAAAGCAGAAGCCGGAGTTCCTGCTGCACCATAAGTATCATACAGGTTTAATCCGTCAGGAGAAAGTTGAGATTTTAAACTATCTTGTATATTAGGATATTGTTCAAATGTTTGTATTTGATCTATAATTTGTTGATCGTTAGGATTATATCCCGAAGAAACTTTAGGAGTATCTGTTGCTGTAGGTGTAGAAACATCTGTAGAAACATCTGTAGAAACATCTAGATTAGTTCCGTCTGTAGTAGTTGGTATAGGAGATGAAGTCTCTAAACCTAAAAACTCTCTTCCTTTATCCATCTGTTGACCCATCCAGTTTGCTAATTTATCAGAAGCTCCTTCAACATATTCACCGGCAAACATTCCTTCACCACCGGGTCTTGCAAAACTACCACCAGTTATCTTATTCATAGTTCCAGATATAGTATCAGTAACAGTACTATAAGCTTTACCTACCATAGTACCTGCTTTATGAATACCTCTCATTACAGAACCAAATCCTTTTCCTAAAGTGCCTGCCCAATTACCAAATGAGCCCCACCACGAAGCCATCTGTGGCATAATTAACATCATACCTAACATGCCAATAGGACCAAGCTTACCTATAAATTTACCAATACCTTTAAAAGCTTTCTTAAAAGCTTTACCGATACTTTTTAAACCAGTTCTAATTCCTTTACCAATTTTTTTTATAAACTTTTTAATCATATATTATCTCCTTAGTCACCTATGTCTGCTGCTCCATACTTAGCCGTATTAATAGTACTTAGTAAACTTCCAATAGTAGAACTCCAGTTTTCTGCTGCTCCTGCTCCATCATTTCCTAAAGCAGTAGCTAATAATTGAGTCTTACGAGTAGCTTCATTTTGAGCACCTTGCCATTCATAATGATATTTATCTCTATTCTCTTGCCAAATCATAGCCATTGAAGTCTCTTGTAATTTAAAAGAGTTCATTGCATTTTGAAAAGCAACTGCATTATCTGCTGCAGTATTTGCTAAATTTGTTTTTCTTCTCCAATCAACATTAGACATTTCAACCATCTGTGCTTTATCAGTATTAAATTTATTTCTTTCAAACTCAACCATACTATTATGTTTAGAAATATCATTTATCATAGCTGCATTAGCTTTTGATATATCTGCTTCTATACCTATTCTTCTAGCTTCAGCAGCATTCTTAGAACTAGCATTAAAAGATTTCATATTGTTTTCTGCTGCTGCATTTATAGTATCAACTCTTACAGCAATGTCTGACATAAATTTATCAACATCTGTTTCTCTAGTAGCATTAGCATTCTTGGCAAAATTGTCAGCAGCTTGATTACTTAACATGGCTTGATTTCTTGCTTGAGTATTTATAACTCTGCTTTGTTGGTCTAGACTCATATTAGTCATTTCCATGTTTAAGAAAGTTTTAGCATTAGCTACAGCCAACCTTTCATTCTTGTTAAGATTTGCTATGTCCATATTAGCCTGTGCTGCTGCATTCTGTAAAGCTGCTTGCTGTTGTCTATCAGCATTAGTTAAGGTAACAGTTTGTAAAAACTTTTTATTAAATAATTCTGTTTGTTGTTCTGCTTGAAAGTTTGCCATGTCCATGCTAAAAACATTTTGAGCATTTTGCATTCCAACTTGCTGTGCTCTTTGTGCATCAGCTTCAGAAGCTTTAGCTTCAATATCAACTTGTTGCATAACACTTCGTTGAATAGCTTCAGCATTAGATTGAGCAATAGGCATTGCAGACTGTATAATAACATTTAATAAAGCGTCTCTACCAACTGTAGAAACATCCATTCCTCTTGCAGCTAGTCCTTGCATTACAGAAGCGTAAGCAGGTTTAGCCCAAGTAGGAACTTCTCCGTTTTCTATACCTGATAATAACTGAGCCATTTGATTACCCATTAAAGCGTCTGTAGGTAGATTACCAATCATGCCTCGTTCTTCTTCAGTATAAGTCATTAACTCATCTTCTAAAGCTATTGGATCATCACCAAATGCATTTATCTGTTCTTCTGTAAGACCTGCATTTCTTAATTGTTTCTTAGCTTTTAAAACCCTAGGTAAAGTTGTACCTGCATTTTTAATAGCATCAGCTTTAGCTCCGGGAGATATAGTTCCAGTTATAGTATCAGCCAATGATTTAGCTGCTTCTTCATCAGAAATAGTAATTCCTTCTGCTTCTTTTGTTAAAGTACCATCTTGAACTTCTGCGATCATATCAGGAGTAACCTTACCACTTGCAGGATCAAAAACTTTTACATCTTGATCAGTTATTTGTGTTGCAGTATATGTGCCTGCCGTTACATCTGTAGGATCATCAACTGTCTTAATTTCATCTATTGTTGATACAGTTTCAGGAGTAATAACGGGGATTAAATTACCCTCTGGGTCTCTTGCAAAACTTCCGTCTGGATTTTTTACATATCCTCCTGCTTGTTCAGCATCAACTTTTGTAAGAGCAGTATCTCCTATAGATTTCGCTTCCATATCACGAACAACTGGAATAGGGTTGCCGTCTTCGTCTTTAAGAGGATTACCATCTTCGTCTAGCTGATAACCTCCTGCGTGTGTGGCATCAGGTATTACACTTTTACCAGATGCTCCTTCACCCATAACAGAATCATAAACTTCCTTTGCTCCTTGTTTCATTCTAACTTCATCGGCAGTATAGGTATCAGGAATATAAATAGGATCAGCTCCTCCGTCTCCATCTACGTCTTTATCTACGTCTTTATCTACGTTTCCACTATCATCTTTTGTAGGACCTACCCAAGTCTTTGAAGTATAATCAAAAGTCCACCCTGCCTCTACAGCCTCTTGAAATGTATTAAAGCCTGCCGTTTTCCACCAAAGAATATTTTCATCTATGGGTTCTTCGTTTAGATAATCTTCATATTGAGCTTTATCAACTGTTTCCGTAGGCTCTCCATCATCAGGTGGTGGTTGTTTTGTTAAAGCTTTCAGTTGTTCTTGTAATTCAAGCATTTGTTTTTCTAATGCTGAAGAATCAAATTGAGGCTGCTCAGTTATTGCTTTTTGATTAGCTTCAATCATAGTTAATATATCGCTATCATCATATAGAGGTTGGTTAGCTATAGCTTTTTCATTAGCTTCAATTGCAGCCAGTATATCTTTATCATCATATGCAGGTTGTCCTCCTTCAGCTATAGCTTTTTGATTAGCTTCAATTGCAGCTATTATATCTGAATCATCATATAATGGTTGATCAGCTATTGCTTCTTTATTAGCTTCAATCATAGCTGTTACTGCATCAAAATCATACTCTACATTTGCTCCTGCAGCTATTGCTTCTTTATTAGCTTCGATCAAGGCTTTTATCGCTGCATCATCATAGGTTGCACCTGCTGCACCTGTTTCTCCTTTTTCTCCTTTTTCTCCCTTTGCACCTGCTGCTCCTGCTGCACCTGTTTCTCCTTTTGCACCTGCTGCTCCTGCTGCTCCTGCAATTCCTGCTGCGCCTGTTGCACCTGTTGCACCTGTTGCACCTGTTGCACCTGTTGCTCCTGCTGCGCCTGCTGCACCTGTTGCTCCCTTTGCACCTGCTGCACCTGCTGCTCCTGCAATTCCTCGTTCTCCTCTTGCACCTGCTGCGCCTGTTGCACCTGTTGCACCTGTTGCTCCCTTTGCACCTGCTGCACCTGTTGCGCCTGTTGCGCCTGTTGCGCCTGTTGCGCCTCTTATAAACTCATCTTGTGCTTTATTAATTTTTTTCTGTGGTTCAGTCTCTATTGGTAGTGGTCTTTTTGTTTTTGTTGTAGATGCAGAAGTAGTCGCTGCTTTTTTTGTTTCTTGATATTTTTGAAACTTTTGGTTTAACATTCCTTCTTCAGCAGAACCACCCGGAGCAAGTTTTACACGACCACCAGTACGATAGTCTGCACGATCACCACGATAACGTGCTCTACGAGTAGCTCGTTTCTTTGCTTTTAATAATTTACTTTTTGCCATTATTTAACCTCGAATAACTTGTCTAGTTTCTCTTCAATTTTGTCTAACGTGTCAAACACTCTGTCCATGCCATCAGATAGTTCTTTTTTTGTTACATATTCTTTTGCCATCT
>Ga0208299_1002726_pt1 | contig 11665 bp, 10 predicted proteins | sample 15_taG_FD_184089 | JGI IMG/M metagenome (GOLD analysis project Ga0208299, IMG submission 184089) | Marine viral communities from the Subarctic Pacific Ocean - 15_ETSP_OMZ_AT15312 metaG (SPAdes) (version 2) | ecosystem: Environmental > Aquatic > Marine > Oceanic | place: Pacific Ocean | collected...
CTAGCGACGTTTCACCCTGACTACTGTTTTGCCGATGCAGAGCCAGACGACGCAGCGAATTACTCAAACCGCTCGCCCTATGCCATGGTGCATTTGCTGCGCGAAGCCAGCGTTGAGAGAGCCATCGCCTTTTACGGCGACACGGCCGCTATCCCTGAACGAAATATCGCTTACTTAACAGCGTTAGGCAGCAAAACCGCTGAGGCGCAGCTGCAGCGATGCTACAACCTGCCTTAATTTGCATAGGGTGCCTAAATTAATTTTTATGTTTGCAGACCATTTTTAATGCAGCGTTGGAAGACCAGCAGACTAGCAACCTGCTGGCAGTAAGAAGAAAACCCTCTTAATAGCCTTATAACGACTTATGCATAACGTAAGTATCCACATAACCAAGCGATGAGTGGCAATAAGCGTTGGGCACCGTGCCAACAATGCTAAACCCCAGACGTTGCCATAAGGCCACGGCGACTTGGTTGCTGGCCACTACGGCGTTGAACTGCATGGCTATAAAACCATGTTGGCGCGCAGCTTGCTGTGAGTGTTCGCACATGGCTCGCGCAACCCCTTTACCTCGCGCGTGCGGCGTTACCATATAGCCGCAGTTACACACGTGGCTACCAGGGCCAGCGGCATTCGCTTTTAAGTAGTAACTACCTAGCAACTGCCCCTGTTCGTCTTTCACTGCAATACTGAGCAGTGGTGTTTTGCACCACAGTGAAAAAGCGTCGTCATAAGTGATGTTAGGATCTATCGCGTAGGTTTCTTCGGCAGCTACAATGGCCTGGAACGTAGGCCAAAATAGGGCGAACTCATCCGCAGTCATTGGTGAAAATTGAAGGGTTTGCATGGGGCTTTTCTCGTTCATTAAGGCATAAGCTACGTTAGCATATTCTGATACGGCTCAGCGCAGTTGCATCGTTCCCCACCGAGTGGGCCATAAATTACAACGAGAGGGCTTGGCAATGACCATAGAGAGCGCACTGACCTACTTTTTAGCTATCTTTGTGTTTGCCGTGACGCCTGGCCCAGGAATTTTTGCGTTACTAGCTAAGGGGGTGTCGGCGGGTACGCGTCCGTGTATCCCGCTGGCGCTGGGTATGACGGTGAGCGATGTGATCTATTTATTGCTGGCGTTCTATGGCCTAGCAGCGCTGGCCGAAAACTGGGGAGAAGCTTTTACTCTGCTTCGCTATGCGGGGGCCGCATACCTGTTTTACCTGGGCTGGAAGATGTGGACCGCGGACGTGACGCCTCACGCACTAGACACTATTCCGCTTAGTAGCGGCGCTTGGCGGCGGGATATCTTTAAGAGCTTTCTACAAGGCTTTCTGGTTTCGGCCTCTAATCCGAAGGTCATTCTGTTCTATATTGCGTTTTTACCCACCTTTATCGATCTCACCGTGCTAAATCGGAGCGATATGTTTCTGGTGGTGGGCTTAACGCTGGTTGGGTTGATGATGGGCTTAATGCTGGTAGCATCGTTTGCTTCCTCTGCGCGGCGCTTTTTTCAATCGGCGCGCGCTCAGAAAGGCACCAACCGTACCGCAGGCTCGCTGATGGTAGCGGCAGGTGCTTTTCTCGTTGCGAAAGGGTGAGTAGAGCGGCTTAACGTGCGGCTTGGGCAACAATCTCATAGCTACGCAGCCGATCAGCGTGGCTATAAAAGTCGCTATTAATCATAAGTTCGTTAGCGCCGGTACGTGCTTGAAACTCTTCTAATTGCGCTTTTACTGTTTCCGGGCCGCCAATAATAGCCGCCCCCAAAAACTGCTCTACTTGAGCGCGCTCCATGGGGGACCAGTCTAACGTATCGACGGGGGGCAGTGACTGGGTCGGTTTACCACGAATCAAGTTTAAGAATTTTTGCTGAGCGGTGGTGGCCAAGTAGTGCGCCATCTCGTCACTTTCCGCCGCCATGACAGGCAGGCCCACCATCGCATAAGGTGCCTCTAAATGCTTAGATGGCCGGAAATTATCCCGGTATAGGCGCAATGCTTCAAAGAGATAGCCCGGCGCAAACTGCGCAGCAAAGGCGAAGGGTAGGCCGAGCTTTGCCGCGAGCTGTGCGCTGTAACCGCTGGAGCCCAGTAGCCAGATGGGGACATGGGTGCCTTGGCCTGGAACGGCTTTAACGGTTTGGTGAGGGTCCGCATCGTCTAAATAACGGCGCAGCTCTTCAAGTAGCTCTGGAAAATCATCAACTCCTGCATGGGCGTGGCGGCGCATAGCCCGCATGGTGGCACCATCTGAGCCAGGTGCGCGGCCCAGGCCAAGGTCAATTCGCCCTGGGTAGAGGGTTTCCAGCGTGCCAAACTGCTCGGCAATCACTAACGGTGGGTGGTTAGGCAGCATAATACCCCCGCTACCCACGCGAATGGTAGATGTTTTCCCCGCCACATGGCCAATCAGTACGGCGGTGGCCGCACTGGCAATCCCTGCAATGTTGTGGTGTTCGGCTAACCAGTAGCGCTGGTAGCCCAAAGACTCTGTGTGTTGGGCTAAAGAGACGCTATCACGAAACGTTTCAGCAGCGTTGCCGCCTTGGCGGATGGGCGCTAGGTCAAGAACAGAGAGTACGGTTGAGGCAAGTTGGCTCATAAGTCACCTAATAAACATGCATGGTCGGCGGGCCAAGTTGTTAGCACGCTTCATAATGCTATGTGTATGCGGGCAGCAACGAGCAAAAACAAGGTGTCAAGCGAGCAGAGTTACTCTCGGGGCGGTGTGGGTCGCACTAGGATTTCATTAACGTCAACATGGGGTGGTTGCGACAGAGCATAGATCACCGCATTGGCGATATCGCGGTCTGCTAGCGCGTACTTGGGTGGTTCATCAAAGAAGGGAGTATCGACCATGCCAGGCTCAATCAGTGTCACCCGCATGCCGGTGCCGCGTAACTCCTCGCGCAGATTATAACCAATACCCGTTACTGCCCACTTAGTGGCGCTATACATGGAGCCTGGGATGGTGGTGCGGCCTGCGGCAGAGCCGGTTAAAAGAATATGACCCTGGCGGCGTTTTAGCTCTGGCAAGCAGGCTTGCAGCGTAAGGCCAACGCCGTAGATATTGGTGAGAATCATCTCCCGCCAAGCAACATGATCGGCGCTGCTAAACCCACCCGGTGAGCCACCGCGACCTGCATTGGCGAATACTGCATCAATGTGGCCGAAGGTTTCAATCGCCTGTTCCACCATAGCTTGCTGCTGGCTTAAGTCGGTGACATCAACTTCGCAGGTGAGTACGTTCTCTGGACCAAGCTCTTGAGCAAGCGATGTCAGCTTATCGGCTGAACGAGCGGCAAGTACCAACTGGTAGCCTTCACGAGCCGCTGCACGAGCGGTGGCCGCACCAATGCCGCTGGAAGCGCCGGTAATTAACAGTACGCGGTCATGCATCGCTTACTCTCCTTGCTCATTAAACTGGGTGAGCTTTCAGCATGGCTAAAACCTAATCAGGTTGCAAATCGGGCTCAGCGCTGCTGTTTTTACTCTTTACGTTGCAGCATGGCAGAGAGGTCAAGAATCGACTGTGCCATATCCGCCATGCTTTTGCTTTGGTCCATTGAGGTTTTTCGCAGAAAGCGGTAGGCCTCCTCTTCACTCATGGACTGGTGCGCCATGATTAATCCTTTTGCCCGCTCGATTAGCTTGCGTTCACGGAGAGCCTTGCGGGTATTCTCCAGCTCGTCGCTTAGCCCCTGTAAGCGGCTGGATTGAGCATGAGTGAGCTCCAGTAGTGAGCGGCTAAGCGGAGAGTTGAGGGCGTTGGCGGTTAGGTCGCCAAGCGGCTGAGTAGAGTGAAGGGCTAGTAACTGTTCACAGGGCGCAGGCAGCGGTCTGTCAGGCTTCGCCTTCGTTTGTTCTAGCTCTGCTTGGGCCTGGACAATTTTATGATGGCAAAGGGCCGTTAATTGGGTATTCAGGGTGTCTTCAACCGTTTTAATCGTATCAATACGTAGGGTGGTGAGCTCGTACCAGGTTTCACCTAACGTATTGCCTGATGCCGTTTGGTGGTGAGAGCGCTGGCAAGCAATATCTCGCAACTGACAAATGCCCGCCAGTGTTCTAGGAGAGAGGGATTGTTGCCAAATCCCCAGAGCCTCTGGGGTGGCAAATTCTACAAAGGTGTCAAAGCAGCGCTGTTGGGCGTCAACCAACTGGTTCAGCAGCGTACGGTGGGCATTGTCGAAATGACCGAGAGTAAAACCAAAGGCGCCGCAGGCGCGCTCTTGCCCCGCCAGCTCTTTACCCTGCATAAGATGAAAAATAGCGACCAGGGCACGGGTAATGTCTGGGTCGACCGCTGTGTCGGCCGCTTCAAAAACAATCGCTAAGAGATTGCTAATGAGATGGTTAAACGCTTGAGTTGCTGCATCTGGCGATATGTTGAAGGTCTCAATTGCATGCCGTAATACATCTAGTTCATCCAGTGACAGCCAGACGGCAGCAATGCGGCGTAATAAGCGCGCTGTCGCCTGTGGCCGTGATTCCTGGCTAAGCGCTTCGAGACGCTGACGCATCGAGGCTTCCGCCGCTTGACTATGCTGCAGGTAAGTGGCTCGTCGAGTTTTAAAACGCTTGCCTTTTGAGGCTAAGTAAATCGTCGAGGCTCCTCGCTCGCGTTGAAGCACATGAATAAACTGGCTGACATCGCTGACAATATCTGCTGTGGTTGCTAGGTGGTTAAGGTTATCAATGTCGCAGCGCAGGGCGGTTAAGAGTAGCTGTTGGGCAGAAGACATGTTGATTTCCTTATTACTCGCCGCCTAAAGGTAAAAAGCCCCCACAGCGATGCGCATGCAGGGGCGGTGTTAATTAATATTAACGCAATGACAGTGCGCCTGCTCCTGTGTCTTTGCCTACCGCATCACGATAGGCGCTGGCTTCTTCTGCTTCGGTGGCATCACTAAAGCGAACGACCAGTACGCAGGAGGCAAGTACCAATACGGTTAAGCCGAGGTAAAAGAGGCCTTGCTGGTAGCTGAGGCTTTCGCTACGGAATAGAAACGCTGCCGATACAGCGCCCACGTTACCGCCTGCACCGACAATACCGGCCACTGCGCCCAAGGCTTTTTTATTGATAAAGGGCACCACACCAAAGGTGGCGCCTTCCGCCATCTGCACGAACAGGCTAAATACCAGCATGATGCCAATCGCCAAGCTGAGTACATGCATTTGCGAGAAGGTGACGAGAGCGATGCCTTCGCATAGTAGTGCGATAAAGAGCCAGCGGACGCGTCCTTTTAGCCCACCCTGTTTAGCGAATAGGTCGGAAAAAACGCCGCCAAGGGTACGAGCAAAAATGTTCATTAAGCCGAACAGGCCTGCGATTAAGCCGGCGGTTGCCAGGGTAAGATCGAATTTATCGAAGAAGTAGATTGCCGCGATATTGTTGATGGTCAGCTCGACCCCAAAACAGAGTCCGTACACCACAAACAGCGCCCAAACGCGGATATCCTTTGCCGCCGCTAAAAAGCTCTGGGCTGCGCCATGCTCTCCGGTGGCTGGCGGTAGTTCACCGCGGGCGCGCAGCTCGCTGAAGTTGCCGTCTGGAGCATCTTGAGTGAACAGCCAGTAAGCGATACCGGTAAAAAATAGCACTACGCCAGGCACGACCATGGCCAGACGCCAGCCGAGCGCCTCATTAACGCCTAGCATCAGCATGCCCGCAAAAATCAACGGCATAACAATTTGTGTGGTGCCGCCGCCTAGGTTGCCCCAACCTGCGCTCGTGGCATTAGCTGTGCCAACCACATTGGGCGCAAACATCATGGTGGTGTGGTACTGGGTAATCACAAACGAAGCGCCGATAGCGCCAATCGCTAGGCGGGCCAGCAAAAACGTTTCAAAACTGTTAGCCAGACCAATGCCCATAACCGGAATGGACCCGAGCATCAGTAGGCCTGTGTAGGTTTTACGTGGCCCAATACGATCACACAGCACGCCAATCAACAGGCGCACCACCACGGTGATCGCCACCGAGGCAATAATGGTATTGCCGATTTGGGTTTGGGTGAGTGATAGATCCTCGCGAACCACCGCCATTAGCGGCGCAATGCCGAACCAGCCGAAAAAGCAGATATGAAATGCGAACCAGGAGAGGTGAAACGCGCGCATTTGCGGTGTTGAGAAGTTCAACAGTCGAATGCGGTTGGCTTTATTGCGAATGTCCATGGATGGCCTCACAGAGCATAGAACGAGTTTGCCGAGACACAACGCATCAGGCGTTGCGTGGTTACGAGAACATGCCTTCGCCATTGAAGGTCAGGTTCGACGCACTCGTACCCTTGCGGGCCTGGTCCACGCCTACTACTACTGCATAGCAATAAGCAAATACTCCGCCATCTGTCTTTTTAAATATTTAAATCAGTTGCTTACTGTTTTTTCAAAGCAGTGCTAAGGGAAATAAAATCACTAGATTAATCAAGTGAGCGCACTCCTCATGAGCAGAGTGCGCCAAGTTGGGGCAGTGCTGGATGGCTGAAGGGAGTTATTCGTGCAGATATACTGCATCAATATCCAGGGTTGAGCGTTGGCCGATGGCATCAAAGTTAGCCGTGATCCAGTTGTCGGCGGCTTCTCTCCCTTGGTCAAACAGGTGGCATAAAAATGGCCATTCAGAGTTGAGTTTGCTTGAAACCGATAAGCTATCGAGTGCCTGATCGCCACTAATGCGGTGAAAAAGCGACTGCTGGTAGCAGTTTTCAATACCCTGCTCTTCAAGGGTGCGTTTCAACAGCGCGATCATGCGCACTTCTTTAATCAGCGCGGCATTAAAGGTGATTTCGTTAAGGCGGTTCATAATGGCCGAAGCGGAGGTGGGTAGTTCATCACGGCGAATCGGGTTGATCTGTACCAACAGAATATCCCTTGCGCTGCACTCTTCCATTAAGGGGAAGAGGGCTGGGTTGCCCATGTAGCCGCCGTCCCAATATGCTTCGCCGTCGATTTCCACAGCCTGGAACATAAAGGGCAGACAAGCCGATGCCATGACCGCATCGACGCTCATCTCTTCTCGACGAAACACACGCTGTTTGCCGGTGCGCACGTTAGTAGCTGCCACAAAGAGCTTTAGCTGGTCGCACTGGCGTACCCGCTCAAAGTCGATGTGGGCCGCCACAATATCGCGCAATGGATTCAAATTGAGCGGGTTGAGTTGGTAGGGCGACACCAGGCGAGTCATCAAGTCCATGGCGATATAGCCGGGGGAGTGCTCCAAACTCCAATTGCCGGTTAGTACATCCATCGGCGAGCGGCGGATAGGACTTGCCATGCCCGCGCGGCTTACCGCCTTCCAAAAATCCCTGAGAGATTGCCGGGCGGCCTGTTTACCACCACGGGTAAGGGCATCTGCCATGACTACGCCATTCATAGCGCCTGCGCTGGTGCCACTAATGCCCTCAATCTCAATACGGTCATCTTCCAGAAGTCGATCAATAACTCCCCAGGTATAAGCACCATGGGCTCCACCGCCTTGTAGCGCGAGATCTAGCTTCTTTGCAGCTGCCATCGTCATCCTTACCGTCTGCGTTATGAGTTCCATGCTCAGCATGGCATAAATAACGCATTACGGGAGGAGTGTTATATGGGGAGCAATTTAAGGCGCATCAGCAAGCGGTGAAGGATGACTTGCTGACATCGGTATCTCATAAACAGCCTGCTCCATAAGCTGATCAAGTTGCTTAGCAAGTGCTACGCTTGCTTCCTCCATTAGTGCTAGGGAGGCCAGTTGACCCGTATGATCCCCTTGTCTTGCATAGCGCAAAGCGTCCAAGCCGCTTTCATGGAAGCGGCGGTGAGGAGCCGCCAGCGAGCGATACGCCTCGGTATGTTTATAGCGCCGCCCCTCGCCCGTAAAGTACCAGCGGCCTAGCGTACAGTGCTGATGATCCACCATGTGGTCCTCGAAATAGGCGGAAAGTAGCTGGTGGTAGATCCGACTTTTCCAAACGGCGTGCTCTAGCTTGGCAGCGTGCAAACAGGCCGTCGTGGTGCTGTGGTGAATCACTTTATACATATGACGTGCTTGATCCATGAGTTGCTCTATCACCTGCTCTGCCGCTTGGGCTGCATTGGCCAGCGCCGTAGATGTTTCCCGCTGATGGGCCTGCACGCGAGCATCTTCTTTTAGCAATATGGCAACCTGCTCAATCCAGTGATCCAATTGGTGGCCTAGATGCTGCGTATGGTCGGCAAGGTGCTGGATATCGCTGACGATAGCAGGTAAGCCAGAGGGCTCCTGGTGTATATGAGCCTCCTCTAGCGCCGTGGTCATGGCAAGTGCACGGGTATGCCCGGCGTTACGGGATAGTTCTACACCGATTTTGCGTAGCTCGTGCAGCGCCTGTTCGCTAGCGAGCGGGGCTGCATAGTGAACATCTGCCTGTTGGAAGCGTTGACACTGGTGTTTGATCGTTTGAGCCGTTTGTTCAGCATGATGAAGCCGCGCAAATAAGTCTGACAAAGTGGCCCGTTCACTCGCTAACTGCTCGGCATGGTGTTCGGCCCCCGTGCTTAATGAAGTCAGCATATCTGCTCCTTTGGACTGGAGCATGCTGATCGATTCAATCGGTGTCATCAGGCTAATAGCACGGCAACCATGAACGCTTTTTTCAGTCGCAAGCTGAGTACGCAGCTCGGTAACTTCATGCTCTAAACGGCGGATCGTTTGAAAGGGGTGCATAAAGGCAAACATGACCAATACCTGCAGTAGCGGAGCGTTGTGTGATCTTTTGTCACAGAGTGTTGCAGAGGGTTTCCATGCCTGCCTGGAAAGAGTATCGATTCACGATCAAAATCAACCTCTTGCATATAAAAAGAGGGAGTATTTTCATGCTTCACGACTGCTTTTCTTAATTGTTACCTACCCTTTAGCGGCGAGCTAACGACAGTGCGGTAGGGCAGTTAATCACCTGAGAAGTAGCTAACCACTCCTCATCAGGGTAGTAAGCAAAGACATACTGGTTCTCTTTCAAACTATCAATCAGCGGATATGTGATGTCTTCACGCACGGCGGGGCAGCCGTGGCTACGGCCAAGGCGGCCGGTTTGCGCAATAAAGTCATCGCTAACATAGTCGGCGCCGTGAATAACAATTGCTCGCTCAAAAGCTAGATCGTTCACTTCTGGCTCCAGGCCGTCCAGGCGCAGCGAATAGCCATTACGGCCGTAGTAGCTATTCATAGTGCGGAACAGGCCAATGCTGGACTGATGGCTGTCAGGTGTATTCGAGAAAGCACTAGCCACCGCATCGCCAGAGCCCTGGCCATGTGACACCAGCTCTTCAAACAACAGGGTATGCTGGTGAAGGTCAAATACCCACATGCGTGGCTCTGAAGAGGGGAGCGAGTAATCAATTACGGCTAGGCGCTCTGCTGATGGGTCTGCACAGCTTAGTGCCTGGGCAGCAAGGCGCAGTGCCTCGGGCGTGGCCCCTGGTGCTAACTGGAGTAACTGGTGGTGAAGAGGAGAAACACCCGCGGGCGGTGCTGTTGCCACCTGGGAGAAAAAACTCGCCGCTTGAAGCGGGTAAGAAAGTAACACGATAGGTAAAGAAAACAGTACAGTGGTTATGCGTGAGCGAAAAAACATGGGTGCAATCCTGACTAAAGTGGCGAAAAAAGGGTACACACGTAGAGTCATAACGAGTAAACGTAAACGGCTATGATAAAAAACGCGTATCGGTACGGGAACAGCTGATATGACGTTAAGCAAAAAGAGTGAAGCCACACCACAATGCTGCATAGTAACGCAAGGAGGGGCGATGAACGACAATCAGCCACTAAGACGATGGGCGATAGGGGCCGCGCTCTGTCTGACGCTAACCTACCCACTGATGGCCACCGCAAGCGAACCCGCTAGCGAAGCGTTACAGCAAGCCCTGACACAACGCATTCAGCAAAGCGGAGAAACGCTGCCGGTAGAGTCGTTTTACCAACTGAGGGATGGGCAGCCTGCTTGGCAGGCTATCAACCGTGTTGAAGCGCTGGTCAGCGCATTGAATAGCCTCGTGGATGACGGTTTAACGCCGAGTGATTATCAAGCCGCTTCGCTGTTGGATGATTTTCAGCTTAGCCAGCAGCTAGACGCCCAAGCGAAAGCAAGCTTCGATGTGCGCGCTACTCGTTCGCTGCTGTTAGCACTGGATCATTTATCGCTAGGTAAAGTGAACCCTAAAGACGTCGAGCCCAACTGGGACTTACCACGCCCTGAGCGGAGTTATGCACTTCCTCGGGTAGTGCAGGCGGTTGAAGAGGGTGATGTGCATCAGGCGCTGGCTTTCGCTCGCCCCGCATCTCCTGAGTATGCTCAGCTGCGCGAAGCGTTGACGCATTACCGCCGTTTGGCAGAGCAGGGCAGCGTGCCTTACTTGCCGGGGCGTGAGGAGTCGCTGCGTCCCGGCGATATTGATGACGACGTTCAAACGCTACGCCAGCGCCTGACGCTATGGGGCGAGCCCCACCTGCTGGCAGCAGATAGTAGCGCTTACCCCATGGTCGACGTGCAGGCGTCAGGAGCTGACCCTCGCAGCTTCGACCGAGAGTTAGCGCAAGCGGTCATGCGTTTTCAGCGACGCCACCAGTTGCAAGAAGATGGCGTAGTGGGAGAGCGCACACGACTGGCACTGAACATGCCCGTCTCCGCACGAGTGAACCAATTGCGCATCAACCTGGAGCGCGCCCGCTGGATTCGCCCTTCGCTGGAGCGGGCGCCCAACGTATGGGTCGATATTGCAGGCTATCGCTTGCATTATACGCGCCCCAATGGCCAGCATTGGGATACCCGAGTGGTGGTGGGCTCGCCCAGCCGTGAAACGCCGATTATTCACTCCTCCATCAGCCATTTAACGGTTAATCCGAGCTGGACGATTCCGCCTACGATTATGCGTGAAGATGTGCTACCACGGATCCGCCAGGACGAGCAGTATCTGGTGCGGCAGAACATTCAGGTAGTGAGCCTATCTGGAGAAACGCTGGATGCGAGCACGATCGATTGGCAGCGTCCTGGAGGCGTGATGCTTCGCCAAGTGGCAGGGAGCAGCAATCCTCTGGGACGTGTCGTGGTGCGTTTTCCCAATAACGACATGATTTACTTGCACGATACCCCGGCAAGAGGGCTCTTTCAGCGTGAGCACAGGGCGCTGAGCTCTGGCTGTGTGCGGGTTGAGGGGGTAACGGAATTTGCCCAGCTCCTACTGCATGACAGCGGCAGCCGTTATCAACTCAATACGCTGATCGCGAATGGCCGCAGCGATCAAAACGTGAACTTGCCTAACCGTATTCCGGTAGCGCTGCACTATCTGACTGCTTGGCCCAACGGGCAAGGCGATGTAGTGTTTAGAGAGGATATCTATCACCGCGATGCGGCGCTGCTCGCAGCGCTCAAAGCAGTGTAAGTCGCTCGTCATTCATCACTACTGTTCATCACTACGGGTAGTATCAAAAAAGCCGCCCCACGTCGTGTGGAGCGGCTTTTTCGTATCGCCGTGGAGAGTACTTATTGGAGGCTTTCGTCGCTGTCGTTATCGCGCTCGTAGTTAGCCACGCTAATGGTGCCGGTTTCGCCACTCTCCAGCGCGGCCAACATCGGCTCGGCTTGGCGTTGGAACGCGATCAGCGTGTCGCCGCTTAGGCTAGTGTTCTCGGGCAGTTCGACCGTCATCGCGTT
>Ga0208299_1002727_pt1 | contig 11664 bp, 18 predicted proteins | sample 15_taG_FD_184089 | JGI IMG/M metagenome (GOLD analysis project Ga0208299, IMG submission 184089) | Marine viral communities from the Subarctic Pacific Ocean - 15_ETSP_OMZ_AT15312 metaG (SPAdes) (version 2) | ecosystem: Environmental > Aquatic > Marine > Oceanic | place: Pacific Ocean | collected...
AGGGGCGACATTATAACCAATACCCTCCAGCTCACAACCAGTCGCTCCTCGTCTTATATAACGCTAGGAAGTGAACTATGAGCGATAAAGAACAACTCATTGTAAACCTTAAAAGCGTAGGCACTGGAATAGATATAAGAACAGGATTTACTTACCCTATGTTAGCGGATGGAAAAGGATATGATTTAAATAATTGCGTACATGTAACAGAGTGCGATATAGAGTGGTTAGTAGAACTAAATCACAGCGATAGATTACTGCTTATTTGTTGTCTTGACAGCATTGATTATGGAAAATTTTTTAATGAAATAGATAAAAGAATTCAACAATTAAAAGATATTAGAAAAGCGATAAAGGACTAATAATGAAAAATATAATAGAATTCCTACATAACAGCGTAGTAGTAGCATTTTTTACTGTTATGACTGTTGCTGTAATCTATGGCTTAGCGTTGATGATATGGATAATGATAAGCTAATAGATATTAACTACATTAGACAGATGAACAGAGTATATGGCGCATCTATGCTTGAAACTAGCGAAGCATATGAAGCGCGTAAAAGATTTTGTGCATTAAGCGATGCACTCTTAAAATACAGGCGACAGTTTCTAATTTATAGAATATTAGAGTTTTTTCGCCTGAGATAATTTAAATGGCCTCGGTATCAACAGCGATGTGTTCCTTTCATGCAAATAGTTAAGAAGCGCTGACTGGGGCCATAAACTTACAAGACAGACACAGCGACACTATTGTCGTATGTGATAACAATAAACATAAAAGGAAAAGCGATGCAAGACACAATCTCAGTAAAAGGATTGCATGACGCACTGAACAAAAAGGGATATATTTGTAATCCTAACTTTGTTTCACGTATAGCGACATCAATCCATGCTAAGCCTGTTGGCGGTGCGTTTCTCTATGGCCCTGCGGGGACTGGGAAAAGTATGTTGCCACAGGTACTCGCTGAGATTCTTGAGCGTAAATTGTTCTTTCATCAATGTTCAGCTGGTACTCGCGAAGATGACCTATTGATGCGTATTTGGCCTAATGAAGACACTAAGTCAGGTGTTAAAATAGAATATGGCAAAATATATGAAGCGTCAAAAGCATCACAAAGCGAAGAAGTTATTGTTGTGTTGGATGAATGGGATAAGACAAAGCCTAGCGCAGATGGATTCTTTTTGGATTTTCTGCAATATGGTCGTTTGTCAGTTCCCGGAGGTGATGCCGTTGTGGCTAACCTAGAAAACATGACAATATTCTTTACCGCTAACGATGACCGTGATTTCTCGGAAGCATTACTGCGTAGGTTTCCTAAAGTAGACCTTACGCCGTTACCGCCCTTGCTTGTTAATAAAGCACTGCGAGAGACGCATGAAAAGAATGTATTTCGCCCTAATGCTGTTAGTTTATACCAAAAATGCCTAATGGCAGAGATGCCAAAGCCGGCTACTATCCAAGAATTGCGTCAATTACTTGATGCAATAGAATATCTTGGTGCTGGAGCTGACTGGGATACGCTAGTTTTCCAATACATTACCAAGACTGATGAAAATCATTCTTTATTGCGTAATGTGGAAAAAAGCGATTGGGATGAATTTAAACATGAGCAAAGAAAGAAACTATCTCCTGATGCGTACCAGCAAGTATTTGGTACTGATGAAGATAGCGGTGGTAATGCCATTGAAATGCCTGAAATGTCCAACATAAGGGGATTTGATGCTTCATTTGATACCGCTCAGGGAGTTCCTGAGTCAGATGATATATATGGCGTTATAACTCGTGATGACAATTCTTATTCTGCGGTAACAGATGTTGGATATGAATTGCCTAACGAACCACAGTTTCTATCTTGGGCGGAAGTACGCGATGACTGCATCATAGCTAAAAAGCCTATTGACCTCACTGCAGCGCACGAGTTAATGCAAGGATTTTCGAAGAAAACTGTTAAAGGAGAATTAGTATTCACTACCGATGACATATCGCTCGAAGAGATGCGTAGACTCGTTCGTGGTAAATACATAAAGCATAAATACTCCGCTAAGGAGATTATTGCTCGTGAGATGTATAATATCGGCAGTAAGCATGGAATGGAGTCTAAAGTAGATATACGCTGGAAAGACGGTAAGACAGAGATTATAATTTCGCTTAGTAATATTCTGCGCATTGATGATGCTATGAACATGAACGCTAAGCACAATCTCATAATGTTACCTGACATAAGAAAGTATAACTCTATATGCTCTAGTCCGCTTGTTAGCATACGTGATGTAGTTCCATACTATTTACGCGAGGTTAGACCTCAAGACATAGTAGGTAACATCATGCTCAAGAATATGAAGCGTACTAAAGGTCTTTGCCAGATGCTTCGTCCGCAGGCTCCTGAGAAACAGAGCGACGTAGATATCTCTCAGCGTATTAATTCGATGAAAGATAAAAAGGTTAAGTTCAGCTATGTTTCTATTCCGGATGCTAAGATTATTAGTGCTAGAGGTATTGATGTTAAATTAATATCTCTTGGTAATAATGGCGATGATGGCAATGACTGTGTGCTTGTGCAGATTGATACAGCGCCCGAACCAAATATATTTAAGTTTGCGTTGTGGTGCGTTGGTTTCTTACCACTGTACAAGTGCTTCAAAACAAATACAAAGGAAACTATGCTTGAAATGCAGAAGCGTGGCTGGTGGGTTTCGCAAGATAATATGGACATCTTGGAAAAAGACAGTATGCGCTGTTTATTTGTGTTTGACCATGTGATAGTTTGGCGACAGTTTTGGTCTAGTGACTGGTTGTCATCTAGGAACGACCTGTTGACCAACGCTATCAAATCGACAACAACGAGAATCAATGCGTTAGTGAAGAAGTATGAAATTCAAGATTAACAGACGCTGGCATCATTGGAATAATGACGATGAACGCACTCGTGAGGCGGTTGTCGGTAGTGAAGGGGGGCCGGTTAAACAATCGGCTCCCCGCTCTACTTCGGATGTTACGCCTAGTGGTAGAAAATTTAAACGTAATTTTTCATCTTCTAAGCCTAATGTTATGTCAGATAAGATATATGACGCTGGCGAGGAATTATATAACAGTAATGATATAGTTAATTCAAAGAATTTACAACAAAACCAAAAACCGGTATATTCACGTCACAATATAAATAAATTTATTTCTGCCTCAAATAGTGCATCAGATAAATTATACGCTGAAAAAGGGGAAAACAAGGAATCTCAGAAATTAGACAGTGAAGTATCGTCAATACATGACTTCGTAGAAGCGCTTGATTATAGTTCACATACGAACGCATTCATCGGTAATAAATCTGATGAAAGTATTAGATTTAACTATAACGAGAAGGCTTCTCGCTCTCTTGGTATAGAATATTATAGTTCTAGAAATAAACGCTATGGTACTTTATTTGCTAATTTAATAGCTAAGCTCGCAGAAGACAGCAGTGGTGTGGATATAGAAGGCGATGAATTTTGGGACGAGCAGTTGCTTACAGAGCGTACAATTACAAGGCAGAACATAAATAAGTGTAAAAAAGATAAAACAAAGGAACGCATAGTTCTGATGCTTGATACATCTCCTTCATGCCGCACAGTGGCTGATTTTTACGGACTTATAGCAAATATCGCTGAAGGCTACGATGACATAGAAGTATATGATGTTCCCAATGGTAGAATAGTGCATAAGTATTCAAGGCGTTATAGAAGATTTGTTCCAGCTTGGAACTTGGAAGATATAGTTAATAGAGCGCAGGAATGGAAGTACATGAAAAATAGAACTGTGCTAATATTCAGCGATTCAGACTGTTCTGGAATTGTAGAAAAGAACATAGGCATAAATAACGCTATAGTTCTTTGCCATCAGACTAGAAGCGATGGTTATTATTTGCGTGATATAGAAACTAAACTTGAAAACAAGGGCGGGAAAATATTCTACGGAGTAGACTCGCCGGATAAACTCATGGAGGTTGTCCGAAAACTGAAATAATAACAAACAAAAAAGGAGCGATGTATGTCTAATAAAAATGGACATTTCATAAATCTTACTAGTTCTGATAAGGCTATTATCAATTTAAAGGTAGTAGATAAAGCGGAGCTTGAAAAGGCGAGTGAATTGTTTAGACAGTTGTCAAAGTTAGCCAATAAGGCATTGAAAAGCACTAGAAGTCCAGCCGCTTTCTTTAGAATACTGGAATACGAAATGGAATCATTTAAAGAATTTACTGAATTCTTTGATGTTTCTCCAGTTGCATTAGCAGCGGGCATGGTTCAGATGCGGTTTCACGAAATAGCCGTTGATAACTGGGATGATGCCGGAGCTACAATAGATGCTAAAGGTGGGCGGGGAGGCAAATACAAGTTACCTCCGCCGACAATGATGCTTGTACTTAGAAGTAAAGCGTATCAAAAGGAGCATGGCAATATTGTTATGAATGATTCGCTTGATAAATATGGCGATGACATGGCTGGTATTTCTGAGATTGGCTATATTTACGCTGATGAGGAAGCAAAAGTTATCCATGCGTTGGAAAAACATGTGCCTAAAGATGTACTGTCAAAAGCGGTAAGTGCTGTTACTTCAGCTCTTAGGGAATCAGTTAGCGAAGCAATGACAAGACTGATGAAAAAATGCGAATACGGAACCAATGAATCAAGAAGCAAGGAACCGGAAGATGTTAGAAGGGACTTTGCTAGGCATAAAGTAAAGAAATTACTGTCAGGATTAGAAGGCGGTGATTTCTTTAATACTTTAGGCGAAGTTCTTAGAGATGATGAAATGCGTGACTTCATACAGAAGGACTTTGATGAATGGCGTAAAGCACAAGCATCTGAACACGTGATGCCAATGCCGGGAGAAATTCACGGAGAGGCCTGAGTACTGAGTACATGGGTGCGGTTATAAGCTAACTTCACAGGTTCGCAACCTGCGTACCCACAGAATCGCGTAGAAAGCGATTCATAATCTAAAACTAAATAGAAAGGCATGTTCACATGAGTGAAATAAAGAAAAGGCCTAACGGAGAAGTTGACGATACTGGTTTTAGCGATGTTACTGATGCTACGCTTAAATCAAGTGTAGTGCTTGGAACAAAGCTATACAGTAAGTTCACTTTAATAAGTGGCAATCGCGGTGTTAGCGAAGCTCACATAGACAAGCTAGTTGCTATGATAACAGCGGATGAGGATTGGTTAACATTCAATCCTATCACTGTTGATAGCAATTTACGCGTTCTTGATGGGCAACATCGTTTGATAGCCGCTCAAAAGGCGAACGTACACATATGGTACAAAATTAGAAGCAAAAAGACATCTCTTGAGGTGGTCGCTAGAATTAACGACTGTCAGAAGAGCTGGACTCCTGATGATTTTGTATTCATGTACTCAACCCTTGGAAACGTACACTATAAAGCGTTTTGGGAGTTTTACAAAGGCTATGGCCTGTCGCCCTCAACAGGGTTGATACTTTTTGGAGGTCAATCAATGAAGTCGTTGCGTAATGGCACGCTTAAGGTTGTTGACATTCTAAAAGCAGAAGAGATAGCTGACGCGTTGATGGACGTTAAAAAATACGTACCTTTTGCGGATTACAATAGATTCGCAAGTGCGTTTGTGCGTGTTTTTGAAAATAAAGAGTATAATCATAAACGTATGTTGACCAAATTGCGTCAAAGAAAAGATGTAATAAGGAAATTAGCTACCGTTGAGGATTATATGCGTATGTTAGAGGACATTTACAATCACAAATTGCCTGTAACAGACAAAATCCGATTCTTCTAATGCCGGGTTCCTTTACTGTTATATAATATATAATTAACAGTAAAGTTGTTGTATAGTAGTATATACGCAGTAGATATATTATTTATTTACTGCGTACTACTATATACTATATATATAATACTATAAACTCTTATAATAAAAGAAAAAGAAAAGTAAAAGAAAAAGAAAGGCTCAGTACATGATTACAATAGCGAATCTCGTTGCGAACTTTTTTATCTTTTCCCTTGCTCTTTTGATGTTCACAGTCGCCGCTTTCTTAATATACGTAGTAGCAAGCGAATGGCTTGGTGGCAGGAAATGGCGCTAGAATAGTGTTCATGTTTTTTTGTTTTTTAAAAAACAGTTGGATGATAACATTGATAACTATAATTTCATAACTTGAAAAGGGAAAATAATGAAAAGTTCAAAAGATGTTCCGCGTAGCCGCTCTTTCAGATGCTCTGATAAAATATGGGCGCATTTTAAGCTTATATGTTTTTTGAATGAAGTAAAAATCCAAAATCAATTAGAAGACTTAATATGCGACTATGTAGAAAAGAACAATACTCTTTTTGCAGGCGATGAAAGAGATGTCAAACGTAAAAGAGATATATCAAGAATATCTTCGTAACATACGCGATAACAAAAACTCATCTCGGTACGTTGGGATGGAGTCCTATCATCACTCCTCGCGCGCAGGGCTGTGTATGCGTAAGCACTACTACGGCTCTGTTGCGCAGGTTGATGGTAAACCAGTAGACGATAAGACACTTAGAATATTCAGAATAGGCGACCTTATACATACAGATATACAGGACGCTATGCGTTGGTATGCTGACAGTCATGCGTTGCCTATATTTATAGAAAAAGAATTATTTATAGAAGAATACAACGTAAGAGGTTTTATTGACCTAGCGTTGGTATCAGATGATATATTATTTGATATAAAAACATGCAACTCTTGGAAGTGGCGTAGTATGTTTGGTAAAAAGTTTGACCCTGAACCAACTGAGAATTACGCTTTACAGCTTGCGACGTATGGTATATGGTACGAACAAGAATACGGAGCTTTAAAAGGAATGAAGCTGTTGTATTATAATAAAGACAATTCCGACATGCGTGAAATTGATGTACCTATGAGTGCTATGGAAAAAGCTCACAATTACTGGACTACTGTTATGGCGATAGCTCATGATGTAGAAGAACCTCCAGCAGTAGAGCTGGGAACTTCTCCAGTCTATAAGTGGGAGTGCAACGCTAAATACTGTGATTACTATGATGTTTGCGGTGGCTTAGAAGGAAATGTCTAATACTAGCAAATGGGAGAATAAACTATATGGCGTTAATAGGGCTAGAAATGAAAGATTTTATAGAAGAAAGAACGAAGCACGCATACTTGATTTACTGCACTATTTTGGAAGAAATTGGCGGCAATGGTTTGATGAGAGCATGTACACTGGACATAACAGAAGGGGTATAATAAGCAAAACTAAAACTGTGAAAGGTAAAAAGCATGGGAAGAGCAATAGAAGTAGATAAACGCTTAATGAGGCTTGAGCTTGAAGTCAGAGATTTGAAAAAAGTAGTTTCATCTCTGCTTGGAAAAGAAGAGCGCAGTAAGGAATCTGAAAAACGAGTCAAGGATGACAGTAAGGAAGAATTCCGCGAAGCTCCAGCTTCAAGTGCGGCTTATTTTCCATACAAAGAACGGCAAAAGGAATAATTAATTATGACTAAGAATGATGTAGATAATAATTCTGATATAGCTAATGCTATATTGAAAGCATTCGAATCTGAGGAACTAGTTGGCGGAATCATGGGTACTGCTAGTTTTAATGTAGCTGATGCGTTAAACAATATTGCGAGGGCTATTTTGGAGATTGGAGAAAGTATAGATAGACTTACCACAAATATAATTGATATTAGTGATGATGCAGAGGCTGGCCCCTTTAGAAGAAAATAAGTTTATTATAAGGAGTAACAAATGAATAACACAGAACTATGGGACAGCGTAGAAAGAACTGACCCAAAATTTACCAAAAAGGTAAACCAACGTGGCGGCTTCACTGCTATTGGTGCTCAGTACCAAATGCGTAAAGCTACTGAATCGTTTGGCCCTGGTATAGGCTGGGGCGTCAAAGAAGAAAGCTTTGAACGCTATGAAGATACTGGACTTGTACTGTATCAGGGTACGCTGTGGTATAAGCATGGCAAAGCTGTTGGTACAATACCAATACATTCATCTATAAAGTATCACTCTAACAATAGAGTAGACGATGACTTCGCAAAGAAGGTCGCCACTGATGCATTGACCAAGGGACTATCAAGGCTAGGCTTTAACGCTGATGTCTTCATGGGTCTGTTCGATGACAACAAATATGTTAATTCCTTAAAAAAGGAATTCAGCAGCAACGGTGCAGCAGAAAAAGTCGATGATTCATGGCGCAAGAAAGTTGTCACTGAAATAAATACTTTAGATGATGATAATAAGCGCTTAGTAACTAAGGCTTTAGAAGACGGTAAGATTAACGCTACAAACTGGAAGAAAACTATTGACCGAATAATAGAGATTCGTGACGCAGTAGCGGATGAGTAAAATAGACGAAATCCTCGGTGACGCTACGCCAAAAAAGGCGTACTACGAAGAAGAATACGTAGAAGAAATACAACCCGGAACCTACAAAGCGGAAATTGTTGGCATGCGTAATAAATTGTCTACCATAGTCAAGAGCGGCTCAGAGTGTGATATATACTGGCCGCGCTACCAAATAGATAAAGAGCATCCGCAATACGGTGGTATGTATGTTCGTGACAGCGGCCTGTTTAGATATAAAGAAGCAGAACCACATCGCAATCTCTACTATAAGAAATTCCTCGATAAAATCGGGATTGAGTTAAAGAAGGTCAAGGAAGACGGCAAAATAATATATGAACTGCCGCCGCTACTTGATGAGATGATAGTTGGAAAAGAAGTAATGATAACAGTACACGAGGAATCATGGATGTCAAACAAAGGAAGAAAAAAAGCAACTGTAGCGACCCTTACAAAGGTTTTAAATGGAGAGACTTCCCCTCCGCATACCCAATAGAGGGTCATTTTAAGACCCACGATACAATAACAGAGGTTGATGCGATGTTACTCTACGGAGAAACATCCATCGCCTCGCAAATTGCAGTGCTAAAATCTATAGGGTATAAATTTAAATATAAGCGCAAGAGATTAGGATTTAGAAATATTTTACATGAATGGACAATTATAAGAGACTGATATGCAACTAGCAATACATTCACCTGAAGCTGAGAAAGCATTATTAGGACAGATATTAAAAGATAACAGCGTTTTCGATAAAGTTGGAGGCTTTATACCAGAGCCAGATGTGTTCTACGATAACGTAAATCGTTTAGTGTGGGATGCGATGAGCGTCATGCGTAGAAACGAAGAAGGTGTCATTGATATCGTGACTCTGTTATCTAAATTTAAACCAAACGATGATAAGGTCACTGGTTACTATCTGTCAGGATTGGTAGACGAAGTAGCCACTACTTCAAATGCTGAACACTATGCTAAGATATTATATGAAAAGTGGCTTATACGTAAAGTTGTGCGTAAATCACGTGAGATTAAAAGTCTTATGGGAGTTGGCGGAGAAAAAGCATATGGTGTACTGCAAAAATTAAACAATGAAATAGAGGATATACTTAACCTGCGTACTAGGGAAAAATTTGACCTTAGTACGCTTGTTGACAATACCATAGAAAGTATTAAAGCGCACAACACTTTAATTCCATATAACTATGGAAATCTTGATAGCTTGACAGGAGGAATGACTCGTGGTGAGATAACAGTTATAGCGGGCAGGCCCGGGCATTTTAAGTCTACAATGATGCTTAATATTGTGCGTAATTTGGTATATAGCGGTTATAAAGTGCTTGTGTTCAACAGGGAAATGTCTAATGTTGAAATGATGAAAAAACTTATAGTTATGGAATCTGACTTTATCAGCTATGGAACACTACGCTCAGAATCTATGAGTAGCGCTGAAGAGAAAGATTTAGAGTTATCAAAGAATAGAATAAAGAAAAGTTTTCAGAACCTACTTATGTTTGATAATATATTTGATATAGACCAAGCCATGCGTGAAATTAGAAAATACAAACCCGATGTAGTTGTTGATGATTATATAGGGCTGATAGATGTACTTGGAGTAGACGATAATAGACTGCGTGTAGATGCTATTATGAAACACTACAAGAGAGCTTCAAAGACGCATAATATGTGTTCTATATTAGTGTCGCAGCTTAACAGGGAATGCGAGTCAAGAGCCAATAAACGCCCTATATTACGTGACTTACGGGATTCGGGCTCTATTGAGCAAGACGCTGAAAGCGTACTATTCATGTATTACGATTACAGATATAATTTTCATGAGAGCGACGGAGGCGAGAATGAACTGGAAATAATACTTGGTAAAAACAGGTATGGCCGTACAGGGTCTGTAAGGCTTGGTGTTCAGGGTGATAGGTGTAGTATATTTAATGACCCTGATATCGCTTTACAAGATATGTATGAGATTTTAAAGAGGAGAAAGAACAATGGTAGTAAGGTATAATCGCGATGACGCTAATTTTATACTTGAGTGTTTAAAGGACTATAAGCGTCTTATAAAAAAGTACTACAGTCAAAATTCTGTTATAGTAAACAGAGTTGATACTGTAATTGAAATGGCGGAGGAAGCTAAACTGGAAAGTGCAAAGGAAGCACTGCTTCCAAGCGAAAGTGATGCTAGAGGAGATACTTGTGAAAAATGCGAATAAAAAACCAACTATGAGACAAATAGACGAACGTATAAGCCGGATTGAAACTTACCTGCAAAAGGTAATCAACCCAAGCCTAAGCGCTACAATGAATATGTTTGAGCAGTATTTGGATTATAAAAATGACCTAGAGCCATTTACAGAAAGGATGAGTGAAGTAGTAGATGAAGAAATCAAAAGAGCATCAGAGGAGGGGAAAACGCAACAGACAGAGGGGAGCGGAGCTTCAGAGACAGGCGGTAAAGATGGCAAGGGGCTACAATCTAGAAGCACACAACAGAGACAGGGGAGGCGCTCAGCACGAAAAGGGTGATATAGAGATAAATGGTAAATATTATGGCTGTAAGCGTAGAAAAGCAGTGCCTAGGTGGATATTGCCTGAGAAACAAGAGACAGGTGTAGTATTTAGGGGCGACAGGATGATTCCTTACATAGCAGTACCTCTAGAACACTACTTATTGCTGATTTCGCTATTAAGTGATAAATTTGAGAATTAAGATTTGTTTTATCCAATAGATTTAGGATGGATATTAATTACTATAGCGTTTATATTATGCGTAATAGGAATTAAAAAAGGAATATGGAGAGAGTAATACTTACGGGAGCAAGCGGGTTTGCAAGTAAATGTAATCTCGCATTGGTTGGCAATATGGGGCTGTCGCGGAGTTAACTCCTTTTTCTCCGCTCCCGGGAATTGGCGGCCCCATATAAAATATGAAGGACAAAATGGACATAACAAAAACAATGAAGCGGTGGTGTGAAAATATCACCATACTTGAAACTATATCATTATATCAAAACTTGATGGATAGGGGTAAAATTTCTCATGATGGAGCCGCTAGTAAAAGATTAACAAAACTTCGTGGGTATAGAAAAGAAGGCTATATTCGCTTTGAAGATATACCTGCTGGTAAAAAATAATGGACAAACGCATTAGAGATGATATGTTGAAACTGATGGATAAAGTTGATGACTTAGAACAGATGATTTTCAACTGTGAAGCTAAGCGTAGAGATGAGTATAAATTAATCAATGACAGGATAACTGAAGCGTTTGATGTTATAAAAATGATAGAAAGAGAAA
>Ga0208299_1002728_pt1 | contig 11653 bp, 15 predicted proteins | sample 15_taG_FD_184089 | JGI IMG/M metagenome (GOLD analysis project Ga0208299, IMG submission 184089) | Marine viral communities from the Subarctic Pacific Ocean - 15_ETSP_OMZ_AT15312 metaG (SPAdes) (version 2) | ecosystem: Environmental > Aquatic > Marine > Oceanic | place: Pacific Ocean | collected...
TTATGTCGCTTTTGACCAACCTGGTTCTAACAACACCAGCACATCTTTTGGGATGACAAAAGGCAATATAAGTCTTTTGTTTGCTAATGGTCGTCATCTGGTAGCAGGAACAAATGGTGCTACTGACGTTATACTTGGAACCAATAACACTGAGAGAGTACGGATTGGATCAGCAGGAGATGTTGAAATTAAAAACGTAGATTCTGTCCCAGGAACACCAACAGGAGGTGGAGTCTTTTATGTAGAATCAGGAGCATTGAAATACAAAGGTTCATCAGGAACAGTGACAACAATAGCAAACGCATAAGGAAAATAATATGACATATACACCAATAACTGACCCTATCTTAGCAATACAGAGAGGGTTAATTCCAGGACAAGAAATTGTTTCAATCCTTGGAGAAAGAGATAACGCTTCAGTTGATCCTGCTGGTGAAGACCTCTGGAAAGGTAACGCAATTACCATCCCAGACCCTTCATCCTCTGGTGAGCAATTGACGGTGGTTAGTAATAATGCTGCTGATACGAGTGCTGGAATCGGAGTCAAAACAGTGACTATCCATTATCTTGATGATACTGGAGCACAACAAACCGAAACAGTGACGATGGCTGGAGAAACTCCAGTAAATACAACAGCAACTAATATATCATTTGTGAACGCTTTCCATACTGAATCGAAAGGTACGAATAATGTAGCAAAGGGAAATATCAAATTATACCGTACAGGTGATGCCACGAGAGTATACAGAAAGATTGAAGCAGGTGGTAACTGGGATATGACCTGTATCTATAAAGTTCCACTAAATAAAACTTTACAGATGAGGTGCTGGCATGCTGAAGTAAGTTCAGTCGATGATGTATCTGTTAGGATTAGATCAACTGATTATGCTGGCGTACTGAAAGAAGGTATTTATTTATTCAAAGGAGTAACACAACTCACGAATGCTTCAAGTGGTAATTTAGAATTATACACAACAATACCATCTCTTTCAAAAATAAAGATGACTGCTTGGTGCGATAGCCCAAACAATGCGTTATCTGGCGGATTTATTGGAATATTAATTGATAACTAAAGGAAATAAATGACAACAAGTAAGGTTGATGTATGGGGAACACCCATGCGAACAGAAAAATTAAGTTTATTCCATGGGATTTGGAGTTTCAATGTATCTCCAAGATTTTGGATTGTTGATGAAAACGATGTAGAATTGGATAGGTCAGATGCTTCAACAAAAGTGACAGCCAGTAATGGTGTTGTTGATGTTGCTTCTGGTTCTACTAATGGAAACAATGCCACCCTAAGAGGTAAACGACATCCAAGATACCAGCCGAATAGAGGGCATGAATTGGCTGGTACTTTCGCATTTCCAAGTAGCACCCAGACTGGAGGTATTCGGAGAGCAGGATTATTTTCAGAGGAAAATGGTTGCTATTTTGAACTTGATGAAAGTGCCAATTTCTATGCTGTAATCCTTTCTTTCAAAAGTAATATTTTCACCGCTACTGGTGGTCAAACAGTATTCAATCTTGATTTTGATATGACGGATATGAGAGCAGATAGTGGACTATCCGATACATACTCATATAAATCGGTTGTAGTAAAACAGAAAGAAGATGGAGTCCATGATTGGACTGTATTAACAGAAACAACCAATTATACTATTGACTCTGCCAATGATAGAATTACTCTAACATCAGGAGCAACAGTTGATGATGAAGTTTCAGTTGTTGTTACCTACGAATTAATGAAAGAAAATTTGGATGATTGGGTGGCTAATAAGGAAATCAACCTTGACCAACTAAATCTCTTTGATATCCATATGCAATGGCGAGGTGCTGGTGATGTGAAATTCTTCATAAACCAAGAGTTGGCACACACCACAAGTTTTCTTGGATTGCTTGATATTGTCTCCTTTCCTAATCCAGCACTTCCAGTACGGATGCGCTCAGAATGTGTATCTGGCTCTTTTGATTTCATTACACGGTCTGGTTGCGTAGATATAACAAGTCAAGGTGGAGCATATGAAGGCCAAGAATATCAATCTATAGCAAACAGTTCTGATGTTACAAGTATCAGCAATAACAATAATAAAGTATTGATGGTAATACACATTCCAAAATACTTCAAAGGACTTCATAATACAAGAGACATTGAATTGCTCAGAATAACAGGATGGGCTGATTCTAAATGCTTCATAAATGTTTATTACACCAGAAGTCCAACTTTTAGTAGGTCTGAAACATGGCTTCAAGTTGATGAAGATAGTGCGCTTCAGTATGATGCTAACGTAGCAGATAATATGACGTTCACTCCATCATCAGGAAAATTACTCACAAGGATGAGAATCAAGACTGATGAATCGTTTGTTATTCGCAAACCAACCGAAAATATTAAATATTTCTTGACACATGGTGATTATATTGTCATTACAGGTGAACGTGAATCTGCTGGTAATGCTCAAATGGGTTGTTCAGTTGAAATGGGCGAAGAGATATAATGACATTCTATGTTTACAATCAACCCACATATGGTGAGGGATTAGGCGAAACACCATCTCTCCCAATCCGTTTTGGTGCCAAAGAATCTTCAATGCCTGATAGTGTAGCATTGCGATATTTTGCTTATTCAAATGCTCTGAAGGCAAGTGAATTGGCAAAATACTCAATGTATAATGAAGGGTTGATGTATAACTCAAGTGATCTTCCTGATCTCAGTCTCCCATTACAATACAAGATTGAAGAATCAAAATCAGACAATATTGTCAAAATACGGTATAATGTAGAAGAAACACCAGCGGATTCAATAGGGATAAGAATTGATATACTTGAAACAAAAGAAGCAAACCTTTTCAATGTAAGGTACGGGGTATCAGAAACTATTCCTCTTGGTGCTAAACAACTTCAAGCATATTCAAATGATAAAGCATTATCTGGAACAGTACATCATAATGATATGCCTAGAGGTGGTCTTTCAATACCTTGGACAGATACTACCTTTGGAATAAGATATCATGTTTCTGAAATAGTATATCCTGGTCTGAAATTACGTTACGACATTTTAGAAGAGGAGGGTATTGATACTCTCCCAATAAGATTTGTCATTGAAGATACCGTTGAAGATATCCTACGTTTGAAATATGGAGTGGGAGTAATTATTCCACTGACTATATTTGAATTGTTTGGATCTAATAATCTTAATGATTGTAGAGTGCGAGTATATAAGAAAACAAAAACATCCATTAGAGGTGTTGATGCTGGACACTCATTACACAGTGATAGTACAAATGTTGATTCTCCTGGTGCTATCTCAGTACCAGCACCAGGTACTTATATGCTACAGGTATCCCATCCCCAATATAATGTGCGAGAATTTGTTTTCACTCTTGAACAAGTATCAGATGCTGGTGGTGGTCTTACTGTTGAATTACAACGTCAGTCTGCTTTCAAGCAAGGTTTGATATAATAAATATTATAAACATATAATAGGAAAGAATGGCGACAACTTGGATATTGACATCTTTGGGTACTACAGGGTTAACAGTGACTCTGAATATTTATGATCTATCAGATAATAGTCTAGCAATAACATCAGGTGCTATGACTGAGATAGCATCAACTGGAGCATACAAATACAGTTTCACAGCACAGGACATTTCAAAAGATTATTTTTTCCAAGCAACTGGTAGTGATGGAACGGTTGTTTCAGGAATTGTAGATCCAAATAATGATATAAAGAAATCCCTTTGGAACAAGAAAACTCTGGTAGGTTCTTCAGATGATATGCAGGAAAAACTTTATGACGATGATGGGACAACAGTCATAAGAACGCACAACATCACTAATTCAAGTAATGTCCAGTTACGAGAAGGCATACCAAACAGTACCCATCTTGTATATTGGGGCAAAAGTTCTCTCACTACACTCACTGAAGATCAGATTGAAGCATTGACAAGCAATAGTCTTGAGTATGATAAAGTCAGACAATACGACATGGCGAGTGGTGCTGCTGAGTATATGTGGATTTGCTGGAAAGCAGAATTTGGAAAACAAGAGACAACAAAATTTATTGATAATAGTACATCACTATCAATAGGTTTTGAAGATCCAATAACTGTATCAGTCACTAATGGTGCTGATACGTCTAACTACTATGCTTATAGATCAACAGCAACCGAAACGTCAGCAAAAAATATTGATGTGCTGGATGAAGAGATTGATTTCTAATGAGTATAAATGTTGGCATACTTACAGATGGTGCCTTTCCTGGCGGAGAAATTACCGATTCAGTTTCATCTGGAACTATTGAATTGGAAGTAGGTTGGCAACTCATTTCAATACCAATCCAATATGGATACTGGGATGCTTCAGCACACGCACACGTCCACGATGACACTACCACAGCAAAAATAAAAAATTATGTAGTAGACCAGATTGAAGATATTCAAGGTGTTGATTGTAATACACTTATTGAAATCTTTAATACATACCCAGGTGATGTAGGCGGTTTTCTATCCTTCGTACCTGGCGTCACAAATCCTCTCAGTTCAAATAATTTTGCCCTCACTTATGTAGATGGGACCTATAATGAAGTAATGGGTTTTTGGGTAAAAAATATCTCAGCATCCTCTTTCACAATTACCTGGGGATAAAAATTTCAGAAAATAATTGTTGACAGGGATAATAAATAGATGTATACTGATTTATAAACAGTTACTAATATTTAACATAAAAGGTCACAATCGCTCTTAATATCAGTTTCACTGGAAATTTATACGACAAGGATGAAGTAGCATTCACTGGAACTGAAGTAAGATATATTGCTTATTTCAGAAAGGTTAATGGATCTTCTGGAACCGCACAATGGAATACAGCAAAGACTTCAGAATTTGGACAATATTCTTTTAACCTTGGTGATAGTGCGTTTTTAGGTCAAGATCAAGGAGCAGCAGCCAACGATCATGTGATTATTTGTTTCTGGACACCAACAACTTCAGTACAAACAGATACAGACCTAGTCCAATGGGGTTTAATTGATATTACCCTGACGAGTGCTTCAACGTATGTTAAGAATGTTCAAATTGAGGATGCTTTCAATCCTAATGTTTCCTTTTCTCTGTCAGGAGCATCAACAGTTAGTAATGATGTATTTGTAAATGATACAGGGTGTAATGACACTCATAGTTGGACGTATGATGGTAATACAATCCAACAAGCACCATCTGTTTCTGGTATAGCAATGTTTAGTGGAATGAACACTCTTTCCTCTACAGCAATTGATATTACTTGGGGTGATACAAATACATCAAACGACCAGAATCCAGGGAATAGTTATTCACATCAATTTACTGCTTCAGGTGACTATACAATATCAACGATAACAGAAAATGTATCAGGACTGACATCACCTTGGAGTGATACCAGAAGAATTTATTGGAATCCTGGTGCTGCGTTATTTACTATTGATAATAATACCCCAGACCCAGTCGGCACTTCAGGTCTTGGTGAAACGGTAACCTTTACGAATACCACCGTTGATGTTGATGGTAGGATGAATGCTGCTGGTTTTGAATGGACCTGGGATTGGGATATTATAGATACTGGGGCATATGGGACTTTCACACAAGATTTAAACGGTCAGGCAAAAACGGTTTCTCCAACCCATCAATGGAGAAATCCTGGAAATTTTAATATCACCCTTACTCTGAATTATTATGATGGATTCGATTGGCAAACAAATAATTCAATCCTTTCAATCACACAAGGTGTTTGGAGTGTTTCAACCGGACTAACATGGCCTGAACCTGTCATACAGAATGTAGAAACCGTTTATACTCCAAATATAACGGGAGACACCACATATATCACTGATGTTGATTATAATGTCAACACAGTTCTTACATATCCTGATTATACCTATACTCAGACGGTAAGTCATACATTCAGCACATCAGCATCCCACACAATACGTCAAATAATTAACTATCATACTGGATTTGCCAGTGATAGTGTATTTGAAGACTTTTCTATTGATATGGGGTCTATTGCCTCATTTACGTATGTAGATTCAACTTGTGGAGGTAAGATATTCTCTGATACTTCAACGCCTGGTTTATCACCAATATCATATAGATTGTGGGAAATAATAAATACAGATACAAGTGAAGTGCTTGCTACTCTCACAGATGAAGTTGATTTCAACTATAATTGGTATCAGATAGGTAATTATACTGTCAGACTAACAGTAGAGGATAGTTCAACCCCTGCTTCACAAGATATAACATCAGAAGATTTTAATATATTATCATGTGGTTCTGGAGCAGGGGCAGGTGGAAGAGGTGGCGGATTAAGTCCAAATATTGTTTATCGTGAAAAACCAAGAGCGAGAATAAGTATACGAAAGCACAAAGATGAAAAAGAAGAGAAACCAAAAATTACTATCATTCTAAAGGATACAAAATGATTACATTAAAGACCAATCAATCAAAAGAAATGAGTTTTGAGATTGAGGTGGAAGGTTCATCAGTCCAACCTGAAGCAAGACTAACTCTTGAACAAAAAGATTTATCACTTTCATTTCCCTGTCAGATACGACAAGGAATGATCACAACAACAATTCCACAAATGAGTAAATTGTTGAAAGAATGTGATGATGGAATATTCAATTTGAAACTTGAAATTTTTCTTGAAGACAGTGTTTACTCTCCTTGGGAAGACAACATCAAAATTGAAAAAGAAGTGGTGGTAACTACAAAAGCACCAGTAGTCACTGAAAGTGTTGCTCCAAAAACCACAATAAAAGTAGCCAAACCAACTATTATAGAAAAGAAAGAAGAGAAAAAACCTGTTGAAGAGAAACCAGTGATTGAAGAATCTAAAGTTGAAGAGAAACCAGTAGTCGAAAAGAAAAAACCTACTCCATCTTTCAAATCATCAAAAGAAAAATTACTTTCATACCTATAGAGGTATCCAATGGCAAAGACAAGACTAAAAAGATTTATTACACCATCACCAGCATCAAAGGGTGATTATATTCAGATTGATTGTAATTATGATACTGATATAACAGATTACAATATCAGAGCAGAAATTTTTGATAATCGTTCAAGCGTTGGGTTGCGTAAAGCAACAACTAATGCTGGGGGTGGTGATACGGAAATTGAAATAACAACAGCCACTTCAGGTTTATTTTCAATATATTTGGCTACTAATGATACCTTATATTTTGAAGGTGATGTTCAGATTGAAATAGAACTTGAGGACACTTCTGGTAATAGATTTGTTGTCCATAAAGGTTATATTCAACTTGAAGAACGCAAAATTACTTGGTAATTTGTCTTGACAAGTAAGTGATAATATACTAAGGTAGTATATTACATAACACAAAACAAGGAAACGAATGAATAAAGAAAACGAAAATACTTCACACGTTATTCTGTATCCAAATGAAATGTTACGTTCACAGTGTGTGGACGTTTCAAAAGAAGAATTTGGATCAGATGAATTTGGGAAGTTTCTTGATTATATGGGACATATAGTGGTATCCCATAGAGCAGTCGGTCTGGCAGCACCCCAGGTCGGAGTAAATAAAAACATTTTGGTATTTGCTGGACAGATATTTTCCAATGAAGAAAATAAAATTTTTGCTCTGGCTAATCCAAAAATTATAGTAAAATCTGATAAACTAATCTCATCAAATGAAGGTTGTTTATCATTCCCTGGTATTACCGTAAAAAGAAGACGACACGAATCAGTGACCGTCAACTTCAGTGATACTGATGGTGCTGAAAGAACACAACAATTCAGTGGATTTGCTGGAATTGTTATACAACATGAAATAGATCATCTAAATGGGAAACTCCATGTTGACGGTCTAAGTAAAGAGAAAAAGAAACAAGTTACCAGAAAATTCAAGAAATTGATAAAGGAAACTTACCCAGCATAACAAAGGAGACTTTATGGCAAATTTCAATGAAATAGAGGATGAAGATATATTTGATCTTGATCCTGAAGGTGTCTATGCCTTTATGGAAGACAACAATTTCTTTTATGAAATTGACATTACTACCCTTGACAGGACAGTATGTATTTTCAATAAAGAAATCAAAGAACCAGTCGCTTATCTAATGCCGTATGATTCATACGAAAAGCAGACTGCTAAATTAGAAAACAAATAATATTATGAGAAATTATTCATCAGCAGAAAGAGGAGCAGTAATTGACAGTGAAGAGATTGAAAGAGCAACAAAAGAATGGTTGAATAAAGGCAATTCGATCACTGTTATTGAAGATAATTCGAAAGATACCAGTCCGTATGCTACAGTAAGTTCAGGTGATGATACTAGCAAACGAATCAGAAATAATTTTGAAGATAGGCATGTTCAAAAATTATCGAGACAATGGGGAGATGAAGAGGCTGAGAAAAAGAAACTTGATGCCAAAATAGATGCTAGAATAAAAGAAAGAGTATTTTCAAAACGAATCAAAAAATCTAAATTAGGAGTCACAAAATGAAACCAAAAATGATTAAAGCAATTTCCAACAAAAACCCTGATTTTTCTTATAAAAAATTTATAGTTCCAATGAAGAGTAATCAAGGAAAAAGATTCAATGTGGTAGTTTTTGAGAATCAAGGCGTGTTTCTAAATTCAAAAACAAGAACACCATTCAACACTATTGAGGAGGCGGTTGCTCCATATAAAGGAACACCGTGGACTTAGTTTATTTTGGTGTTGGGTTTATTGGATTTTGTGGATGGTTTATTTATAAATTCATCCTTAGCAAAATTGGAAAAGAACGAATCCAATATAGTATATGCGATGGTAATAAAATCATCGTCAAAACACCATACAAATTATTCATTAAAGAAGAAGCAGATGATTTAATGGATATTGTAAAAAACCCTGATAATGCTTCGTACATTGTCTTGACTGATAAATCTGGAAAGTTATGTGTTCTCCCAAAGGACGTCATAACTTCTAGTATCTTCAAGATGAAAATCAAAAAATCTCTATTCTGAGTCCTACCTGAGAGCATAAGTACCTTTATATAGGAGGTACTTATGAATGAAATAATCCCATCAACACTTATTGATTTTGAATCTGATATTCATGGTAATGAATTTCGTTTCAGAGATAATCACAATCTAAAGGGCAAAAATGCTCTTTTGCCATATACCAAAGATCATGTCGATGAAATGCGAAAATGTAAAGATGACATCTTTTATTTCTTATTTAATTATTATAAAGTAGTTCACCAAGATCATGGATTAATCAAACTTGAGGTAAGAGACTACCAGGCTGAAATAATCCAGAATTTTCTTGACAACAGATTTAGTATCTCGGTGCTTTCCAGACAATCTGGCAAAACCACGGCAGTAGTTGGGTATATTCTTCATTTCATCCTTTTTAAAACTCATAAGACTGTAGCCATTTTAGCAAACAAAGCAGCACAGGCAAGGGAAATTTTCAGTAGACTTCAATTAGCATATGAGAACCTCCCATACTGGCTACAACAAGGTGTTATGACATATAACAAAGGATCATTACATTTAGAGAATGGTTGTAGGGTGATGATTTCAGCAACATCAGGTGATGCTATTAGAGGTCAATCTATTGGTCTTCTATTTATAGATGAGGTTGCTGCTATTCAAGCAAATCTCTGGAATGATTTTTATGAAGCGGTTTACCCTACAGTATCATCATCAAAAGAAGCACGAATCATATTAGTGAGCACGCCCAAAGGGCATAACCACTTCTGGAAATTATGGGTAGAGGCAAAGAATGGGCAAAGCAATTATTCACCTTTATTGAAAACATATAAGGACATTCCTCAATATAATAATCAAGCATTTATAGATGAAACGGTTGCTAACATAGGGCCACGCAAGTTTAATCAAGAGTATGGAGCTAGTTTCCTTGCTTCATCTACATCACTGATAGACGGTCCAGTTCTTGAAAACATTCCTTTGGCAAAACCACTACAGAATACTGAACTCCACAATATCCTACCAGCAGAAATTTTACGTGAAAACATAAATACATATAAACTTAAAGAGAAAAATCACGTTTATGTTATCGGTGTTGATCCTGCCAAAATAACTGAAGAATCATCTGGTGATTCAGTTGCCTTACAGGTATTAGACATTACCACATATCCGTATGAGCAGGTTTGTAGTTTTTCTATAAATACTGGCATTCATTATCTTCAGTTACCAGAGTTTTTATCAATTCTTGGGAACTACTATAATGGAGGAACCATGTTTATCGAACAAAATGACCAAATTGGACTTAGTATTTGTGATGCTCTTTTATACGAATATGAGTATGAAGGTGTATATTCAGAAAAACCTGGTACAAATGGTTTCAGAACAACAACCAAAACAAAAAAGATTGGGTGTTTAAACTTAAAAATGTTAATTGAAGAAAGTAAATTAGTTTTATATGATTTTGCTACAATCAGTGAAATATCAACATTTGTTCAAAAAGGTAATTCATACCAGGCTGATAAAGGTTGTTCGGACGATTTAGTAATGTCACTGATTCATACTTTATTTTTCTTGCAAGATCATGAGTATGAAGATGAACGTAATAAATTGATGAATAAAACAAAACCCAATATAATTAAACCAACATCTAACGACTATGATGATAGTATACCAATTGATATGTTTAGTAGTCAAGATGAGGCAAGAGAATATGAACAATCAAACTTTTGGAAATAAAGAGTATTTTAATGTAAATTTATAAATAAGAAGTAACAGGTAAGAGAATATGGTCATAACATATTCTCAGCATCTCAAGAGGTTAGAGGTGTTGTCCCTGTCTATTCTTATTTATCTAAAAGAGGCGCACCATGAAACAACAACACGGTTATATTTATTTAACAACAAATACAGTAAACAATAAAAAATATATTGGGCAACATAAAGCATCACACCAAGATGATTATATTGGTAGTGGAACACTACTTCTAAGGGCCATTAAGAAACATAAAAAAGAAAATTTTATAAATGAAATCTTAGAAGTTTGTTATTCAAAAGAAGAAATGAATGAAAGAGAATTTTATTGGATTGATAAATTTAATGCTGTTGAAAGTGAAATGTATTATAACATAACAGAAGGTGGTAATAAACCGCCAATTTGGTTTCATACTGAAGAAGAAAAACTTATAAAATCTAAAAATATGAAGATTATTAGGTCATCTGAAGAGTATAAAAAGAATGTTGAATTATATTGGACAGAAGACAGGCGAAAAGAACGTTCAGAGTTAACTAAAAAGGTTGGCAATAAACATTGGGATTTACGTGAGGATTATAAATATCTCACTGAACCATGTATAGATAAAGGAAAACATTCAGGGGTAAAAAATCCCAATTTTAGTAAAATAGCACCATTACCTGACTTTTTCAAAGGGATTAATTGTTATTCTAATTCAGAACAACAAATAATTTATCACATAGAGATTACACGTATAAAACTTAAATTGAAAAGAGAATTTAAGTCAAGAAAGAAACTACATAAAAAGTCAAGATTTTCATTATGGGAAGATTTTGCTAAAGAGAATGATATTAAATTATCATTCTAAAATAACTCACATAATGAGAAAAAAGATATTATTTTAAATTTAATTTTATAGGAGAAAAAATGGCACTAAG